>ENA-OUQM01000238-OUQM01000238.1-human-gut-metagenome-genome-assembly--contig:-NODE-238-length-40745-cov-4.293168_pt1 | contig 40745 bp, 32 predicted proteins | sample MGYA00237949_ERZ548830 | MGnify/ENA primary metagenome ERZ548830 (study PRJEB26490, sample SAMN05194706) | human gut metagenome | biome: terrestrial biome; feature: human-associated habitat; material...
GGGGCGAGTGGCCCCGCCGTTTTTTGGCGCGAGTGCGCCCATCCGTCGGGACATACACGCCGCCTGCCGATTATTTGTTGAAAAGCGGGAGAGGAACTCTATCAGACTAAAGTAGGTGGTAGGTGATGCGTCGCCCGCATATAATAGTGCGGTCGCACGGAGCCCCTGGGAGTGGGAGCATCCGTGCCTACATCTAAGGAGGTAGCGTGGCAGAGAATACGTCTGCAGAGCAGCGGCTCGGAGGCTTCATCACCGGTGACATGGTCACCGACGTGATGTCCGGTACCCGCCGCATCGACCTGACCGACCTGGCGGCCGCCGTCGAAGTCCTGTCCGATATCGACATCCCCGCCGAGCTCCGCGACAACCTCGCGCTGTTCCTGCGTCTCGAGCGTCGTGTCTTGCGTGAGTATGACGCAAAGGTGCTCGACGTCTTCGACGAACTCATGATGAACGTGATCCGCGCCAACGCCGGCGACCCCGGCGCCGAGGCCGATGGCGAGGCCGTGGACGCGCAGGGCATGCCCGCGAGCGACACGCCCTCCGCATGCGCCTTCCGCGACGCCGTGGCGCTCATCGACGCCCTGCCCGTGGACCAGGCGCAGGTCATCGTCCGCGCGTTCACCGCGTTCTTCCACCTCGCCAACCTGTCCGAGGAGAACTATCGCGTGGCCCAGCTGCGCGAGCGCGAGCGCAATGTGTCCACCGAGGACGCGGTCGACCCCGCGAATGCCCTCACCGTGGCGTTCCACCAGCTCAACGAGGAGGTCGGCGGCGCCAAGGCCACCGAGCTGCTCTCCCGCCTGGAGTTTCACCCGGTCTTTACCGCGCATCCCACCGAGGCGCGCCGCAAGGCCGTCGAGGGCAAGATCCGCCGCATCGCCCGCCTGCTTGAGGAGCGCCCCTACATGGGCGGCTCCGACCTGGTGGAGAACGAGCGCCATATGCTGCAGGAGATCGACGCTCTCGTGCGTACGAGCCCCATCGCTCTCAAGAAGCCCACGCCCGTCGAGGAAGCCGACACCATCATCGACATTTTCGACAGCACGCTGTTCGACACCATTCCCGTGATCTACCGTCGCTTCGACGACTGGGTCCTGGGCGAGGTCGCGGGTACGGTTCCGCCCGTGTGCCCGGCGTTCTTCCACCCCGGCAGCTGGATCGGTTCCGACCGCGACGGCAACCCCAACGTCACCGCCAAGGTGAGCCGTCAGGTGGCTGCCAAGTTCGCCACCCACATGATTTCCAAGCTCGCGGACAAGTGCCGTCGCGTGGGCCGCAACCTCACCCTCGAGGCCGCGTATACGCAGCCCTCGGATGAGCTGCTTAACCTGTGGAGCCACCAGGTTGAGATGAGTGAGGTGCTCACCGAGCGCGCCCGCGAGATCTCCAACTCCGAGCCGCATCGCGCCGTGATGCTCGTGATGGCCGCCCGCCTGGACGCCACGGTGGCACGCAACGCCGACACCATGTACCGCACCGCCGAGGAGTTCCTCGAGAACCTGCGCGTGGTCCAGCGCTCGCTGGCCGCCGCGGGTGCCCGCCGCGCCGCGTACGGCCCGGTTCAGACCCTCATCTGGCAGGTCGAGACCTTCGGCTTCCACATGGTGGAAATGGAGTTCCGTCAGCACTCCGTGGTCCATAGCCGCGCGCTCGCCGACATCCGCGAGCACGGTATTCACGGCGAGCTCGCCCCCATGACGCGCGAGGTGCTCGACACGTTCCGTGCCATCGGGTCCATCCAGAAGCGCTTTGGCCAGAAGATGGCCCGCCGCTACATCATTTCGTTTACCAAGAGCGCGAGCCACGTGGCCGATGTCTATGAGCTCGCGAACCTGGCGTTCGCGCACGCCGAGGACGTCCCGACCCTCGACGTGATCCCGCTGTTCGAGCAGCTCGAGGACCTCGAGGGTTGCGTCGACGTGCTCGAGGAGATGCTCGCCATCCCCGCGGTGCAAAATCGCCTTGCCGAGTCCGGTCGCCGCATGGAGATCATGCTCGGCTACTCCGACTCCTCCAAGGACGCCGGCCCCACTACCGCCACGCTCGCCCTGCACTCCGCCGAGGAGCGCATCGTCGCGTGGGCCGAGAAGCACGATATCGACCTGGTGCTCATGCACGGCCGCGGCGGCGCCGTCGGCCGCGGCGGCGGTCCCGCCAACCGCGCGGTGCTCGCCCAGCCCGCCGGCTCGGTCAACTGCTTCTTCAAGGTCACGGAGCAGGGTGAGGTAATCTTTGCCCGCTATGGCAATCCTGCGCTGGCGCAGCGCCATGTTGAGTCCGTTGCCGCGGCGACCCTGCTCAACTCCGCGCCTTCCGTGGAGCGCACGAACACCGAGATGACCGCGCGCTATGCCGAGATGGCCGCTGCGCTGAACGAGGCCAGCCACGAGCGCTACCTCGACCTGCTGAACACCGAGGAGTTCACGCCGTGGTTCTCGTGTGTGACGCCGCTCACCGAGGTCGGCCTGCTGCCCATCGGCAGCCGTCCGGCCAAGCGAGGCCTGGGCGCCAAGTCCCTCGACGACCTGCGCACGATTCCGTGGGTGTTCTCCTGGAGCCAGGCCCGCATCAACTTGGCTGCGTGGTACGGTCTGGGCACCGCCTGCGAGAAGCTGGGCGACCTGGAGCTTTTGCAGCGTGCCTACCGCGAGTGGCCGCTGTTCAACACGTTCATCGACAACATCGAGATGTCGATCGCCAAGACGGACAATCGCATCGCCAAGATGTATCTTGCGCTCGGCGATCGCGCCGACCTGGCCGACAAGGTCTTTGACGAGATGATGCTCACGCGTTCCTGGGTTTTGCGCATCGTTGGCGACGCGTGGCCGCTCGAGCATCGTCGCGTGCTCGGTCAGGCCGTGCGCGTGCGCAACCCGTTCGTGGACGCGCTGTCGCTCGCGCAGGTTCGCGCGCTGCGTGAGGTCCGTGCCAACCAGGACGAGCTGTCCGAGGAGGCCAAGGCCGAGTTCATGAGCCTGGTTCTGGAGACCGTCACCGGCGTCTCCGCCGGTCTGCAGAACACCGGGTAAGGTCTGCTGCCTTCGGCGTCCCCGCATCGCCCCGCTCGCCCCTGCAGGTCGCGTTTTGCCTGCGGGGGCGTTTTTTTGGCGAGGGGGCTTGCGCGGTGAACTTCGGTGCACTTTGTAAACTTCGGAGCGCTTTCTGACCATTTTGAGACCTTCCAATGGTCGGGAAGTGCTCCGAAGTTTACAAAGTGCACTGAAGTTGATGTGCGCCGAAGTTTCAGGATGGGCCGAGGGGGGCCGAGGGGGATGGGTCGAGGATCCCGAGCCGTAACCGAGTTCGTGCCGAGTTCGGGTTGCGAACCTGTTAAGACAACGTGAGCCGAACGCTCTTCCACGCTAAAGTGCCCGGCTTTCCGCTATCCTAGTGAGTTATCGCGCTGCGGGTGCCGAGTTTCGGCGTGCGCGCGATATGCCGAGCCGCGCTGTCTACGCGCCCCGGCAGTCTGTACACCAGTCGCCCGCTTACGGCACGGGGCGGCACAGATCACGAGGAGGGCTTATGGCCGAAACGCCTGCCACCAACCCCGCCAACATGCACTGCATGCACACCCACACCTGCGGCGAGCTTCGCGCCGCCAACATCGGCGAGGAGGTCACCCTCACCGGTTGGGTGAGCCGCCGCCGCGATCATGGCGGCCTGATCTTCTGCGACCTGCGCGACCGCGAGGGCATCACGCAGATCAACTTCGATCCCGAGCACTCCGATGGCGATGCTTTCAAGATCGCCGAGACCATGCGTCCCGAGTGGCCCATCCGCGTTCACGGTGTCGTGCGCGACCGCGGTCACGACGCGGTGAACCCCAGGCTCGCAACCGGCGAGATTGAGGTCCTCGTCGACCACGCCACCGTGCTCAACCGCTCCAAAACCCCGCCGTTCCAGATCGAGGACGGCATCGAGACTGCCGAGGACACGCGCCTGCGCTATCGCTACCTCGACCTTCGCCGTCCGGAGATGGCCGCTCGCCTTCGCTTGCGCTCCGATTTCACCTTTGCCATCCGCTCCGCGCTGCACGACCGCGCCTTTACCGAGGTCGAGACGCCGGCCCTGTTCAAGTCCACGCCCGAGGGTGCGCGTGACTTTGTGGTGCCGAGCCGCCTGCAGCCCGGCAGCTTCTACGCCCTGCCGCAGTCCCCGCAGCTGCTCAAGCAGCTGCTCATCGGCGGCGTCGAGCGCTACTACCAGGTTGCCAAGTGCTTCCGTGACGAGGATCTGCGCGCCGACCGCCAGCCCGAGTTCACCCAGGTCGACATCGAGATGAGCTTTGTCGAGCAGGACGACGTCATGGCTCAGCTCGAGGACGTGCTGTCCGACGCCTTCGCCCGTGTGGGCGTGGAGATGCCCACGCCGCTGCGTCGCCTGTCCTACTGGGACGCCATGGACACCTATGGCTCCGACAAGCCCGACACCCGTTACGGCATGGAGCTCGTCGACCTGACCGACGTGTTCGCCAACTCCGCGTTCAAGGTGTTCGCAAGCGCTGCGACTACCGAGGGCCATGTGGTCAAGGCCATCAACGCCAAGGGCGCCGGCGCTTGGCCCCGCGCTCAGATCGACAAGCTCGCCAAGGTCGCCGCGACCTTCGGCGCCAAGGGCCTCGCCTGGATCGCCTTCCGCGAGGACGGCTCCGTGAACAGCCCGATCGTGAAGTTCTTCACCGACGAGGAGATGGCCGAGCTGCGTCGTCGCTGCGACGTCGAGCCCGGTGACCTCGTCATGTTCGCCGCCGGTCCCCGTTTGGAGGCCAACGGCATCCTCGGTGGCATGCGTTCGCACATGGCCGACGCGCTGGAGATCCCGCGCGAGGGCCACGAGTTCCTCTGGGTCGTGAACTTCCCGCTGTTCCATTGGGATGAGGAGGGCCAGCGCTACGAGGCCGAGCACCAGCCCTTTACCCTGCCGCACGTCGACGAGCTGCACCTGCTCGACGAGGACCCGCTCAAGATGGGTTCCTGCACCTACGACTTCGTCATGGACGGCTTCGAGGCCGGCGGTGGCGGCATGCGCATCCACGATGCCGAGCTGCAGCTCAAGATGCTCGAGTTCATGGGCTTTTCCGAGGAGCGCGCCCGCGCCCAGTTCGGTTTCCTTATGGAGGCCCTCGAGTTCGGCGCTCCGCCCATGGGCGGCTTCGCGCTCGGCCTCGACCGCGTGTGCATGCTGCTGGCCGGCACCGACTCCATCCGCGACGTCATGGCGTTCCCCAAGACGAGCAGCGGCAGCGACCTCATGTCCGCCGCGCCGTCCGAGGTGAGCATGGCCCAGCTCAAGGAAGTTGGCCTGCGCCTGGAGTAGCTCATCTGATGGGTGTTCGTTCCCGTCTCGCTCTCATCATCATTGTGATCAGCGCCGTTCGGTCTATCCGGGCGGCGCTTTTCGTGTGCAGATGTTCGCTGTCGGACATGCTTATACACGTCGACCGGGCGCTTCTCCGTCCAAACATCGGAGCAGCACCTTCAGGGTGGTGAATCGGTCCGCGCCGGTGGCGACTCCCCGCGCGGCCGCCGGCTAATGGTTCAGCTTGTGCAGCGTGTCATCGACGAGTGCGTCGAGCATTCCCTGCGTGCCGGGTTCGAGGGCGAGGGTGTCTGTCTGCCACGATTCCGGCGTGAGCGAGATTCCCAGGCCGTCGCCCCCGAGAACTTCGACGCCTAGGATGCCCAAGAGCGCCTCGAGTTGCTTGCGCATGCCCGCTGCGGCGCTCTTTCCCGCGGCGCCGCAGATCACCGCGTGTTTGCCGCGGATTGCGGAGGGGCTCGTCCGGTCGTGCTCATCGGTGGGACGAGAGAGCCAGTCCAGGAGATTCTTCAGTCCGCCGGGGATTTGATAGTTGTATTCGGGCGAGCAGAACCAAAGGACGTCGGCTCGCGTTACCGCGTCGCGTGCGCGCTGGACCGCCTCGGGCGTCGGCCATTCGATGTCTTGGTTCATGAGGGGCACATCGTGCCAATCGAGCTCTTCGACCTCAGCGCGATTGCCGATGATACGGATGACCTCGCGGGCGAGTTGGCGGTTGAACGACTGCTCGCAAAGCGAGCCGACGATCATGAGGATGCGGGGCATATGCGCTCCTTTCGACGGGGTATTGCATATCATTCCCTTAGGGAAGGTGGCCAGACGTTCATTTGGTTGCCAATGGGAAATCTCTGAAATTATCCAGCGCCGCGCCCGCCTCGCGTCTGCGCGGAGTACAACCACGGATGCCTCCCTCGTATCGGTCTCATCTTGTTCTATACTCACTGTCGTACCAACGGGGAGCTGGCGGAGGCCGGCTGAGAGGAAGCCCGTGGGGAGCACGGGGCGCTTGTCCGGCGGTCTTATCCGCCACAATCGCTTCGGGCCGGCCGTCGCGCCGCATCGCCCCGCACCGCTTCGACCCGCAACCTGATCCGGGTAATGCCGGCGTAGGGATCGAGCAGCCTTGTTCCAAACCGACGTGGCGCTTGCTTAGAAGCGTTTGCCATGAACGAGCGGACGGGCCCCTACGGAAAACGAGGGGCCCGCTTTTTTGTGGCCTCGGAAAGGAAGCTCATGGAAGCAAGCGTCGCGATTCAGGTCCTGCCCCAGCGCGTTGGCGGCAACGACGAGGTCTGCCGCATCGTCGACGAGGCGATCGCCTACATTCAGACCAAGTTCCCCGACGCCTATGTAGGGCCGTTTGAGACCACCATCCAGGGCGAGTACGACTTGTGCATGGAGGTCGTGGCGGGCGTGAACCGCATCTGCGTCGAGGCCGGTGCACCCGAGGTGGCAACGTACGTCAAGATTTTCTTCGCCCCTGAGGAGGGCGTCCTCACCACCGAGGAGAAGATCTCCAAGTATCACGAGAACGATGCGTAACATTTCCGCTTCTTCGCGTGTCATGTCGCGACTCGTCGCCCCGCTGACGATCCTTGCGCTGCTGGCGATCTGGCAGCTGGTGTGTTCGGTCGGTCTCGTGCCCCCGTTCATGCTGCCGAGTCCGATTCGCGTGGTGCAGGCGCTCGTAGGGGATTGGCCTCTGCTCATCGGACATGCTGCGACCTCGCTGGCCGAGGCCGGGCTGGGCCTTGCCGCCGGCGTCGCCCTCGGCTTCATCGCGGCACTCGCCATGGACCGCTTTGACCTGCTTTACCGCGCGTTCTATCCCATCGTCGTGCTTACGCAGACCATCCCGACCGTCGCCATCGCGCCGCTTTTGGTGCTGTGGTTCGGTTACGGCATGTTGCCCAAGGTGGTGCTCATCGTGGTGGCGACGTTCTTTCCCATCACGGTGGGAATGCTCGAGGGCTTGCGCTCCGTCGACCCCGACGAGATTGACCTCATGCGTGCCATGGGTGCCACGCGCCTGCAGATTCTGCGTCACGTGAAGCTGCCCGCTGCGATGCCGCAGTTCTTTTCCGGGCTCAAGATCTCTGCCGCTTACGCGATTGTGGGCGCTGTGATCGCGGAATGGCTCGGCGGGTTTTCGGGTCTTGGTGTGTACATGACGCGCGTGCGCAAGGCGTATTCGTTCGACAAGATGTTCGCGGTGATCTTTTTGATCTCGGGCTTGAGTCTCGTGCTCATGTGGGCGGTCGACGCCGTTCGTCGCATCGCCATGCCCTGGGAACGCCGGAGCGACTCTGGGCGATAGCCGTGTCGCATATCCGAGTACCTGCAGGCGGGGCCTGCGGATTGCATACAGGTTGAACCTGCGGATTGCATGCAGGTTGGACCTGTGGGCTGTCTACAGGCTGCGGCCTGTGGGCTATATGCAGGCTGCGGCTTGGGGTTTATACAAGGTTCGGGGGCGTTGCCCCCAGTTAAAAAGGAGATATCCATGCATAAGAACACGATGGCCACCATGATGACTGGTCGTATGCTGTCTCGCCGTTCGCTGTTGAGCGCTGGTGCTGCAGGCGCTGGGCTGATCGGTGCCGCGGCGCTCAGCGGCTGCGGCGGTGCCGAAGAGCCTGCCGGATCCGCCGCATCTGGCGATACCAAGCTGCGCAAGGTCACCTTCGCCCTGGACTGGACCCCCAACACGAACCACACCGGCGTGTATGTCGCAGCCGAGCGTGGTTACTACAAGGAGGCCGGCCTCGAGGTCGAAATCGTCCAGGCCCCCGAGAACGGCGCCGACGCCCTGGTCGCCGCCGGTGACGCCGAGTTCGGCGTATCCTTCCAGGACACCATGGCCTCCTACGTTTCCGGCTCCGACCCGATGCCCGTGACCGCTATCGCCGCGATCATCCAGCACAACACCTCCGGCATCATCAGCATGAAGGACAAGGGCATCACGAGCCCCGCCGAGATGGCCGGCCACACCTACGCGACGTGGGAGCTGCCCATCGAGCAGGGTGTGATCGAGCGTTGCGTCGAGGCGGACGGCGGCGACTTCTCCAAGGTCGAGATGATTCCCTCTACCGTTACCGACGAGGTGACCGCGCTTTCCACCGATCAGGTCGACTCCATCTGGATCTACTGGGCATGGGCGGGCGAGAAGTGCAAGCTCGCGGGCCTCGATACCAACTACTTCGCCTTTGCCGACATCGACCCCGTCTTTGACTTCTACACGCCGGTCATCATCGCCAACAACGGCGTGATCGAGGACGACGCCGAAATGGTCCAGGCCTTTATGGACGCCACTCGTCGCGGGTACGAGGATTGCATCGCCGACCCGAAGGGCGCAGCCGAGATTCTGCTTAAGGCCGCACCCGAGCTCGAGGAGGAGCTCGTGGTGGCGAGCCAGATCTACCTCGCCGAGCAGTACCAGGCGGATGCCGAGACTTGGGGTGAGATCGATCAGAAGCGTTGGGACGCCTTCTACGAGTGGGTGAGTGACCAGGGCTTTGCCGATCCGATCGAGCCCGGCGCGGGCATGACCGATAAGTTCCAGGGCTAATCGAGACATTAAGTAACCGATCAGGGTGTCAGAAAATATAAGTGTACGTTTTGGGGAAGGTTTTGCGGCATTTTGCGCGTTGTCGGAATTGCGTCGCAGCAAAACCCCAGTTGGCGAAAGACCGTTTGGGCCCACGCCGTGAAAGAGAAGGGGAAACTATCCCCAAAACGTACACTTTGTTCGGGAAGGTGCTCATCGCGATGGCACGGCTTGAGATACAGGGTATTTCACAGGGGTTCGGCGAGGTCGACGTGCTTCGTGACGTGACGCTCGACGTCGAGTCCGGCGAGATCGCCTGCCTGCTCGGTCCCTCCGGGTGCGGCAAGACCACGTTGTTCCATGTGATCTCGGGCCTCGAATCGCCGTGCGCCGGCCGCGTGCTGTTGGATGGCGAGGATATTACCGGTCGCCCCGGCCACTTGTCGTACATGCTGCAAAAAGACCTGCTCTTGCAGCATAAGCGCATCATCGACAACGTGTCGTTGCCTTTGGTGCTGCGCAGTGTGCCGGTTGAGGAGGCCCGTTCGCGCGCAGCCGAGCTCTTTGGGGTCTTCGGTTTGGAGGGCACCGAGCGCCGCTGGCCAAGTGAGCTTTCGGGCGGCATGCGCCAGCGCGCCGCGTTGCTGCGAAGCTATCTGTTTTCGCAGGAGTTCATGCTGCTCGATGAGCCGTTCTCGGCACTCGATGCCTTTACCAAGGCGGACATGCACACGTGGTTCCTCGACGTCGTGGAGCGCATGGGCACCACGGCGCTCGTGGTAACCCACGACATCGACGAGGCGCTCACGCTTGCCGACGAAGTGTTCGTCATGCGCGGAAACCCGCAGGCAGGCGAGCCGACGAGCATTGTTGGTTCGGTGCGCATCGATTGCCCGCGCGCTGAGCGCAAGACATATGCGTTGACCGAGGGATTCCTTGAGAGCAAGCGCCGCCTTCTGTCCCTTCTGGGCTAGGGCGTTGTCCTTGCGGAGCGGACGAGGGAAAAGCGGCCTCCCATTTGAACCGGGTGGGAGGCCGCTTCTGTATCGTGAAAAATGTAGCGCATGGCAAACTTCTCAGACATAATGTGCCCGCACTGTGTTAGTTTACATAGGTGAACATTTCACAGGAGGTGCTTTGTCATGCAGAAACTTGGTTCGGCTATGCCGCTGTCGCTGTTCCGCGCGGGCGAGACTGTCACAGTCTGCCGAGTGCGCGGCAACGAGGACATGAAACGCCATCTGCAGGAGATCGGCTTTGTCGACGGTGCCGAGGTGCACGTTGTCTCCTCCTCGGCGTCCAACGTCATCGTGCTCGTAAAGGGCGCGCGGTTCGGCTTGGATTCCAAAGTCGCGCAGCACATCATGGCCGCCTAGGCAAAGCTGCGCACCCGCTCGTCGCCCGCTGAGGTGCGGTGCCGGCACGCTGAGTCGTGTCGGCATGGTCCGCGTGCGGGCCGGGGCGCGAGGACGCATGGGATGTTCTTTGATCTGCAGAAAGGGGGAAGCATGAAATCGCTGGCAGATGTGAAGGTGGGGGAGAGCGCCACCATCGTCAAGCTCCATGGTGAAGGTGCGCTGCGTCGTCACCTCATGGATCTGGGCCTTATCAAGGGCACGCCGTTCAAGGTCGTGAAGGTGGCTCCGCTGGGTGACCCGGTCGAGATCACCGTACGCGGCTACGAGTTGTCCATCCGCAAGGAGGAGGCCGCCATCGTTGAGGTCGCCTAAGGTGCTACAACTGGCATATTTCTACAGGTAGAGTTAGCCGAATCTAACATATATGAGATACCAGGTGGCATTTCAATAGCGGCCCGACTCAGCAACGAGTACGTTTCAAAGCCAAGAGAAAAGAAGGATCGCATGGCGAATCCAATACTGCACATCGCGCTTGCCGGTAACCCCAATTGCGGCAAGACTACGCTGTTCAACTTGATCACCGGTGCCAACGGCTATGTGGGCAACTGGCCCGGCGTCACGGTCGAGAAGAAGGAGGCGCCCTTGTCGCGCGACAAGGGCGTGCTCATCACGGACCTGCCCGGAATCTATTCGCTGTCTCCCTACAGCCCCGAGGAGCGCGTGAGCCGCGACTACCTCATGGGCGGCGAGCCCGACGTCGTGATCCAGGTGCTCGACGCCACCAATCTGGAGCGCAACCTCTATCTCGCGCTGCAGGTCATCGAGACAGGCCTGCCCGTGGTGGTGGCGCTCAACATGGCTGATCTGGTTGAGAAGCATGGCGACAAGATCGATATCGCCGCGCTCGAGAAGAGCTTGGGTTGTCCGGTCGTGATGATCTCGGCGCTGAAGAACGAGGGCGTCGATGTGCTCATCGCGGCGGCGCGCAAGGCCGCGGGGCGCGTCAAGGAGGGCACGGCAAAGACCGTCGCCGCCGCAGACGCCGCGGGTCCGCATCATGCGTTCGACCGTTCGATCGAAGATGTGCTCGCCCAGGTCGAGGACCTGATTCCGGCTTCCGTCGACCCTGTTCGCCGTCGCTACTTCGCCGTTAAGCTCTTCGAGCGCGATGCCGAGGCGACCGCCGAGCTCAACCTTTCGAGCAAGGCCGCATATCGCGTGGAGGAGCTCGTCTCTGCGTGCGAGCGCGATTGCGACGACGATGCCGAGTCGATCATCACCGGTGAGCGTTACGGCCTCATCGCGCACATCGTCGATGACTGTCTGCACCGGGCCCCCGCTCGCATGAGCACCTCCGAGAAGATCGACCGCATCGTGACCAATCGCTGGCTCGGCCTGCCGATCTTCGCCGCCATCATGTTCGCCGTGTACTACCTCGCCATTTCGACCTTCGGCACCGCCATGACCGACTGGGTGAACGACAACCTCTTTGGCGAGGGCTGGGAGTTCTTCGGCAACGCCATGCCGTCTGTCCCCGCGCTCTTTGAGGGCTGGCTCACCGCCGCCGGCGCGTCCGATATGGTCATTTCCCTGGTGTGCGACGGCATCGTCGCCGGCGTGGGTGCCGTCCTTGGATTCATCCCGCAGATGTTCGTGCTGTTCGTGCTGCTTTCCTTCCTCGAGGATTGCGGCTACATGGCGCGTGTGGCGTTCGTCATGGACCGCGTCTTCCGTCGCTTTGGCCTGTCGGGCAAGTCATTCATTCCCATGCTCGTATCCACGGGCTGCGGCGTTCCCGGCGTACTCGCCACCAAGACGATCGAGAACGAGAAGGATCGCCGCATGACGGTCATGACCACCACGTTCATCCCCTGTGGCGCCAAGCTCCCGGTCATTGCGCTCGTCATGGGCGCGCTGATCGGCGATGCCGAGGCAAGCTGGATCGCCCCGCTGTTCTACTTCCTCGGTGTGTTCGCGGTCATCGTCTCGGGCATCATGCTCAAGAAGACCCGCCTGTTCGCAGGCCGTCCCACGCCGTTCGTGATGGAGCTTCCCGCTTACCACATGCCGTCTCTGCGCAGCTGGGCGCTGCATGTGTGGGAGCGCGTGGGCGCTTACATCAAGAAGGCGTTCACCATTATCTTCGCCTCGACCATCGTCGTGTGGTTCCTGTCCAGCTTTGGCGTGTTCGAAGGCTCCTTCGGCTACCTGCCGTCCATGGAGGGCACGCCTTCGGAGTTTACCGACTACTCGCTGCTCGCGACTGTCGCCGGTGCCGTGAGCTGGATGTTCGCGCCGTTGGGCTTTGATTCCTGGCAGGCAACGGCGATGTCCGTCACGGGTCTGGTCGCCAAGGAGAACGTCATGTCCACCGCGGCCTCGCTGCTGCATCTGGTGGACGCCACCGAGACCGATCCGAGCCTGTGGGCCGCGTTCGCGGCGCTGTTCCCCAGCGCGGGCGCCATCGCCGCGTTCGGCGCCTTCAACCTGTTGTGCGCGCCGTGCTTTGCGGCCATGGGCACCATTCGAGCCCAGATGAACTCGGGCAAGTGGACGGCCATCGCGCTGGCCTACGAGTGCAGCTTCGCTTGGGTGGTCGGCCTCATGATCAATCAGTTCTACCTGGCCGCCCAGGGCGTGTTCAGCGTGTGGACCATCGTTGCGGCGGCGTTCGCGATCGCGATCGTCTTCCAGCTGCTGCGCCCGATGCCGAGCTATGCATGGGACGATGAGGCGGCAGATTCCGCCGCCCAGCCCGCGATGGGGAACTAGGCGCGCCGAGGGTCGAGGTCCCGATGTCATTCAGTCGACTTTTGGTAACATCGAATCGAGGTTCGGGAGTAGCGAGGCATTTTACGAGGGGCGCATCTCGTGTTTTGCCGCGCTCGCCGGGGAATATGATCGCGTTGGCGAGAATGAAGTTGCCAAAAGTCGACATTTTGATTCCATGAACTCAACGCGTAAAGGAAATAATGCATAATGGGACCCATAGATTTCATAATTCTGAGTATTATTGCAATTGCATTTGTTCTCGTGGTTGTTCGCGTGCGTAAAAAGGGCACGTGCGGTGATTGCGCGAGCGCCGGGTCATGCGGTGGATCGTGCGCGAGCTGCGCGACTTCCAAACGCTCGTCGTGCCCGGCCTGCGAGGGCGCCGATTCCATCGCCGACCGCCTTTCCAAGAACATCTCGGTTGGGAGGCGGTGAGCCTCGGGCCCTCTTGCATCGGAAATACCGGTTCGAGCGCGCCATGAACGACGGAGCGTATGCGCTCAGGCCCTCTTGCATCGGGAGTGCCGTTTCTCCGTGTCATACGCACAACTCTCGAAAGCCCCCGCTCATCGCGGGGGCTTTTTCGCGTCCATGCGCAATTTCGCGCCTGTCCCCGATTGGCGCCTGGGGGCGGGTTGGTGGGGCGTGGTAACCTGAAAACACGTGTCTGCCGTCCAGCAGAAAGGAGGCGCAGCGCCATGATCGCCCGCGCCGACCAATCTCTCAAGTACCTGCGCCTGCTCTCGGAGCATTTTCCCACGCAGCAATCGGTGTTCACCGAGATCATCAACTTGCAGGCGATTCTCAACCTGCCCAAGGGCACCGAGCATTTCATGAGCGACCTGCACGGTGAATACGAGGCGTTCCTGCATATCCTCAACAACTGCTCGGGCGTGGTGCGCGAGCACGTGGACGACATCTTTGGCGATGAGCTCTCCGAGGAGGAAAAGGGCGACCTGTGCACCCTCATCTACTACCCGCATGAGAAGCTCGCGCTCGCGCATCTGCAACACATCGCGACGCCGAGCTGGTACAAGGTCATGCTCGAGCGTCTGCTGGTGGTGGCGCGTTCCCTGTCCAGCCGTTACACGCGCTCCAAGGTCCGCAAGGCCATCCCGCGCGATTATGCCTACATCATCGACGAGCTGCTGCATACGCACCCCGATGAGAACAACTACCGCGTGCGCTATCACGAGCGCATCATCGCGTCGATCCTGGAGACCGATGCGGGCGAGGACTTTATCTGCTCGCTGTCCGATCTCATCAAGCGCCTGGTCATCGACCATCTGCACCTGGTGGGCGATATCTTCGACCGCGGCGGCGGGGCGTCCAAGATCATGGACCGCCTGATGGAGTACCACTCGCTGGATATCCAGTGGGGCAATCACGACCTGTTGTGGATGGGCGCGGCCGCCGGTCAGTCTGCGTGCATCATCACGGTTTTGCGCAACAACTTGCGCTACGGCAATTTCGAGATCTTGGAGAACGACTACGGCATCTCCCTGCGCGAGCTTGTGGCGTTTGCCGAGCGCACCTACGAGCCGGTTCCCGATGGCGCGACCGGTTTGGCTGCCAAGCTCACGCCGTTGGCGAAGGCCGTGAACGTCTTGCTGTTCAAGCTCGAGGGGCAGATCATCATGCGCCACGGGAGCTTCGACATGCACGACCGGTTGCTGCTCGAGCGCATCGACGTCGAGGCGGGGACCGTCGAACTGTACGACGGCGCGGTATACGAGCTTGCCACGCGCGATTTCCCTACGCTCGACCCGGAACATCCCTATGAGCTCACGCCCGAGGAGGCGCGGATCGTCGAGAAGCTCGTGGCGGAGTTCACGAGCGCCGACCACCTGCGTCGCCATATCGAGTTCCTCTACAGCCACGGTTCCATGTACCTGGTGCGCAATCACAACCTGCTGTTCCACGGTTGCGTCCCGCTGAACGAGGACGGTACGTTCTCGAGCATGAACTGCCTGGGCACCTGGCGCAGCGGCCGCGATTACCTCGACTTCTGCGATGAGATCGCGCGTCGTGCCTGGCGTGAGCGCGACGAGGACTCGCTCGACTGGATGTGGTACCTCTGGATCGGCATGAAGTCCCCGGCGAGCGGCCGTTTGGTCAAGACCTTCGAGCGCTCCTACATTGACGACCCGGATTGCTGGGCCGAGCCCATGGATCCCTATTTCGAGCTGACCAAGGACGAGGCGACGTGCGATGCCATCATGGCGGAGTTCGGCGTGTCCGCGGGTTCGGGGCATATCGTGAACGGACACACGCCCGTGCACACCGCCGAGGGCGAGCAGCCCATTCGCGCGAATGGCCGCCTGCTCGTGATCGACGGCGGCTTTTGCAGCGCGTATCACCCCAAGACGGGAATCGCTGGTTACACCCTCATCTCGAGCTCGCGCGGGTGCCGTCTCAAGGCGCATCAGGCGTTCGAGAGCGTCGAAGCCGTGCTCACGCGCAACGCCGATATCGTGAGCGAGACCGACCGCTTCGATGTGGCCGAGCGCCGGCGCATGGTGAGCGACACCGATACGGGTGTGCAGATTCGCGAGCAGATCAGCGATCTGCGGGCCCTGCTCGAGGCCTACCGTACCGGCACCCTCGACGAGCGTCCCTAGCGTGCCAATTGGGGACAGGCACAGATTGAGACATTTCGCCCCATGGAGGGCGGGTGGTGCGACTCGTGCTTGACCGCGGTGAATGTCCCAATTTGCACCTGTCCCCAAATGAGGCGTAACCGCGTTGAAACATACGTGTGCGACTATGGGAAGTCGCAGCAACCGTGCTTTGTGAAAGGTCTGGCAATGGATCAGCAGCAGTACATCGACTTTGTCCTGCGCACCGTCGAGGAGCGCGACATCCGCTTCATCCGCCTGTGGTTCACCGATGTGCTCGGCCGCCTCAAGAGCTTCGCCATCAGCCCGGAGGACCTCGAGGTCGCGTTTGAGGAGGGCATCGGCTTCGACGGCTCGGCCATTGAGGGCTTCACCACGCCCGACGAGGCGGACATGCTGGCTTTCCCCGATCCCTCGACCTTCCAGATCCTGCCCTGGCGCCCCACGCGCGACGGAGCGGCCCGCATCTTCTGCGATGCGTGCACCCCTGATCGTCAGCGGTTTGCCGGCGATTCTCGAGAGTGCCTGCGCCGCATGTTCTATCGCGCCGAGAAGCTCGGCTACATCATGAACGTCGGTGCCGAACTGGAGTTTTACTACTTCCCCGACGAGCGTACCCCCGAGCCGTTGGACGCCGTGGGTTATTTCGACCTCTCGCCGTCCGACTCCGCTCGCGACCTGCGCCGCTCCACGGTGCTCATGCTCGAGAAGATGAGTATCCCCATCGAGTACACCTTCCACAGCTCCGGACACTCGCAGCACGGTATCTCGATGCGCCATGCCGAAGCCCTCACCATGTCCGATGCGATCATGACGGCCAAGCACGTGATCAGCACATGCGCCTACGAGGCCGGTATCCATGCCAGCTTCATGCCCAAGCCCATCGCCAAGGGCTCGTCCTCGGCGATGTTTTTGCACCAGTCGCTATTCGACCGCGAGGGCAACAACGTGTTCTGGGGCGACGATTCGCAAAACCACCTGTCGTCGATCGCCAAGAGCTACATGGCCGGCATCCTCGCCCATGCGTCCGAGATCAGCGCCATCACCAACCCCACGGTGAACTCCTACAAGCGCCTGGCCGCCGGTGCGGGCAACGGCCCGCGCTTTGCCACCTGGGGCATGCGCAACCGCGCTGCCATGATCCGCGTGCCCATCTACAAGCCCGGCAAGCAGGCAGCGGCCCGCATCGAGCTCCGCAGCCCCGACCCGATGGCAAACCCGTATCTGGTGAATACGGTGACGCTTGCCGCTGGCCTGGACGGTATCAAGCGTGGGCTCGAGTTGCCCGAGGAGGCAACCTCCGAGCTGCTGCGCTTGCCGGAGTCCGAGTTGCGCGCCCGCGGCATCGAGCCCCTGCCGAGCAATCTCGACGAGGCGCTTGATGTGTTCGAGAGCTCCGACTTCATGAAGGACGCCCTGGGTGAGCATATCCACTCGTTCTTCCTCAAGAAGAAGCGCGCGGAATGGGAGCGTTTCAACTCGACGGTCACCGAGTGGGAGCTCAGGCACTACCTGGCCAATTCGTAACCGTCCCGTGCGATTCGAGGCGCACGTCGTTTTGATAAGATGACGTCTACGGAGGTGAGCTCATGGCGGAAAAGACAGTGCTGTTCATGGCCCGCACTACACGGCTGCATGATTTCATCAGGACGCTCTCGACGTCTCTCGGCGTCGAGGTGCACGTTGCCACGCCCGATTCGCCTGCAGCGGCGCACGACTTCGACCTGTTGGTTCTCGACGCCGACGGCGCTCGCCCCGATCGTGTGGACGCCATGGCCAAGTGGCTCGAGTCGCGCGGTGGAGCGCCCATGCTGCTGGTCGTCGATGAGGAAGATATCGCCGAGATGCACCTTCCCTCCCGGGTCCGCTCCGATTTCATCTGCTCGGGCGCGGGAGATGCCGAGCTTGAGGTCCGCGCACGCCAGCTTTTGGGCGAGTGCGAGGCCGTTCCGGTCGATGAGGTGCTCACCGTGGATAACCTCACTATCAACCTTGCCACCTACCAGGTGTCGCTCGATGGCGAGCCTGTCGACCTCACGCTCATGGAGTATTCGCTGCTGAGCTTTTTGGCCACGCACCCCAATCGCGCGTACAGTCGAGAGGTCCTGCTGCATCGCGTATGGGGTTTCGAGTACTGCGGCGGCACCCGTACCGTGGACGTTCACATCCGCCGCATCCGCAGCAAAGTCGGTCCCCTTATCGCCGCGCATATCACCACTGTCCGCGGCGTCGGCTACCTTTTTAAGGAGTAGCCTCAGCCGGTGTTGCGTCTCAATTGATGCCACGTCTCAATTGGTGCCAGGTACAAATTGCGCCGCGGTGTCGATTATCGTTCCAAGTGGAGGGGCGGGCGCGAATCATACCAGCGCAAATCGCGGCGTCTCACGCAGCGCTGCGAAGCGATTGCGCCTCAGAGCAAGACGCTTGAGAAATCCTTAACGCGACTTACAACTTGATTAAGCTCCGTCGCTCGTGCTGAGCGGAGCTGCGCTTTTGGGGTACAACGTTGGAGAATGAAGACGTTGAAAGGACCGTTCATGAGTGAAGAAAAGACCCCTCAGCGCCCCGAGGGCCTTGGATCGGAGCAACGCCCGTCCTCGCAGCCGCGTCTCGAGGTCGAGCCCACGCCCGTCGAGCCCGCAGGTGCTGCGCCCGGCAATGCAAGCGCCCATACCACGGCGCACATCCCCGTCGATCCCGGCAACCCCACCGCCGCTGGCTCCACCCGCCAGGTCCCTCCGGTGGATTACTCGTATTCCCAGGGTCAGCATGTCGCTGGCCAGAACGCGCAGGCCCATGCGTCCACGTATACCGAGACCCGCACCGTGGTCAAGACCAAGAGCAAGAAGCTTCCCATCTTCCTGGCGTCCTTCGCCGGCCTGGTGGTCGGTGCGGTGCTGGTTATCGCTCTCGTCATGTCTGGCGCGTTCCGTATCACCGATTCGAACGTCGAGACTGCCGGCACCTCCGGCACCCCGCAGAAGATCGACATCAACCCCGAGGACACCACGCTGTCCGAGGCCGTGGCGGCAAAGGCGCTGCCCTCCGTCGTGTCCATCACCGCCCAGGGCGAGGATGAGAACTCCGGCGGTATCGGCAGTGGCGTGATTTTGGACACCGACGGCAATATCCTCACGAACCATCACGTCGTCCAGGGTGCGACCGCGCTCGTGGTGAACACCGACGACGGCAACAGCTACGAGGCGGAGCTCGTCGGCGCGGACGAGTCCAGCGACCTGGCGGTCATTCGCCTCAAGGATCCCAAGAGCGCCAAGCTCACCCCCATCGAGGTCGGCGATTCCGACGACATCGCGGTGGGCGAGTGGGTCATGGCCATTGGCAGTCCCTTCGGCAACGAGCAGTCCGTGTCCACGGGTATCGTCTCTGCGCTCTACCGTTCCACCGCCCTGCAGAGCGCGAGCGGTACGTCCATCTACGCGAACATGATCCAGACCGATGCGGCCATTAACCCCGGTAACTCCGGCGGTGCGCTCGTCAACGATGAGGGGCATCTCATCGGTATCAACTCAGTCATCGAGTCCTATTCTGGCTCCAGCTCGGGCGTTGGCTTTGCGATCCCGGTGAACTACGCCATCAACATCGCCAACCAGATCATCGATGGCGAGACCCCGGTCCATCCGTACCTGGGCGTCTCCCTGGTGAGTGTGAACGCCTACAACGCCCGCACGAATGAGCTGGCGGTCGATAGCGGCGCATATGTGGCGGAGGTCACCGCCGACGGCCCGGCTGCCCAGGCGGGTATCCAGAAGGGCGACATCGTCACCGCCGTCGACGGCGAGGGCATCGCCTCGGCGGACGGCCTGATCATCGCCTTGCGTGAGCATGAGGTGGGTGACGAGGTGACCTTGACGGTCGTGCGCGGCAAGGATGAAACCGAGGTCAAGGTGACTCTCGGGTCGGATGAGGCCCTGCAGGCCGAGCAGGAGGACACGTCCGATGGTCCCGGTGCCGGAACCGGTATGAGCCGCGAGGAGTTCTTCCGCTATCTCGAGGAGTACATGGGCGGCGCGCTGCGCTAACGCCCTGCTCCGGCGCAATTGGGGACAGGTGCAAATTGCAATATTTTGGGCGGGTGCCAAGGGGGCGCCCGCCTTTTCTTTATCGGATGAGCTTCCAGGGTTGCGTGCCAAGTCGGTCGGCGATCTTCTCGAGGGTGGAGAGCTTGAGGTTGCTGTTGCCACTTTCGATGAGGTCGAGCAGCACGCGGCTGATACCGAGCTGTAAGGCAAAATCGACCTTGGACAATCCCGAGGCCTCGCGGATGGCGATGAGATTCTCGCCCAGGTTCTGTCGCGCGTTCGCATTCATGGTTCGAGCATGACCGCGTCGGCGCGATAAGATGTAAAGCGCGCTTTACATCTAGGGTATTACCCATAGCGATTCCAAGAAAACTCAGCGCGAGGGTGAGGTATCGGCGCGATGGGGGATAAGTAGGAAAACTACGTTGAGCGGAGGTGCAGCCATGTCGAAGGTAAAAGAGCGGGCGTTCGAGGTCGTTCGCGGAGGGCGGTTCCTGCCCACGCCGTCGGTGCTGGTCTTTGGCATGGATGAAGACCCGCTGTCTGACCGCGAGCTGGGTGCTCTGCGCTGGGTGCGCGATGCGGGCTATGCGATTGCGGTGTTCACGCATGAGCCTGCTGAGCCCTTGCGTGCGCAGCTTGCCGAGCACGGAATCCCTGCGACTGTCCTTGCGGACGACAAGGGTCCCGCGACCGAACCCGATGCCCTGTTCACGGTGGGTGCGGCCCGTGCCGAGGCCCTTGCGCGCTTTTGCGCGCAGCGCGGCGCGACGTTGGAGCAAGCGGTGGTGATCGCCGTCACGCCGAGGGATTGCGAGGCCATGATGAGCGCAGGTAGGGCCCTTGCTCTTTACGGTGCGGGAATCGATGCCTCAGTGGCGGCGGAGCAGACGTTTTTCGACCGCGCCATGAGCGGCCTCGTGCATGCGCTGAACGCGGCCGTGGCGATGCGCGTGTAGGTAGGTCGCGGCTCCGTGCCGCCGTCGTGCTACTCCGCGCGGCTTACCATTCGTCCACGCGGTCGTGGTTGATGGGGCAGTAGAACAGGCGCTGCAGTTCGTCGGCATCGCGCGTCTGCCCGAGCGCCCACATGGTCTTGGCCACGAGCGCCTCGGTGGTCATGTCGCCGCCCTTGAGGATTCCAGGGTGCTCGGCATATGCGCGGCCGACCTCATATACGCCCAGGTCCAGGCCTTCCTCGGGCACCTGCGTGGTCATGACCACGGTGCGGCCGGAATCGACCCAGTCAAAGATGGCCTCCTGATAGGAAGCGCCGTCGGCACCCCGCTCGGGCACGCCGCCCATACCGAAGGTCTCGAGGATCACGGCGTCGTAATCGGGCTTGAGCAGACGGAAGATGTCGGGCGTGAGGCCGGGCGTGAGCTTGAGGGCGCACACACGGCTGTTGAGTTCGGTGTAGAAACGGGGCTCGTCGAGAGCGCCGTCGGCAGCGCGCGCGGCACCGTCCCCGGCGCAATCGCACTCGGCCGGGCCGGCGGACACGGCGGCCGACCCGCTGCAGATGACCTTGTCCTGGCGCAGGTAAGCCAACACGGGGTAGTTGATGCTGTTGAACGCGTTGAAGCTCATGGTGCGCTGCTTGCGGGCGCGCGTGCCGGCGATTGCATACCCGCCAAACACGATGGACACGTCGCGCGAGCGGTCGGACACGGCATACACGAGGCTTTGGTACAGGTTGATCTTCGCATCGGTGAAGGGGTTGCCCATGGGCTGTTGGGAGCCGGTGAGCACGATGGGCTTGGGGCTGTCCTGGATGAGGTAGGAGAGCGCCGCCGCGGTGTAGGACATGGTGTCGGTGCCGTGCAGGACCACGAAGCCGTCGTGCGCGTCGTAGTTCTCGCGGATGACCTCGGCAATGCGCAGCCAGTCGGCGGGGCGCATGTTGGTGCTGTCGATGTTCATGGGCTGCACGATGTCGAGTTCGCACAGGCCCTCGATCTCGGGCACGCTGCGGGCGAGCTCCTCGCCGGTGAGAGCGGGGGAGAGGCCGTTGCCGTCCTCGGCGGAGGCGATGGTACCGCCGGTGGCGATCAAGAGGATGTGCTTCATGCGGGCTCCTTTGCTCTGCAGTCCCTGCGGTTGCCTCGTCTCATAGCTTGCGGCATTTTGTGGGCATGGCCGGTGCGCGGCGAGGCGCCCTTATGGGGGCGGCCGGTGCGCTTCGAGGCGCTATCGAGATATTGTAGGCCAAAAACCCTGTAGGATTTCTGCGTACGCGCAGCTCGGAGAGTATGATGTACCAATTAGACACGTGTTGCCGCTGCGGGGCAGCGGCATGGTTGGGAGGCTTCATGGCCCAGAACGCATCTGAGCAGACTCAGCAGAAGGTACTGGTATTCGACTTTGGCGCGCAGTATGCGCAGCTCATCGCCCGTCGCGTGCGCGACCTGCATGTATATTCTGAGATCGTCCCGTGCGACATCACGGCCGACGAGGTGCGTGAGATGGCGCCCTCCGCGCTGATTCTCTCCGGCGGCCCTGCGTCCGTGTACGCCGAGGATGCCCCGACGGTTGATCCTGCCATCTACGAGCTGGGTCTGCCCATCCTGGGATTTTGCTACGGCCACCAGGTGACCGCCGTTGCGCTCGGCGGCGAGGTGGGCCACTCCGAGATCGGCGAGTACGGCCCCGCCACCATCGAGCGAGACCGCGAGAGCGCGCTGTTCAACGCCACTCCGCTCGAGCAGACCGTGTGGATGAGCCACCGCGATGCCGTCTCGCGCGTGCCCGAGGGTTTTGCCGTGACGGCCAGCACCTCCGTGTGCCCGGTCGCCGCTATGGAGAACGCCGAGCGTCGCATCTACACCACACAGTTCCATCCCGAGGTCAAGCACACCGAGTACGGCCAGCAGCTGCTCAAGAACTTCCTGTTCGACATCTGCGGCCTTGAGGCCACGTGGACCATGGACAACCTGGTCGAGACCATGACGGACGAGTTCCGTGCGGTCGTGGGCGAGGACCGCGTGATCCTGGCGCTCTCCGGCGGCGTGGATTCCTCCGTGGTGGCGGCCCTCGGCGCCCGTGCGGTTGGACGCCAGATGACCTGCGTGTTCATCAACCACGGGCTGCTCCGCAAGGGCGAACCCGAGCAGGTGGAGGAGGTTTTCACCAAGCAGTTTGACGTCGACTTCGTGCACGTGCACGCCGAGGAGCGCTACGCCGCGCTGCTCGACGGCGTGACCGACCCCGAGGAGAAGCGCCGCATCATCGGCACGCAGTTCTGGAACGAGTTCTTCGCCGTGGCCAAGGAGCTCGAGCAAGATGGCCGCCCGGTGAAGTACCTGGCCCAGGGCACCATCTACCCCGACATCATCGAGAGCGGCGCGCGCAAGACTGGTGGCAAGACGGCCACTATCAAGAGTCACCACAACCTCATCCCGTTCCCCGAGGGCGTGCACTTCGACCTCATCGAGCCGCTGGACCACTTCTTTAAGGACGAGGTCCGCGAGCTGGGTCTGGCGCTGGGTCTGCCTGAGCACATCGTGTACCGCCAGCCGTTCCCGGGCCCGGGCCTGGCCATCCGCATCATCGGCGCGGTGAGCCCCGAGAAGCTCGAGATCTTGAAGAACGCCGACGCCATCGTGCGTGAGGAGCTGGATGCGTACAATGCGCGCCTGTTCGAGCAGACCGGCGAGCGCAATTCCGAGCACTCCTGCTGGCAGTACTTCTGCGTGCTGCCCGACATCAAGTCCGTGGGCGTGATGGGCGACGAGCGTACCTACGCGCGTCCCGTGATCCTGCGCGCCGTGGAGTCCAGCGACGCTATGACCGCCGACTGGGCGCGCCTGCCCTACGAGGTGCTCGCGCGTATCTCCGGCCGCATCGTGGCTGAAGTTCCCGGCATTAACCGCGTGGCGTACGATATCACGAGCAAGCCGCCCGCGACTATTGAGTGGGAGTAGCGAGAAACGGCACCGTCCAAGCCCCTGACCTGCGGAGAGGTCGGGGGCTTTTCTTTTCTGGCAACCTCTGGGCAACCTTTCGATGAATGCGGTGCTTTGTGTCTCGGGGGGTAGACGCCTCATTTGGGCGGGTCCTGCAGAAAAAATCGCAGTCTGAGGCGCAATGCGTTGCAGCGAAATAGCGTTCGAAAGCGGGGTGACCAGAGAAGTTGAGGTTTTTCGTACTAGATTCAGACAATGCCGAGTATGCGGCTCGACTTCAACTTCGTGACCTGCTGTTTTGCTGATGAAAAATAGCAGCTAATCAGCAAGACCGAGATTGAGTACGAAAAAGCTCAACTTCTTTGCTCGGGAGTGGAGAAAATCGTCTTCCCGGCAGGCGTGAGCTCGGCTGATGCGGCAACCATGGAAAGTGTGAACGTCTGGGTGCCTGATATGCGCGGATCGGCGGGCTGCGATGCAACGCGAGCCCCGCCGATCCGGGAGTTTTGAACCTCATGCCGTCTTTTCTCCCCTTACGTTCGGGGGCTTGATGTGAACGGCTCAGTCTGTTCGTTTCTAGTCGAACAAACTCGGCATGTCGTCGTCCTTCATGAGGGCGCCGGCGGAGGGCAGGCTCTGAGCGGTGAACTTCTCGGCGGAGACGCCGGCGCCCAGCACCTCCTCGACTGTACTCACGGTGGTGACAATGCGCCCCTTCTTGGCGGTGAACGCCTGGACGCCCTGTGTGTTGGTGGTCGTCTTGGTCTTGAGCAGCGACGTGTTGAAGTTCATCAGGCGGTAGTCGCTCGAGACCAACGCGATGTCGCGGTCCTCCTTGATCACCTGCGCATACAGCAGCTTGGACCCGCCGTAGATGGCGTTCTTGAGACGCTTGCGGTTGGTCTTGGTGACGTAGCCAGCGAGCGCGACGCGCACCGCGCGCCCGTTCTCAAAGACGAACAGCACGTCGGCCTTGTAATCCTCCGGGTCGATGACCCAGATCACGCTCTCGTCGGGATCCATCTCGAGGTCCGTCGCCAGGTACGAACCCAACTGCGCGGACTTGGTGTCCTCAAACGCCGCGACCTTGCATTTGTACACCTGGCTCTTGTTGGTGAATACCAGCAGCTCGTGCGTGTTGGCGGACGGAAACTCGATGAAGGGCTCATCGCCGTCTTTGTATTTGAGCTCCGCGGCCTTGCGCAGAACGCGGTCCGTCATCTTCTTGAGGTAGCCCTCGCGTGAGAGCATGATGGTGACCGGATACTCCTCAACCTCAGGCTCCAGGCTCACCTCGATGACGTCGGATGGCTCGATCCTGCCCGTGCGGCGCGGCATGACGTACTTCTTGTTGACCGCGGCCAGCTCGTTGCGGATGACCTTCTTGATGTTGTCCTCGCTCGAGAGGATCTCCTCGAGCTCGGCGATCTCGGCCTCGAGCTTGGCGATGTCCTTGGTGCGGTTGAGGATGTATTCCTCGTTGATGTTGCGCAGCTTGAGCTCGGCCACGAACTCCGCCTGGGTCTCGTCGATGTCGAACCCGCGCATCAGGTTGGGGACGACCTCGGCCTCGAGCTTGGTGCCGCGGATGATGGCGATGGCCTTGTCGATATCGAGCAGGATGGCCTCCAGACCGTGCAGCAGGTGCAGGCGCTCGGACTTCTTGCCCAAGTCGAAGCTCACGCGGCGACGTGTGGACTGGATGCGCCACGCAACCCACTCATGCAGGATCTGGCGCACACCCATGACGCGGGGATAGCCGTCCACCAGGACGTTGAAGTTGCACGAGAACGAGTCCTGCAGCGTGGTGGTGCGGTACAACTTGGCCATGAGCTTCTCGGGGTCCACGCCGCGCTTGAGGTCGATGGCGATGCGCAGACCGGAGAGGTCGGTCTCGTCGCGGATGTCGGCGATCTCGCGCACCTTGCCCTCCTTGGAGAGCTTGATGATGCGGTCGATGATGATGTCGGTCTTGGTGGTGTAGGGGATTTCGTAGACCTCGATGATGCGTTCTTCGGGGACCCAACGCCAGCGCGAGCGGATCTGGAAGCTGCCCAGGCCCGTCTCGATGATGCGCTCCATCTCCTCGCGGCGGTAGATGATCTCGCCGCCGGTGGAGAAATCGGGCATGGGCATGTACTCGAGCAGGTCGCAGCTGGGGTCCTCGAGGAAGTGCATGGTGGCACAGCAGACCTCGTTGAGGTTGAAGCCGCAGATGTCGGAGGCCATGGCCACACCGATGCCCTTGTTGGCCGACACCAGGATGTTGGGGAACGTGGTGGGCAGCAGGCGCGGCTCCTTCATGGCGCCGTCGTAGCTGTCCACGAAGTCGACCGGGTCCTTGTCGATGTCCTTGAAGATCTCGGCGCAGATGGGGGAGAGTTTTGCCTCGGTGTAACGCGAGGCGGCGTAGGTCAGGTCGCCCGAGTAGTACTTGCCAAAGTTGCCCTTGGACTCCACGAACGGCGCGAGCAGCGCCTCGTTGCCCGTGGCGAGGCGGACCATCGTCTCGTAGATGGCGGCGTCGCCGTGCGGGTTTAGCTTCATGGTCTGACCCACGATGTTGGCGCTCTTCTGGCGCTCGCCCTTGAGCAGGCCCATCTTGTACATGGTGTAGAGGAGCTTGCGGTGCGAGGGCTTGAAGCCATCGATCTCGGGGAACGCGCGCGAGACGTTGGTGCTCATGGCGTAGGGCATGTAGTTGGTTTCGAGCGTCTCCGTGATGGGCTGCGCCGTGACCTCCGAATGCAGGCCGATGACGTTGTCGGTGTTGACCTGCTTCTTCTTGTTAGGGGTGTTGGTTTTCTTCTTAGCCACGATTTCCTCTTGATGCTTCCTTTAAGGCCGTTGTGCTGTAGCGCGTGCGGGGCCGCTGGATGGCGGGCGCGGGGCTTGTCGCGGGCTGACGCCGCTCGCCCTGGCCGCCCGTCCTTACTGCAGGTCCAGCTGGTCGAGATACTCCTTGCCGTGCTCGGCGATATGGCGCTTACGGCCGGCCTCGTCGTTGCCCAGCAGCAGGTTGAACATGGACTCCATCTTGGCCACGTCCTCGGGCTCCACCTTGATCAGGCGGCGCGTCTCGGGGTTCATGGTGGTGAGCCACATCATGTCAGGATCGTTCTCACCAAGACCCTTGGAGCGGTTGATGGAGCACTTCTGGTCGCCGATCTCGGTCAGGATGGCGTTCTTCTCGAGCTCGGTGTAGGCGAAGTAGGTCTTCTCCTTGCAGTTGATCTCATACAGCGGGGACTCGGCGATGTAGACGTAGCCCTCGTCGATGAGCGTGGGGACCAGGCGGTAGAGCATCGTCAGGATGAGCGTGCGGATGTGGTAGCCGTCCACGTCGGCGTCCGTACAGATGATAACCTTGCTCCAGTTGAGGTTGTCGAGGTCAAAGGCGCCCAGGTTCTTGATGCGCTTGTCCTTGATCTCCACGCCGCAGCCCAGCACGCGCATGAGGTCCATGATGATGTCGGACTTGAAGATGCGGGCATAATCGGCCTTCAGGCAGTTCAGGATCTTGCCGCGGATGGGCATGATGGCCTGATATTCACTGTCGCGGCTCTGCTTGACCGCGCCCATAGCGGAATCGCCCTCCACAATGTAGAGCTCCCGGCGGGAAGCATCCTTGGTGCGGCAGTCCACGAACTTCTGCACACGGTTAGCGAGGTCAATATTGCCGGACAGCTTCTTTTTGATATTCAGACGCGCCTTTTCCGCCTGTTCGCGGCTGCGCTTGTTGATCAGGATCTGCTCGGCGATCTTGTCTGCCTCGGCCTTGTTCTCGATAAAGTAGATCTCGAGTCCTTCCTTGAGGAACTCGGTCATGGCCTCCTGGACAAACTTGTTGTTGATGGCCTTCTTGGTTTGGTTCTCGTACGACGTCTGGGTGGAGAAGCAGTTGGTCACCAGCACCAGGCAGTCCTGGACGTCCTGCCACTTGATGGAGCTCTCGTTTTTGTTGTACTTGCCCTGTTGCTTGATGTAGGCGTCGATCGCGCTGGTCAGCGCGCTGCGGGCCGCCTTCTCGGGCGAGCCGCCGTTCTCCAGCCACGAGGAGTTGTGGTAGTACTCCTGCATCTGGAAGGTGCGGGAGAAGCACAGGCAGGCCGTGATCTTGACGTTGTAGTCGGGCAGGTCCTCACGGTCGCGGCCGCGGCGGTCCGCCTCGATGAAGAAGGGCTCGGTGAGGTAGTCGGCGCCTACCTTTTCGAGCACGTAGTCCTCGATGCCCTTGGGATAGCAGAAGTCCTCTTCGGTGAACTCGCCGTCGTCGCCCTCGATGCGCAGGCGGAAGGTCACGTTGGCGTTGACCACGGCCTGGCGGCGCATGGTCTCGCGGTACCACTCGTGGGGGATGCTGATCGAGGTGAAGACCTCCAGGTCCGGGCGCCACTTGATGGTGGTGCCGGTGCGGTCCTCGTCTGAGGGTTCGATCTCGAGCGCCTTCTTCTTGGCGCCGACGACCTTGCCCTTCTTGAAGTGGAGGGAGTACTTGTTGCCGTCGCGCCAGACCGTGACGTCCATGTATTCGGAGGCGTACTGGGTCGCGCAGGAGCCCAGGCCGTTGGTGCCCAGCGAGAAGTCGTAGTCGCCGCCCTCGTTGTTGTTGTACTTGCCGCCGGCGTAGAGCTCGCAGAAGACGAGCTCCCAGTTAAAGCGCTTTTCGGACGGGTTCCAATCGAGCGGGCAGCCGCGGCCGTTGTCCTCGACCTGGATGGAGCCGTCACGGAAGGCGGTGAGGGTGATGAGCTTACCGTAGCCCTGGCGCGCCTCATCGACGGCGTTGGACAGGATCTCAAAGGCGGCGTGCGCGCAGCCGTCGAGCCCGTCCGAGCCGAAGATGACGGCGGGGCGCAGGCGTACGCGCTCCTCGTCCTTGAGCTGACGGATGCTGTCGTTGCCATAGTTTGCGGTGTTCTTTGCCATGCTCGCTCTCTCGGTGGTTCCCTTTTGCGTCTTTGTAGCCATATAGATGAATACCGTAGCATAGCCCAGCTCGTGTTGGGTCTCGTCCAATCGAAATCCATCGAACATGTGTTTGTATATTCAGGCGCATGTCAAGTGGGCGTGTGCGGAGGCGTGGGTGCGCGGCGGATGGAGCGGGATTTGCCCGCAGGCGGGGTGCTCGCGTGGCGAGCAAGGCGGAATGCGTCCGCAGACGGAGCGCTTACGTGGCGGACGATCCGGAATGCGCCCGCGAAAGCTCTGTTTGTCGTGCGTCTCGTGCGGGATTGCGCTCGGTTGAGCAGGAAATTGCCCCCTTGGATTTGATTGGTTAAGGTTTTTCGTACTCGATTTCGAAAACGCCGAGTACACGGATAAACGCCAATTCTGTGACCTGGTGTTTTATCCACGAATAGCTGGCGCTACTCGGCAAAACCGGAATTGAGTACGAAAAAGCTCAACCCCCTGTTTCTCAGGGGGTGTCGAGCGCGCTTGAAAGCCCAGAAGAAAAAATGTATTCTACTTTAAAGTGACATGTCAGAAAGAGGTCAGAATGCCACCTAAGACAAACCCCAACTCAGAAAGCCTTGCGAAAGCGATTCGCGAACGCCGAGAACAGCTGGGCATGAGCATTGAGGATGCTGCGAGGCGGGCGGGGGTCGGCTTGAAGACATGGTCGAGGTATGAGTCGGGATCGGCTATTCGCCAAGATAAGGTAAAGGGGGTTTGCCGCGCTCTTGCTTGGCCGTCGCTGCAGGATCGCGCATATGAAGTCGAGTTGAGGGATAGTCTCGATTCGGAATACCAATGGGTTGCCTCAATTGACGAAAGCGACGAGGCCTGGTCTAGCTGGCTTGACTCTTTATACGGAAGAGAGGCGGCAGTGTCGTTTGCGTTGGGAAGCGCTTTTCTTGGCGACTACATGAATGAGGATCTAAGGGCATTGTCAAACAAGCCAAAGGGGACTCATTTGGGCGAAATTGATTTCAGCATGCTGGAAGATATGCTTCCCGCCCAGTTTGCCATGAGCTATGACTATGATTTCCTTTTCCGTTTGAGGGTTGTGCTAAATCAGTATGTCAAACGCGCTAAAAATGGTCGTGAGATGTATGCGCACTCCGTCGCGGAAGAGTTGATTGTGAGATTGATCAGGGACCTTTCATTCGATGCCGTTGAAGGATGGGTTAAAAGCATAGATCACTCGAACGTTGCCGAAGAGGAGGGCTCCTCTGTTGAATTGTGGGGGGAATGGCCAGAGGATCTTTGCGATGACAGCGATTTCGAAATGTATCTGAACGACGAGACCTGGCTGGAAAAAGGTCATACGTATCACTTTGATGGATGGTTTGCTCCTCGGTTTTATCTACAACGCGGTTAAGGTCGGGGCGCACACGGGTAACCCTCGCACGACGATAGGGTGATCATATGGCATGGCGTTTCCATGCGTGATACAGTATAGGCAGTGAACCCGCCATGCCTATCTCCCGACGTTCGTCGAGATGATGCAAACTTTGGCGGGTGTTTTCTATTTTAGGGGTCATATGGAGTACCAGAAGCCATGGCTTTCATATGAGCAGCAGGCGGACCGCCTCGAGGGGCGCGGCCTTGTGTTCGATCGTGATGACCTCATCGAGCATCTTGCCGACGTTGGCTACTATCGCTTGAGTGGCTATTGGTACATCTTCAAGAAAACCCCTGAAGGTGAAGACGAATCGTTCGTCGCGGGAACATCTTTTGAAAAGGTTTGGGACCTCTACACGTTCGATCGTCAGCTCAGGCTCATCGTTCTTGATGCTATCGAACGCGTGGAAGTCTATATGCGTACTCAGCTCGCTTACGGGCTTGCTGAGGCGACGGGTCCTTTCGGTTACTTGGATCGCTCCGCGCTACCGAATATGGACCAGCGTACGTACGGACATTTCATGTCCAGGTGTTTCGCGGCGTACGATCGGTCGAAAACGTTGTTCGTGGAGCACTTCAAGAAGAAATACGGTGACTCACACGGCCTTCCGCCTTATTGGATGCTTGTCAACATCATGGACTTCGGCATGATGCTCACCTTGTTTAAAGGGTCCCCTGACGACGTGAAAAAGGGCATAGCCAATGAAGTGGGAGTACCGGCGGAGGTATATGAGTCGTGGCTGCTCATGCTGAACACCGTTCGTAATGTCTGCGCGCATCACGACCGCCTATGGAACAGGCGCCTTGGCAACAGGACGAAGATTCCCCGCGGGCACAGGTATCCCGATTGGCATCGACCCCACGAGGTGAACAACAGCTCGACGTTTACGCTGTTGACCATCCTTGGCTACCTGCTTGTGCACATCGCGCCGAACACGTCGTGGCATGACAAGGTGCTGCAGCTTTTGCAAAGCAGAGATGAAGAAGACTTGCGTCGCATGGGCTTTGAAGAGGGTTGGGAGACCTGTCCGATGTGGGCAAGGTGGCTTTAGACTTTTGCAACGCGAGCCCATGCCGATGGCGCTCTACGCCGGCCACCAGATGCGGGTGAGCGGGAGAATGCTTCGGGTTTCGTCGTCGGTCTTGTCGTAGACCTCCACGTAGTGGCGGACGAAAGTGTCGAGGTCGAGCAGGCGCACGGGCACGTTGGCGCGGTCGGCCTCGTAGCGGGCCTCCTTGGTGAAGCCCCCGGTGGAGACGTAGAGCCCGTGATCGCCCGTGCGCAGCCCGCCGATGAACGAGCGCACTGCGGGTGCGCCCGTGGCCCCCTTGCGGTGCTTGACCTCGGCCACGATGCGCGGGGATTCGAGCCCCAACGAGCTGCGGGTCACCGACATGACCGAGATGAGGCACCCGAGCGGCGCGAAGGTTTACCTGAACCCGGCGATAGACTGCTTCGACGGCAGGCCCGCCGGCCGGGGAATCGGCCTTCGGCCCTCCGCGGCCGTGGAGGACGCCGCGCTCGAGAGGGCGTGCGGGGCCCTGCTCCCCAGGGAGCGCCCCTGCGTCCACAGCGACCGAGGCGTGCACTACCGGACGGCGTCGCGGATCGCGAGGTGCGAGTCCCACGGCCTGCGGCGCAGCATGTCCCGCAAGGGCATGAGTTGCGACAACGTTCGGGCGGAGGGCTTCTTCGGCCTGCTCAAGCAGGGGTTTTACTACGCGAGGGGCTGGGCTGGGACCACGGTCGGCGAGTTCGCGGGCGCGCGTGACGCCTGGATGGAGTGGTGCCGCTCGGGCGGGATCTCGCAGGGGCTGGGGTGGATGACCCCGGACGAACACCGAGCGGCGATGGGCTACGCGGTGCAGGATGTACGGGAAAACGTCCGCAGTCCCGAGTCCTGTTGCGTTCGGTCTTTCGTCCTGAAAAATGTTGAACCCAACACTTTTACGTCCTTAAAAATGTGGAGTTCAACATTTTTAAGGACGAAAGACCGAAGTGCGTGCCGTGTCACATCGTGCCAGGCACCTCCCGAATCGCCTATTATTGCCGGTAAGCAAGCATAAGGAGACCCTCATGAAAGCCCTGGTACACGACGGCAGCGGACATATCGCGCTCGAGGATCGCCCCGAGCCGCAGCTGCAATTGCCAACCGACGCCATCGTCCGCGTCACGCGCTCGACCATCTGCACGAGCGACCTGCACATCATTCACGGCGCCGTGCCGCGCGCCACGCCCAATACGGTGCTCGGCCACGAGTTCGTGGGCGTGGTCGAGCAGGTGGGGGAGGGTGTGCGCAGCCTCAAGCCCGGTGACCGCGTGGCCGTGAGCTGCGAGACGTTCTGCGGCGAGTGCTTCTACTGCGAGCGCGGCTGGGTCAACAACTGCGTCGAGGGCGGTTGGGAGCTCGGTTGCTGCGAAGGCGGTTGCCAGGCCGAGCTCGTGCGCGTGGCGCATGCGGACCATACGTGCGCGCCCATCCCCGCGGACGTGACCGACGAGGACGCCCTCTTCCTGGGCGACATTGTGGCCACGGGTCACTGGGGTGCGAATATCGCAGAGATCGAGCCCGGCTCTACGGTGGCTGTGATCGGCGCCGGCCCGGTCGGTCTCACCACCATGATGTGCGCCCGCCTGCACGAGCCTGCCACCGTCATCGCGATCGATATCGACCCTGCGCGTCTCGCCCTCGCCCGTGAGCGCGGCTTGGCGGACCGGGTGATAGACGCAAGCGGCATGGATCTTGCAACCGTGGAGGCCGCCGTGCGCGAGCTCTCCCACAGTTGCGGTGCCGACAGCGTGATCGAGGCGGCCGGCAGCTCCAACACCTTCGAGATGGCCTGGCGCATCGCCCGCCCGCATGGCGTGGTGGTGCTCTCCGCCATGTACGAGGGCCCGCAGACGCTGCCGTTGCACGAGATGTACGGCAAGAACCTCGTCTTCAAGACAGGCGGTGTGGACGCGTGCAACATGGGAGAGACCATGCGCCTGGTGCAGGAGGGGCGCATCGACACGAGCTGCCTCATCTCGGCCCGCTACCCGCTCAACGATATCGTGGAGGCCTACCGCGCGTTCGAGGCGCACGAGGGCGGTTGTCTCAAGCTAGTCATCACACCGTGGGAGGATCGCTAGATGATCTACTCGCTCGCCCCCATGGAGGGGATCACGGGGCACACGTTCCGTCGCGTGCACGCTGAGTGTTTTGGCGCTCTCGACCGCTACTACACGCCGTTTTTGGCTCCGCCGCGCGTGGGCAACTCGTTTGGGGGCAAGGCCTTCAAGGAGATCGACCCCGCCAACAACGAGGGGTTGAACGTCATCCCGCAGCTGCTCACCAAGAACGCCGACGAGTTCGTGTGGGCCGCACGCGAGCTGGCCGAGCTGGGGTATCGCGAGGTCAATCTCAACCTCGGCTGCCCTTCGGGCACGGTGGTTTCCAAGGGCAAGGGCTCCGGCTTTTTGCGCAACCTCGACGAGCTCGAGGTGTTTTTGCGCGATGTGTGCGACCGCTCTCCGCTGCCCGTCTCGGTCAAGACGCGCCTGGGTCTGGAGGACGATGCCGAGTACGAGTGCATCCTCGAGCTGTATTGCAGTCTGCCGCTCGCGGAGCTCATCGTGCATCCGCGTGTGCAGAAGGATCGCTACCAGGGCAAACCGCGCTGGGAGCCATATGGCGAGACGCTCGCGCGCGCACCCTTCCCGGTGGCCTACAACGGTGACATCTTTGGTACGGAGGACATGGATGCGCTCATGGAGGCGCATCCGCGGACCCGTCATGTGATGTTCGGCCGCGGGTTGCTCGCCAATTCGGCCCTCGCGCGCATGCTCGCCGGCGGCCCGGCTGCGAGCGCGAACGAACTCAGGCAGTTCCACGACAAGCTATATGCCGCTTATCTCGACGAGATTGGTGGCAATGCGGTCTTCCGCATGAAGGAGTGGTGGTTCTACGCCAAGTGCGCTTTTGCCGACCCTATGGCGGTCCATCGCGCGGTGCGCAAGGCCCGCAAGGTCGAGGAGTACGAGGCGGCGGTTGAGCGCGTGTTCCTCACCGAGCCCTTGGCTCCCGTCGCGCGGTTCCACGGGTAGGGGGCCGGCATGGAAATGACGCCCATCGCGCATATCGAGACGGACCTGCCGCAGAAATTCGGCATTCCGCGCAATAGCTTCTTGGCTCCGCATCTGCAGGGGCGCATCGTGTTTGAGCCTGAGTTCTCACTGCCGCAGGCCGTGGCGGGCCTGGAGGAGTTCAGCCATCTGTGGCTGCTCTGGGAGTTCGAAAACGGCACGCCCGGTGGAACGGCGGTCGATATCGCCATGGATGCGGCGACTGCCAGCAAGTCCGGCACCACGGCGAAGTGGACTCCCACCGTGCGCCCGCCCCGCCTGGGCGGCTCCGAGCGTCGTGGCGTCTTTGCCACGCGCAGCCCCTTTCGGCCCAATCCCATCGGTCTGACCTGCGTGAAGCTCGACCGCATCGAAATCGTCGACGGCGCCCCCGTGATCCACGTGCTCGCCGCGGACTTGCGCGACGGCACGCCGATTTTCGACATCAAGCCCTACATCCCCTTCGCCGACAGCCATCCCGAGGCCACGGGCGGCTGGATCGACCGTGCGCCATGGCAGGAGCTCGAGGTCGATTTCCCCGCCGAGCTGCGCAAGATCGTTCCCTCGCCCAAACTTGCAGGTCTCATCGAGGTGCTGCGCCAGGACCCGCGCCGCGCCGGCAGCAAGCACGAGCCCGAGCGCGTGTATCATTTGGCCTACGCGGGGCTTGACGTGGCGTTCACCGTCGACGGCGAGTCGCTGCACGTGGTCGACATCACGTAAGGGCGGGGAAGGAGCACCATGATCGATCTCGATCGCACGATGTTCTTCAAGGCGAGGTTCGAAATCGAGGCGCCTCAAGGCGAGGATGTCCTGTGGTCTCTCGTTCTGAGCGTCCGCGACTGGTCATTGCGCAAGGCCCGCCGCGACGGATACTCCCTGCCCCAGGAAATGCGCTTTTGGAGCAAGCTCAAAAGCGGTGAAATGCTCGAATCACCAGATGGCAGCGTCAGGCTCTACGCCGCGCTCCATCACGGCGAGTTTGCCCAGACATGGGCGTGCCAGCATGTGGAGGACCAAAGGGTGCCCGGCTGCGCCCCGCGCCGCTGGATAACCGAGGTCGGTTTTGAAGGTCATTCGGTCGACCGTGGCACCGTTTCGATCATCACGATGTTCAGCGACATGCCGGGCTACATCGGTCCGCTGCAACCTGTGCCAAAGCCGAACGTGCCCAAGTTGATCGCCAGTATGCTGGAGAACGACAGACTCGTTTGCACGATAGACGGATGCGAGTTCGGGCTCGCCCCGGTTGAATTCTTATGCTCCGATGCCCCCGGTATTCACGAGCGTCTCGCGAATCCGTATCGCGAGGTGCCCGCCATCGTGATCAGCCCCACCCGCGCTGGCGAGTGCCTGATCGATCCCGAAGTACTTGCATCGCAGCTCGGCCCCAATGCGACCGTATTCTACACCGTGGATTGCGGCGCCATAGATGCGCTCAATGCGGAGTTCGAGGACGAGTCTCTACGATGCTACGGGGGAGCCGTTCGCGTGTACGCCCCTCATCCGCACTTTGGCATTTTGGGGGATGGCTTCAACCATCGATTCTTTTCCGCTGCGGATATCCGTGGGCAAGGGGCGGAGTACTACATGGCCATCTTGCGCCGTGCGCTAGCCGAGGACGTGCTCGCGCGAGACACCTCGGTCCGCATCGAGGACGTCAATCGGCTCAATCGCAATGCCGGAAAGGAGCTTGCGTTCAAGCGCCGCGCTGAGCAGATTCAGGATATGGCGCTCGACCAGGTCAAAGAGATGCTCGATGAGGCCGAGGGCCTCACGCGCCTCGCCGAGGACGAGTGCGATGCCATGCGCGAGGAACTGAGGCAAAGCAGGCGGGCGAACCATGATCTCGAGGCGCGCATTGCCTGGCTTGAGCATGCGCTCGATTCGCAAGGCGGCAGCGCGGCAGAGGATGGCGCTGCGACGGCAATCGCAGGTGCCTCCGAGCTCACCATCCCGGCCATTGCCAGGCTGTTCGTTTCGGCATTTCCCGATCGAATCGATTTCAGCGAGCGCGGATGGGCATCGTTGGAGGATTGCAGGTACGAACCCAGGGCATTTTGGAGCGCCTTGCATAGCATGTGCACGGTTTTGTACCCGCTGTATCGCGATGGCGCCACGGATAAGATCGGTGAGTTCAACAGGCGGTCGCGATTTAAGTTCGCACGTGGCGAGGGGCCGCAGACCAGGGCGAACTCCAAGTTTATGCGTGAGCGTGAGGATGAGTATCAGGGGCGGAGGTTGTTTATCGAGCCGCATATCTGTTCGAGTGTGGGAGATCCGAATAGTCCGCAGTTCATCCGGATTTACTTCAATTGGGATGAGGAGACCGAGAGGTTGGTCATCGGCGATACGAAACACCTAACGAACTGCACGACTCGAAAGCTGTAGATCGGCAGATGTGGGAAAGGGGGTGCGACCAGGGAAATCTGGCCGCACCCCCATCTGTTTAAGAGCGTTTTGCTTGGTAAAGTCGGGCTGCGGGCGAGCCCGACGGGTGGCTGGGCGAGCCCGGCGGGCGGCCGCTATTCGACCTCGTAGGGCCAGCTGTTGATGCCCCCGAACTCGACGACATTGGTGTAGCCGAGGTCCACGAGTGCTTGCGAGGCCTGCTTGCTGCGATTGCCGCTGCGGCAGTATACGAGGATGAGCTGGCCCTTGTCGGGCAGTGCGTCCTCGGCGGCAGTCGCCACGGTGTCGTGGGGGATGAGGATGGCGCCGGGGATGTGGCTCTCGTCGTACTCGGCTTGCGTGCGAACGTCGAGGATGACGTAATCGTCCTCGGTATCTATGAGCTCTTTTGCGGTTTCGGCGTCAACTTGCTGGTAGGAGCTAGAGTTGCTGCTGTCATTCGTAGCATTGCTTCCGTTGCTGTTGCTGTTGCCGTTGCCGTTGCTGTCGGCGGCCGCTCCAAAGCAGCCAGTGAGCCCGGCGAGGGAGACGATGCTCGCGAAGGATGCGGCAATTAGGAATGTGCGACGGTTCATGCTGTGCCTTTCTCTCGGCTTTTTCGATTCCAGCATATCAGGAAATGATTGTGTCCTTGTCACATAGAAGGCAAGCGGGGTTATGCACGAGCCGTCAAATCGCCGCAGGTAATTGCCGGCGTCTATGCAGGGCAAAAAACGTATCGGCTGAAAAGCGCGTTTCTCGCCTGCTGGTGGCCGTTCGTTTTTCTGAGTCTGGTCAAAATACCCTGATTGTGCGCTGAAGGGAGCCGGGAAACGGCTGCGAAACCCGCGGTGCCCGGCATTTCTCCCTCATTTCGATCTCCGAAAAGAGCTGAGGGACAAAGATGATGAACAGATGACCGCTATTTGAGAAATGTATAAGGTTTCTGGGCACATTCAGGCGTCAAGTCGGCGCACTATCAGGGTATTTTGGCCACGATCGCGAAAACGCACGATGCCCGGCGCTCCAAAGAGCCCGCGGCGCCTCATCTAGAGGCAAGTAAATCCTCAACAAGATCTGCAATACGGTTCGCAATGAGCAGAGAGCCGGCTTTGCTTGGATGAATCCCGTCCGCAGCGTAGAGATTTTCTGGCTTCTCATATCGGGCGGCTACGCTCGCCATGTCGACCAGCGGCACGCAAGCTGCATCTGCCGCCTGCCGGCCCCCTACGCTCATGAGCTCGCACATCTCTTCCGCGGTCATCCCAAGTTTCTCGAGACGAGGGCATCCGATCTGATATCCCCAGGTGCCGTACAGAAGCGGAGAGGCATCATAGCTCTTGGCTAACTTGCTCATTGCCGCAACGGAGCGCACATGCGCCGCCGGATTCGTTGCGGCGAGGTGGCTCATGTTCTGCATTATGACCAGGTCAAAGCCTCCAGATGAAAGCGCTTCCCGCACACACTGCCCTGTCCGGGTTTTCTCATTCGAAAACTCCGCCAACCGCGCTCCGCCGCGCGTGATGGCGACGACCTCAGTATCCAAGATGGACGCGAGCGTCTGGGGCATGTTGTTGGCTGAGGTCAGGCTGTTGCCAACCATGAGTATCGAGCGCATAGAGAGTCTTCCATGTGAGGGCTGCATAAAGCCGGTGAACCCGTTTATCGTAGCAGTCGTCATCCGTGCAAACGAGCTGCCAAGAGCCGAGGCGGCTAGACTGGTGTTGCAGGGGCGCGGCGCGCTCGTTCTGCTGGGGGCGGAGTTCGAGAAAGGGGCCCAGATGCCGCCATTCGATCACTATATGTATGTGCTCGCCTGCGGCGACGGAAGCCTCTACACCGGGTATGCGACCGATGTTCAAGCGCGCTTGGCAGCCCATCAGTCGGGCCGCGGTGCCAAGTACACCAAATCCCATGCGCCCGTTCGCCTTGCCGCTCAGGCCCGGTTTTACTCGAAAGCTCGCGCGATGAGCGCGGAGGCTTATTTCAAGCAGCTTTCCCGTGAGCAAAAAGACAAGTTCCTGGAACGGTCCAAGCTTGAGCCGCTTGAGGACGTGCTGCGGCGTGAGCTTCCAGGTTTTGGCGAGGACACCGCTGCCGAATTCGTATGTAGGAGCTTGGCAAACCACGTGGATCCCAACTACGCCGCATTCATGAGGCCGCTCGTTCCCACCGTCGCCCCCCGCCGGCTTGTTGGCGTTCGCACGCCGCAATTGCGAAAGATTACTCGTGAGCTGTGTCGACGCGACGACGCATCGGATTTTATGCGCTCACTTCCGCATGCCCTGTTTGAGGAGAGCCAGGTCCACGCGTTTGCCATCGGCATGGAACGGGAGTACGAGCGGGCGATTGAGTTGTATGACTTGTTTTTGCCGCATGTAGGCAACTGGGCGACATGCGACCAATTGCCGGTGCGAGTGCTGGCCGAGCAGCCTGCCCGAACGCTGGAGTGCGTGCGGCGTTGGATGAGCTCGGAGCACGGCTTTACCGTGCGCTTCGGCATCGGAGTTCTCATGCGTCTGTTTTTGGACGACCTGTTCGAGCCGAGGTTTGCGGCGATGGTTGCGGCTGCGCGCATGCCAGGTTCGCCCGAGCGCCCCGAGCCGGAATCGGACGCCTACTACGTTGATATGATGCGTGCATGGTATTTCGCTGAGGCGCTGGTCAGGCAGCCAATGGCGGCATGGCCGTATGTGGAACGTCGGGATGAATGCGCGCTGCTTGATGAGTGGACGCGCCGCAAGGCAATCCAAAAGGCCTGCGAGAGTCGGCGCATTTCCGTTGAGGCAAAAGAGCGCTTGCGTTCGTTCCGCTAAACCTTGGTCGTGGGCGGTCGTTTCCGCGTTGAGATGGGCGGGCGATGGGCATAACGCGTGCCGGGCAGGCGTGGACCTCGGCTGAACGAAGATATCCGGGGTTCATGTCACATATGCAATAGAATAAGAAGCAATTGGGAGCGATTGAAGGGAACTGTCATGAAGAAGTACGCCAACAGCGCTTTGATTTACGCGATTCTCGCCATGGTGGGAGGTGTGTTCTTCCGTGAGTTCACCAAGTTCAATGGTTTCGAGGGGGCAACGACCCTCGCGTTCGTCCACACCCATTACTTTGCGCTGGGCATGATCGTCTTCCTCTTGCTTGTGTTGCTTGAGAACGCCCTGCACATCACCGACTCCAAGGTGAGCCGTGCCGTGGCGGCGTATCACATCGGTCTCAACGCCACCGCAGCGATGCTCGTGGTGCGTGGCATTCCGCAGGTGCTCGGCATTGAACTTGCCCACGGTATGGATGCGGCGATTTCCGGCATTGCCGGTCTCGGCCATATCGTGCTCGGTGTGAGCATCGTGCTCATCTTGCTGGGCGTGAAGCGCGCCGTCTCCCGAGTGGAGGCGTAGGCCCTTGCAGGTTCGATGTGATTCAACTCGAATCGGCAAACGCCCGACACCTCGATAGTGAACTGCCTCCCGTTTCTTGGGCATGAGAAATGGGAGGCAGTTCATTGTGGGTGCCGGGCGCTTTTAAAGTTACAAACATCGTCTACGAGCGCGCCTGCGTGCAGCGCGCGTTCAGGTGTTACGGCTGATCCTAAATGGTGAACTCGGCGAAAGGCGCATCGTCGCCGGTGGCGGGGCCAGTCGCGGGTGTTGAGAGGAATGTGCAGCCGCCGTCCGACCCGCCTTCTCCGTTGAGCAGGTCCTTGAGGGTGACATCGGGGTTCTGGCACATGATGTCCAGCAGCTCGATGAAATCGCGGATGACTTCGCGCGGCGTGAGGTGCGTGTCGGCTCCCACACGGCCGAACTCGATTTTGAGGAAGTTAACCAGATCGCCCTCGTCCAGGTTGCTTTCGTATCCGAAATATCCGGCGTGGATTTGCGCGAGCTTTTCAATGAGCACGAGCAGTTCCTCATAGGTGAGCGGCTGTAGCCTGATGATGGGGGCGAGCATGTCGCGCATCCCCTCGCGGGCGAAACGCCCCTGAGTGAGGCGGCTGCGCAGCGCCTCGTATGAGAACACGCCGCGCCTGCGGTCCTCGATGGAGGTCGGCGTACCGCCCATGATGATGCCCAGGTGTTGGGCCTTGCCCTGCAGCGTGTCGTTATACATCTGCAAGATCTTCTCGTAGTTGTATTGACGGGTGATGGCGTTGGGGATCTTGTACAGATTGACCAGCTCGTCGATGAGGGCGAGCATGCCGCGGTATCCGGCTCCGGTGAGAAAGCGCGCGAACAACTTGACGTAGTCGTACCAGGAGTCGTCATCGATGATGGTGCTTATCCCCAGTTCCGTTCGGGCCTCCGTCTTGGTGCTGTCTCTTATACACATCTGACGCTGC
>ENA-OUQM01000250-OUQM01000250.1-human-gut-metagenome-genome-assembly--contig:-NODE-250-length-39582-cov-4.010297_pt1 | contig 39582 bp, 29 predicted proteins | sample MGYA00237949_ERZ548830 | MGnify/ENA primary metagenome ERZ548830 (study PRJEB26490, sample SAMN05194706) | human gut metagenome | biome: terrestrial biome; feature: human-associated habitat; material...
TCGTGGGCTCGGAGATGTGTATAAGAGACAGCTGCAGGACATTCGACATGCCCTCGTGATAGGACGGATGGATTACCGCCTGACAATGCCGGTAAAACTCCGGCATATCGTCCCGGTAACCATAATAACGCACAATCCCTTTGGATTGCAAGTCCTCAATCATCGGCTCATAGCGCGCCCGCGTTTCTTCCTCGTAGGCGCCCAGCAGCTCGAACACCGTTTCCGGGTACTTTTCATGGATCCGTCTTGCCGCTTCCAGCAGCTCCTCGATTCCCTTATCCTTCATAATCCGCATAACCGATACAAAACGGACGGTATCTTCCTTCGGATAGGGCATCGGCGGATGCTCCTCCAGGTTGACACCGGAGCCGGAGATCACCCTGGTTTTCGTCCTTTTTTTCAGACAGCCCTTCTGCCGCATGAACGCCAGATTCTGCTCATTCTGGAAAAAGACGCAGCCCGCGCCGGACATTCCTGTCCGATACAGTAAAACGATCAGCTTCTGTAACGGTCCATCATGCTCCAGTGTCGTTCCAAGGCCTGTAATGTTGACCAGATAAGGTACCTTTGCAAGCCGACACGCCACACCGCCATAAATATTCGGTTTAATCGTATAGGTCAGCACCGCCGCCGGATGGATGGTCTTTAACAGCTTTCTGTAAAATAAAAGCAGCTTTCCGTCCTTCAACGGATTCATACCGCGGCGCTCCATCACCGTCTCATGACAGATACAGCCCAGTTTTTTGATTTTTTCCAAATACCCGGTATCCGGCACCGACACATGGACCTCATATCCCTCCTGCATCAGCGCCATCAGCACTTCTTTTCGGAAATCATACAGCCCGGAATCGCTGTTTCCAAGCACCAGTACGCTTTGTTTCATCCTTCCTCGTTTCTGCTGCAGCTTTTTGTCAGCGAACCATAATCTCATTGTATTTCATCATGATCTTCCCAACCGGATAATTTCCGATTTCCGGAACATTTGTCTGTCCTTCCAGATTTCTGACAATCATTTCCGGTACGCGCACGCCGCAGGCCCATGCATGGGGATAACCACCGCCAAATCTCGGATTAACCTCGGAAATGTACCAGTTTCCGTCGATTTCAAACAGATCGATATCGATAATACCGCGAAAGCCCATTTTCTTTACAAAATCTGTAATCAGGGCGAACAGCTTTTCCTCCTGGAAGGATTCCGCCTTATCGGTTTCGCCTGCGCGCATTTTCAGCTTTTTCTTAACGAAAATAGAAATCACTTCACCGCTGAGCATATCGATGTAAACGTCTGCACCGTATTCCTGTCCGTTCATGAACTCCTGAATCATCAGTCCGTCCTCGCGGCTGCAGAGAAATTCCACTGTCTCCTGATCCTGAGCCATATGAATGTCCAGACTCGCGCTTCCGCTTTCCGGCTTGACAAAAACCGGATAGGTCAGCTCGCCGTTTTCCACCGCCTGATAAAATTCCTTCCGATCCAGAAAGCAGCGTCCCGTCGCAAAGCCGAGTGCTTTGCAGGCTTCATACATCGCATATTTATGGAAGCAGATATCCACCTGCTTTGCGTCCGGAACGATGGGCACGGTTCCGACCTCCAGAAAACGCTCCTTATTGTCTGCAAGAAGGGACAGCTCCGGGTCGATCAGGGAAAGCACGCCCGTGATCTGTTTTTCCCGGCAGATCTCAAGAATTTTGTCCAGATAACCGGGCTCTGTGATCCTGGGCACCAGCACATATTCGTCCGCTTCATAAATGGCGGGTGCGTAGGGGCTGCAGTCCGTTGCGATTACCTTTCCTTTTCCGGCAAGGGCTTCTTTAAAATACTGCACGACCTTGTCTCTCGTGCCGGCGCTTAAAATCAGGATATTGATCATACGAATCCTCTTTCCGAGCAGATTATGCTCTGTCTTCTTCAGGCCTCCAGCCTTCCGGTTCTGTCAAGCCGCTCCTGCCTGATCCTGGCAAAATTGCCCTCCGCCTGGCTGGTATCCTCTGCGACGTCCGAGCGGTCGAAGACTACCTTGACGGTCAAAAATAAAACCTTCAAATCCATTTGGAAGGAAAGTCCCTTTACATACTCCACGTCCTTCGCAAGCCGTCTGTCCCAGTCCAGAAAATTTCGTCCCGACACCTGTGCAAGACCTGTCAGACCGGGACGCACTGTATGGCGCAGAGCCTCTGTTTCCGTATAATACGGCAGATACGAAACCAGGAGCGGACGCGGACCGATAAAGCTCATGTCCCCTTTTAAAATGTTGAAAAACTCCGGCAGCTCGTCCAGACTCGTTGCCCGCAGAAGCTTTCCGAATTTGGTAAGCCTGTCCTTATCCGGCAGAAGATTTCCCTCGGCGTCGCGTTTGTCCGTCATCGTGCGGAATTTATACATTGTGAAAATTTTCTCATGCAGTCCCGGGCGCTCCTGCTTAAAGAAAATCGGACTGCCCAGCTTGCTGCGCACCAGAATACACAGCACCAGAAGAAGTGGGCTCAGCACTATGAGGATCGTCAGCGACAGCAGGATATCCAGCAGCCGTTTCATATACTTTGCATACATATTCTTTTCCTATTTTTCAAATACCTTACGGATAAGGGAGATAATCAGCTCCATATCCTCCGGTGTATTTTTGATATCGCTGGGCAGGCAGACACCGCGATTGAAAATATCCTCCGAAACGCTCCTGCCTTCCTTAACCTGAATGAAATCGCAGTCTGCAAAAACAGGCTGTAAATGCATTGGCTTCCAGATGGGGCGCGTCTCGATATTGTACTCTGCCAGGACATCCATCACCTGATCGGGCGTCACGCTGCAGTCCGGTGCGATCGTCATGCAGGACAACCAGTTGTTTGCGTCTCCGTCTGGATTCATCGGATTCATCGTGATCGCTTCGATATCCGCAAATGCCTCTTTATACTGTCTGTAAATCTCATTTTTCCTTGCTTTATGCTCTTCCAGGTGTAACAGCTGTCCTCTTCCGATTCCGGCTACCACGTTAGACATCCGGTAGTTATAGCCGATGGTGGAATGCTGGTAATAGCGGGCGGGATCCCTTGCCTGGGTTGCCAGAAAACGGGCGCGCTTAATCTTTGCTTCATCGCTGCACAGCAGCATACCGCCGCCGGAGGAGGTGATGATTTTGTTGCCGTTAAAAGAAAGAATGCCATAATCCCCAAAGGTACCAAGCTTCTGACCCTGGAAGGAGCTCCCCAGCGCTTCCGCAGCATCCTCGATCAGCGGAACCTGATGCTTTTTGCAGATGTCGCGGATGCGGTCGATTTTGGAAGGTGTTCCGTACAGATGCACAGCGATGACAGCTGCCGGATGCGGATATTTTTCAAAGGCTTTTTCCAAAGCGACAGGATCCATATTCCAGGTGTCGGGTTCTGAATCGATAAAGACAGGCTTTGCCTTTTCATAGCAGGCAGGATTTACGCTTGCAGCAAACGTCAGGGACTGTGCAAACACAACATCCCCTTCTTTTACGCCCGCCAGGATCACTGCCAGATGGATCGCTGCGGTTCCTGCAGACAGAGCCGCCGCATAACCGCCGCCAATATAGTCTGCCATCTCCTTTTCAAAGGCATCCACGTTGGGACCAAGGGGCGCTACCCAGTTCGTATCAAATGCACTCTGTACAAAGGCCTGCTCTTCTCCGTGCATTGTGGGGGAGGACAGATAAATCCGTTTTCTTTCCATCTCGTTACCTCTTTCTTATTTCAAGCTTACTTTTCTTCCAAAAGCTCCAGCATACCTGCCGCCGGGTGCATGAGAAATACTACTCTGCGTCCGCCGATGGCCGGAGCAGGCGTCGGCTCGTCGATTCGGATGTAGCCGTTTCCTTCCAGCTCTGCCAGCTCTTTTTCAAAATTCTCTGCTTCGTAGCAAAGATGATAGGGGGCATTTTTGTAGGTCCTGATCAGCCCGGAAACCACGGAATCCGGCGCATACGGGCTCACCAGTTCGATCCGGTAGCCGTCCTTTTGCAAAAACAGGATGTCCACCTTGCGGATTTCGTCATGCGTCCATTCGCCCTCTGCAATATATCCAAGCGCTTCAAATGCCGCCTGTGCTTTCGGACCTTTTTTGACCAGATACCCAATATGATGTATGTTCATCGCTTCTCCTGATAATGATACGTCGGCACGACCTCATGAATCAGCGGCCGGATATCTTTATTTTCTTCTTTAGATGCCTCTTCCAGCTGCTTTAACTGCTGAAAGAACAGCCGCTCGTCCAGCTCGATCGGTCTGCCGATATGAATCAGCTTATTGTCCGTATCCTGCAGTCCTTCTTCCTTCATCAGAAGCTCTTCATAAAGCTTCTCTCCCGGGCGCAGACCGGTAAAGACGATTTTGATATCTTCACCGACACGATAACCGGACAGACGGATCAGGTTCTTTGCAAGATCCAGAATTTTGACCGGCTCGCCCATATCCAGAACGAAAATTTCTCCGCCCTTTGCATAGGCGCCCGCCTGCAGCACCAGAGACACTGCCTCCGGAATGGTCATGAAATACCGGATGATGTCGGGATGCGTAACTGTTACCGGACCTCCTGCCGCAATCTGTTTTTTAAACAGCGGAATAACGCTTCCGTTGGAGCCGAGCACATTGCCGAAACGAACTGCTACAAACTCCGTCTCATAATGGCGGTTGAACGTCTGCACGATCATCTCACAGATTCGCTTGCTCGCACCCATGATATTCGTCGGGTTCACCGCCTTGTCTGTCGAAATCATGACGAATTTTTTCGTGTGGTTCTGTGCCGCCGCCATAGCGGTTTTCCAGGTGCCGAATACATTGTTTTTGACCGCCTCGTTGGGGCTGTCCTCCATCAGCGGCACATGCTTATGCGCTGCTGCATGGTACACAATATCGGGATGATACGTTTCAAACACATAGTTGATCCGGCTCGTGTTGCGCACGCTGCCGATCAGAACCACCAGATTCAGCTCCGGATACTTTTCCTTCAATTCCTGCTGCAGGTCGTAGGCATTGTTTTCATAAATATCAAACACGATCAGCTGCGCAGGCTTGTGACCGGCAATCTGACGGCACAGCTCGCTTCCGATGGAACCGCCGCCGCCTGTAACGAGCACAACCTTATTCTGCACATATCCCAGAATGGAATCGATATCCACGCGGATCGGTTCCCTGCCCAGCAGGTCTTCGACCTCGACGTCCCGCAGCTTGCTGACGTTGACTTCGCCGTTTACAAGCTGATACAGTCCGGGAAGGCTGCGCAGCTTGCAGTTTGTCTCTTTACAGATTTCCAGGATATCCTTAATCTGTGCCGGAGACGCAGAGGGGATCGCCAGGAAAATTTCATCAATATCGTATAAATCTGCGGACTCTATGATCTTGTCGCGGCCTCCGACCACCTTGATGCCCTGAATGAAGCGTCCCCATTTATTTTTATCGTCATCGATAATACAACGGATCACCATTGTAGAGAAGTTGCTGGAAACGATTTCTTTGATGATCGTATTGCCCGCCTCGCCGGCACCGATGATCATGACAGAAATGCTGTTTTTGCGGTTCTGCAGCTTGTGCTTGCGGCTGCGGAAAAAACGGTAGGAAAAACGGCTGGCAAACAAAAAGGTCAGCAGGAAGAAGAAATACAGAAAATAATAGCTGTCCGGAACTGCTTTTCCCTCCATTCGGAACAGGTTGATCCCTGCGCCGTTGACCGCACTCGTCACAAGACATGCCATCACAAGGTTTTGAAGCTCTGTCTCGCCTGCAAATGCCCACAGGCTGTGATAGAGACGGAACAGATAAAATACGAACAGTGCGATAACAAGCCCGATGGGCAAAAAGTGGCGGATCGGCAGCAAAAACGCTGCCGGTACTGTACTCACGTCAAAATCATACCGGATCAGGATCGCCAGATAGCTGGCGGCGATTACGCTGATAATATCGTATACAATTAACGCTGTCCTGCGATAAAACAGCTGATAATTAAAGGGTTTTTTCTTTTTGCCTTGCATTTCTTTCTTCCTCATTTATCGTGATATCCCGTCAGGCGGCATGTCTGCGGGGGGAAAAGCTCATCAGGGGTGCAAGCAGCGCCATCGCGGAAAATCCGAGCGGATTGCAGGGATGGAACAGCCATTCCACCAGCCCCGCGACGCAAAAGCCGAGCATGACAGCCAGCGGCAGTACAGCATATGCGTCCTCCCGAATCTTTTTAATCGCATATGCAAACATCAGGCAGATGCTTCCGGCTCCGAAGCACAGGAAGTAAATGCCGACAATCAGTCCGTGATCATGGATGACCTGCAGATAGGTGTTATGGGCATGGACGCTAATGGAGCCGTCCGGCAGCAAAACGCCCATTTCCGTATGTCCCGTCGCATTCCAGTTGTCCATATACGACCGGAAAATTTCCAGACGTCCGTTGGAGAAATCCTCTGCGTCCGACATGCCTGCCTCATCCTGCGCAGACGCTACCAGCACGTCATTTTTTACAGAAGGCTTACCGGTCACTGCATTGCAGAAAAGCTCTGTCTGTTCCGTCAGCTCGGAAGCATCCGAAAGGAGCTTATTTTCTATGACATATTTGAAATAGGAGACCGACATATAGGCGTCAGAATCCTTCGGATCGTCCTTGTGAATCGCGGATGCGGAATCCTCGATCTCATACAGATACGGATCGTTATAGAGTGCCGGAAGCAGCCGGATGCCGGAATAGGTCATCGGCAGACAGATCACAAACGCTACAATCATATAGACAAGCGCCCGGAAAATTTCCCGGATTTTCTGTCTGTATACAAACACCGGCACAAAAATCAGCAGAACTGCGGTCATTACCAGCACCGCCAGATAGCCGGTTCTCGACAGCGTTAAAAACAGCAGCGAAACTGCGATTCCGTACAGCAAAAACGTTCCCCACAAATCCGCGGGACAGCTGTTTTTCGCATCCTTTTTGCGGAGCGGCTTATGCTTCATCCCTTTGGCATTTTTTGTGCTGTTTTGGGGCATGTCCTCCGACAGTTTGACGAACAGCCGCACCGTCAGCACGCAGAGCACCAACGTCAGATAAGTTGCTGTAATCGTTACAGTGTGAAAAACAAAATTATATCTCGAATACACCCACGCACGGAACGGTCTTCTCGCAAATGCGAACACGACTGCCAGTGCAAAGTTTAACATCACGCCATTGCAGAAGTTATTCAACAGGTGTTTCTTTTTGTTCCAGCCCAGATAAAAAACATAGTAAAGTGCAAATACGACCGCCAGATAAATCGGCCAGAGGCGCGTATTTCTGAAAATCACCAAAAGCGCCATAAATCCAAACAACACTGCCGTATAAATGCGGTTGACACTGCCCTCGACCAGCTTTTTGGCGCGGATTCGTGCTGCCAGCTCTGCCAGAATCAGAACGAAGAAAAAGACGATCAGCGCTTCCAGAAAAATCTGTTTGCCAAGCGGCTCGTTGGTCTGCAGGGCTTCCTTCTGCGTCAGCGACTGCACTACATACCAGATTCCACCGGCGATCAGGCCGATCAGTGCCCGCCGTCCGCCCTTTTTGGAAAACAGAACTGCAGGAGATACCATCGTCAGAATCAGAAACGCCGCCCACGAAAGCACTTCCCGATACGCGAGGTTCTGTTGGTTTTGGTACAGCGCGTTCATATAATGAATGCCGCCCAGCAAAACACCGGCAAACGCCGCCGCCTGCAGCCAGTCCATCCCCTGCTCTGTCAGCATTTCTTCAAACGGTGGATGGTATTTGCTGCCACGCCGCGAAAAAAGCACCCAGGCAGAAAATGCAAAAAACAGAGCGATTCCAAGTCCGTACACGATCAGGTCGTCCGGTTTGCCTCCAAATGCCCTGCGCCCATAGACCTCCCAGAGCAAAACTGCCGTGCCCACAGTAATCAAAGGTCCGGCTGTCACCCAGTGGACAAAGCGCCATGTGATTTTATTGTTGAGTTTTGGCTGTTTCGGACTCAGATATACCGCAGCAAGGATAAAAGCTGCCGCTGCAACGCACAGTATTGTCTTTAAAATCATCATCACTGCCGCGGACGGCTTGTCGGTGTAGACCAGACGCATGACAATATTCTGTGTCTCCATCTGAGTCGAAGTGCTGTCTGCGAGGACATAATAGCTGCCAAAGCAGGTCAGCCCCGTTTCCCCTGTATTTTCATAAGAAAGCTCGAGCGGCTCCGACTTACCCTGCAGCTGCCAGACATAAGCCGTCCCCCTCGTCGTATCGATTCCCAGCGGAATCCGCACAAAGCCGGGCACTTCGTCCGCTTTGAGTTCAAAATCCCGGTTAATCAGCATTTCGTTATTTTCATCGTAAACGAGCAGATGATAATACTCCCCGGGAGATTTTGGAGATGTCACATACAGCTCCAGATACCGTAGATAATCGCCCTCTGCAATCAGCACCTGCTGAACCTGCTGATCCTCCCGCACCTCCACGGTTCCGACCGGATTTTCTGCACCCGCCAGAAGCCTGTCTTTTTCCAGCAGTTTTCCCGGTCCCAGCAAAAAAAGAACCGCTGCCAGATAAAACAGAACGATATAAATAATTGCCTGATATGCTTTAATCTTTCGATTCATGAAAAGCCTTTCCGAAAAGGGAACCATCCGGAAGATTTCCGGCAGCCTGTTTATCTGCTTTTACGCAGGATTTCCCACTTTTCCCATTATCTTTAGAAGTATAACACACTCCGACACAGATTGACAAGTAAAGGGGCAGGGCGAACCAGAAAATCAGGACGTAACGTACCAGATAGGTCGGTCCTAACAACACCGTCAGAAGATTCAGGCAGACCGGTGAAAATACCGCCGCCTTCCTCCAGTTTCCGGACGCGATCAAAAACAGTGTGCCGAGCACGTAACACCAGCACAGCGCTCCCGGCGAAAAGGGAAGGGAAACGACCGGTATTTTGTGCACTGTATCCGTCCAGGAAAGGTTTTCATACCAATGCTCCAGCCACGGCAGTTTGGAATCCCGCCGTCCGGGTCCTTCCGTTTCACAGGAAAAATAAGAGCTGCTTTCGTAGCATCTTGTGCCATTGTATACATCAATATCCGCGCCCGGATACCAGAAGCCATAGGAGGTCAAAAGCCAGGCGTTTAAGTACGTTGCCGGTGCTTTTATCCCGATCCTTGTCCACAGCTTTGCATATTTTGCAGGATCCTTTTTAAAATTTTCCGTCACAAATCCCGCCTTTACCAGATCGGAAAGCTTCGGCTGATACAGCTGCAGGGATTCCTCCGGTAAAATTTCAAACAGCGTTTCCTGATCTTCCTCCAAAAACAGCTCCGGGCTGTAGTTCCACGTCCGCGCAAGCTGCTGAATCGGCACGGTCAGGCTTTCCATCGCATTCGTGCTCTCCGGCTTCAGGACAATGTTTAAGCCACTCTGTAAAAGAACATACGCCCCCAAAACAACGCCTGCCAAAAGCACTGCCTTTTTCCGGCTGCTTTTCTGTACCAGAAAAAACAGGATCGGTAGAAACAATACAAGGACGATCACTCCATTGCTGCGGAAAACTGCCATGACCAGCAGGGCGAATGCGAGTGCCGGAAGGGATGCGGTGCTTAAGGGAAAATGACCGGCTTTGGGCATTTCGGCGTCTGCTACAGCTTTTGACCGAGCGGCGCTGGCTGTCGATGATACCACATCCGCGTGCGCAGCAGCAACTTCAGCTTCTCCCCTCCTGCTGCATCCGCCACGCTGCATCCTGCACAGCAGTACCAGCACTGCCAGCATTCCTGCCGTATACGGTGTGTCCTTGCTCGTGCACAGCACATACATCGGGACAACCGGGAACAGTCCGTAGAACAACAGCCCGCAGACTCGTCCTGCCCTGGTTCGAAGCTGCTGTATGGTCCAGCCAAGCAGCATCGCCATTATCGCCATTTGTGCAAGCACATAAACGCCGATCCCGCTATTATAGCTGCCAGTCAGCTTCTGAATGCCGCTTACCGTTTTTCCAAGCATCAGTACATGTAAAAGGGGATGTCTTGTCACATACTGTCCGGTCAGCACCTCCTGCAGCTCGTCCGTCGCATCATAGGCAAAAAAGCCTGGATAGACCGCAAGGAATACCGGCAGCCAGCACAGGAACAGGATGATGGCATAGCGGAGGATCGGACTTTGGAACAGCTTCTTCCAGCCTCGCTGCAGTTGCTGCCCGGCATCCGGCGCTTTTTTGTTGCTGTGCGATACCAACCTATCGCCTGACGCCTCTATGCCGGTCAGCTTTTCTACCACCAGATAAAACACCGGTGTCAGCACACAGGCCGTCAGAAATGGGATCAGCCAGCTGTACAAATCCGTTACTGCTACGTTTCCGTTTCGATCCAGCTGACTGCCCCAGTTTGCACTGAATCCGCAAAAAAAAGCCCCTGCTGCGCTGCAAATAAGCGTGCGATATTTAATTTCCCGCTTCCTCTTCTTCTCCACCAACGATCTCCCTTACCACAAACTGCGGTGCATGATTGAGACAGATGTACATTCTTCCGACATATTCCCCGATCAGCCCCAGCATCAGCATCAGCATTCCGCCGATAAACATGATCGACGCCATCAGCGCTGAAAATCCAATCGGAACACCCGGAAGCACCAGTTTTTTAATAATCGTATAAATTCCGTACAAAAATCCCAGTCCGGCACAGCCCACACCCGCCATCGTTGCGATCCGGAGGGGCTTTTCTGAAAACGCTGTAAATCCGTTAAACCACAGCGCCAACAGCTTTCCAAAGGTGTAGCCGGATTCGCCGACCATTCGATCCCGATGTTCTACCGTCACGTTGACAATATTTCTGGTTGCACGAAGCACCAGTCCAATGACATAAGGGAACGCATTTTCATATTTCAGCATCTCTTCCAGTACAAAGCGTCTTGCGGCAAAATAGCTGGAAATAAACAGATCCTTGGGTTTATTCAACATAAAGCAGAGCATCCAGTCGTTGACCCTGCTTCCGAAATTCCGAAATGCGCTGTGATGCTTGTGTTCATATTTTGCATATGCAACGTCTGCGCCGTTTTCCAGCGCAACCAGAAGCTTGCCGACTTCGTTTGCAGGCGTCTGACCGTCATCATCCAGACAAACCAGGATGTCGCCCTTTACCTGATGAAATCCAGCCATCAGTGCCGCATGCTGTCCAAAATTTCGCGCAAGATTTATCCCCTTGATCCGTTTATCCTTGCCGCACAGCTCGCGGATTTTTCCAAAGGTATCGTCCGGCGAGCAATCGTTGACCAGAATGATCTCATACTCATACCGCTCCAGCTCCCCCATCGCTGCTTCGATTTCGTCCACCACACTGCCGATCGTTTCCGCTGACCGGTAGCACGGGATTACAAAGCTGACTAACTGTTTCTTCATACTTCCTCCTGTATTGCCGCAGATGCGGCTGTTTACCTGTTCTCCTCAAACAAAATTGCCATCAGCAGCATATCCCGATAAATGCCGTTCTGCAAAAATTCATCCTTCAGGCATGCCTCCTGCACAAATCCGGCATTTTGGTAGCTTTTGACTGCTCCGACATTATCCGCGAACACGCGCAGCATCAGCTTGTGGAGCTTTAGCACATCCCGCGCGTAATCTGCTGCAAGGCGGGCTGTTTCCGATCCGATTCCTCTGCCCGCAGCGTCCGCTTCTCCGATAAAAATTCCATATTCCGCTTTTTTATTGTCGTGGTCGATGTCCCGGAAATATACGCTGCCTACCGGTCGATCGTTATTTTTTTCACAGATAATAAACTGTACGACATGGCCGGTTTCCACCTGGGTGTGCATCCAATTTTCATGGCTTTCTTTTGTAAAAAGCTTCTGATAGATAAAATTATGCCGGACGCGATCCTGATTCCGCCACGAAACAATCCGGTCCGTGTCCTCCATCGTGATCGGCCGCAGATAAATCTGCTTTCCCTCAATCTTCTGCATCAATCTCTTCTCCCCGAAACATTTCGTTTATGCGCTCTTCTGAAAGGAACTGATAAACCTCAACCCCTTCTCCTGCAGAGCCGATCCGCAGCAGCATTCCGGGTTCTCCCTGTTCCTCCAGATATTCTGTCAGCCAGGACATATCCGTGCCCTCGTCCGCCAGCAGACAGACCTTCTCACTGCTTCTGGCCGCTTCTCCCATGGAAGCATATCCAAACGCTGACAGCTTCTGCCTTGTCAGCGGGCTTTTTACCAGCCAGCCGCCCAACAGATCATAGTTGAACGGTTTATCGCGGTCCAGCATAATCTTCTCCGAATACGCCACCGTCGAATACACATCCTCTAAAAACAGCGTCGAAGCATGTTTTTTGCAATATGCAAACACGTCCTCGTTTGTCTGGTTTACCGTTTCCCTGCGTGTCTGCTCCTGCGCCACACCCTGCCACATGCCCGGAACCCGGAGAATACAAAGCAACAGGATAACACCGCAGACTGCAGCGGTCATGACAGTGTGAATACGTCCGGTGCTGCGCGTGTTGACGTTGTGAGACACGTCTGCGTTCTCCGCGTCCGAGCAGACTATTGCAGCGCCCGTTGCAGCATCAGTATGGCCCACGGCATCGCATTTTTCTGCCGTGCGCATTTTCAACTGTCTGTTTCCTGCCGTTCCCCACAGCCCAGCCGCCAGCAAAATCTGTGCCAGATACAGCGGATGGGTCACACGATCCACCATCCGTCCCTGCATCAGCAGATAGATCCACAGCATTCCGCCGACACAAACCACAAAAACCGGCTGCCAGAAATATCTTCGGTTTCCTTTCTGTAAACAGCAGGAACACCATACAAAAACAACTGCCAGCCAGACAAAGTTCCAGGGCAGGTCACTTTTCGACAACCAGTTTTCATGTACCAGCCGCCAAATTGCTTTTTTTACCTGCGATAGTACTGATTCTTTTGCGTCTGTTTTCTTCGCCTGCACCGCCAGGGAAGAAAGCATCTGCGTGTCGATCTCATCCGCCGCCCCAAAGTTATAGTTTTTGAGCATCTCCTGCAGCGTCCTGGAAACACCCGTCTCTTCATAGGCTTCCCGGTTTTCGTCGTATTGCTCAACGAAATCCAGATGGTAATCATATAATGTCGTGCGCTCATCGAAAAACTGTCGGAAATCTTTCCAGTTCGGATCGGAATAGGCAAGCACGTCAAGTCCGTAAAAAACACCCATCCCGATTACCAGCGCTGCAAACAGTCCAAGATAATGCCGCAGGCTTTCTTTGGAAAAAATCTGTTTTTCCCTGCCCCAGATGCAAAGACCGCCAGCTCCTGCAAGCGGCAGGCACAAAAGCGCCATCTCCGGACGCAGGCAGAAAGAAAGCCAATAAAGCAAAAGCGCCCAGAAGCGTTCTGTGCCCTTCGCCGTAACAACCCAAAAAATCGCCGCGCCCGCCAGCATCCCTGCCGTGACCGTGTACTGCAGATACACAAGGTGACTGCCCATCGCTGCAAACCAAAATAGAGCCTCCGCAAAAAGAAGCACCCCTTTTACGCCCAGCCGCTCGGCAGTAGTATTCCATGCGCTGCATACCGCAGGCTCTGCCAGACGCGCGGCAGACGCTGCACTGCACATCCCTGGCGCAATAGACGCGCCCTCGCGTGCTGTCCGCTCCTCGTCCACCAGCACGGTGCTCCTGTATCCAACCGCCCAGATACTTCCAAACTGGCAGAAAAGCAAAAACGCGCCGAATACCGGGATCGAAAGCCCCCGGTACAACAGCGCAAGCAATGCTCCCAGCGGATACAACAACTGCATGGTATGTCCGTCCGGCGTACCGGAATATACGCCGGACAGAATATCTTTTATCAGCACATCGTCATTCAAATCATAATAAAAGTCAAAGCGCGCCGCTAAAATCCCCGCCAGGATCAGAGCCATCGCAAGCGACAGTATGCAGTTTTCGTGTTTTTTCAAAAACTGCTTACCTGCCATAAAACTCCTTCACCTGATCCGCCACAAATGCTGTCTCTTCCGCCGTCAGACCATAGTACATCGGCAGGCGCAGCAGGCGCTCACTTTCCTTTGTCGTGTAGACATCCTCTCCGTTGAAGCGTCCATATTTGATTCCTGCAGGCGCGGAATGCAGCGGCACATAATGATAAACCGCCAGAATATCCCGTTCCTTCAAATAATTGATCAGCTCCTGGCGTTCGTGTTCGTCCGCCGTCTTGATATAGAACATGTGGGCATTATGGACGCAGCCCTCCGGAACCACCGGCAGCTCAATCTTGCCTGCCTGCGAAAGTGGCGTCAGCAGCTTATAGTACTCATTCCAGCGCGCCAACCGTGCCTCATTGATCTGATCTGCCATTTCCAGCTGTGCATACAGATACGCCACATTTAACTCGCTCGGTAAATAGCTGGAGCCAAACTCCTGCCAGCGATATTTATCCACCTGACCGCGAAAATATTTGCTTCGGTCAGTACCTTTTTCCCGGATGATCTCTGCACGCTCCACATGCTCCCGATCGCGGATCAGCAATGCGCCGCCCTCTCCCATGCTGTAATTTTTGGTTTCATGGAAGCTGTAGCAGCCATAATCACCGATGCTCCCGAGGGCTTTCCCTTTATAAGAAGCCATCACGCCCTGCGCCGCATCCTCAATCACAAGAAGGTTGTGACGCTTTGCGATATCCATGATCGTATCCATTTCGCAGGCTACTCCGGCGTAGTGCACCGGCACGATGGCCTTCGTCTTTTCGGTGATCGCTGCTTCGATCTGTTTTTCGTCAATATTCATGGTATCCGGACGAATATCCACAAAAACAGGCACGCCGCCCCGCAGCACAAACGCATTTGCCGTGGAAACAAATGTGTAAGACGGCATAATAATTTCATCCCCCGGTTTGATATCCGCCAGAATCGCGGCAAGCTCCGTCGCATGGGTACAGGAAGTCGTCATCAGGCACTTCGCCGTTCCGGTTTTTTCTTCAAACCAGTGACTCGCCTTTTTGGTAAATTCCCCGTCTCCGCAGATCTTCTGATTTTCCACTGCCTGGCGCACATATTCGTATTCCCGTCCCGTAAACGGAGGTACATTGAACCGGATTTTTTCCCGTCCGGTAAAGGGAAGCTTCTTTTCTTCCATGGTTGATTCCTTCTTTCCCAAAAGCGGTTTTGCAGTCCGTTTTTTCGACCGCACTGCGCTGCTTTCATCTTTATTCATAAATCTGATAGGTTCCGTTATCCAACTTCATTTCATAGGCATTCTGCGCCAGGAACTCCTGCAGCAGCTCCCATTTCTGCGCTTCCTGTGCATCCTCTGTGTCCACCTTTCCGGAACAGAGGATCACCAGCGGCTTTTCTCCCGCCTGGGACAGCGCTTCCAAATCTGTCCGCATCGTCTCTGCCGGGTAAGTATTCATATCCGGCCAGTCGTGGGACAGCGCCGAGGGCAGATCGAACAGCCAGCAAAAGCCCGGCACATCGCCAAAGGTCAAAAGCCTGCTGTTTTCCTCCAATTCATCCGCATGCTCTGCGTAATAATCCACAACATCCTGCAGCTGCTCTGCATTTGCCCGATTCGTTTTTGCACCGGAAAGCTTTTTGCAGTTTACAACCCGGGTATCCCGCTTTTGGCCCTCGATGCTGTCCCGAAAAACCGCACGCACGCCAAAGCCCGTGCTCTGTATCAGAAAAACAACCGCCACGCACACCAGCATCGCCCGGCACGCAAAGCTATACGGCAGGCGGCGCAGCTTTAACAAAAGCCGGTAGCCCATCCAGAAGGTCACCGGAGCAACCAAAAACAGGTTATTCATATTCGGATATGTTTCGTTGTTGCTTCCGATCGGCGTGATCAAAATGACCAAAAGCACCATCAACGACAACAGCTTATCCCTTCGAAATACCAGCGGATCGGCAAGGGTCCAGATACACAGCCCGATTGCCACATATAAAAGCACCATACACCACTCGAATACGCTCCAGTAAAAGGCGTACTGCAGGTTGAACATGCCGCGTCCCCATAAAAACCGCAGCAGCACCGGAAGCATGCATAGATACAGCACCATCTTGCCTTTTTCGAATTTTCCGGGGAAAAGGAAAAATAAAACCGTACCTAAAAGCGCTGCGATTCCCAAAATCAGCACCCATTTAAACGCTTCTACATAAGCAGATACAACAGAAGTAATCATAGAAATGGATGAATACGTCTCATCCGTTCCGGAATATCCGGCAAGCCCGACAAGCATCTTCGGATATGCATCAAACCTAAACTGCAGGCTGATCGCAAGAAAACCGACAAGAAATGCCGCCACAAAGCCGATCACACAAGCAGCGACATCTTTCCAGATCTCCGCCACTTTTTTCTTTTTCAAAATGCCATAATAAAATACCGCGATAATCAGCGCACATTCTACGATGTTAGGCAGGCGCGTCAGCACAGAAGCGCCCAGACATACGCCAGCAAACGCCATCCATTTGCGGTTCTGCCAGATCAGTCCGCGGTATAAAAGCACCGTTCCGCACAAAAACAGGAAAAACGTCAGGTAATTATACAGGCTCGTCGTCGGAATCCAGCACAGGCTGATTGCCGCGAATTCGCCCAGAAACGCGATCCAGGACGGCATTTTGCCTTTCAGGAAAAAATACGCCAACAGCGCCATGGCACTGACGAAAAGTCCCGTATAAAAACGCATTCCCACCAGGCTGTCCCCAAAGGGCAGGCGCATCAAAAGCGCCCCGAGCACATTTGCAAGATAGGTCGCAACCGTCCACTCCTGCCCCGCATGCGGGAAAAAGCGGTAATTTACCAGACCATAGCAGGTGTCCGTCAGTTCGATTCCCTGTGTAATTTTTAACAGCGGATACAAAAACAGTATCACCGGAAACAAAATTGTTCCCAATCGTTTTGCTTTTTCTTTCACGCTCTCTTTTTTCCTCCAAAAACAACCTTTCCCCGATTTGCAGCAGACCTGCCGCAGCTTTTTCCAATTCTATCGAACACACACAGCCGCAGCCGCTCGATTCCGATACAGACCACAAAAACGATGACGGACTGCATCAAAAGCACAAGAAGCATCCGTCCTGCAGTTACGCCCGTCTCACCCGGAACGATGTTCCAGAAATCCCCAAGTCGTCCGGTCAGGGCATTGACCCACACAAACCAGCGCTGTGCAATATCCGTCTGCTGGTGAATCAGATAAACCCCGAATACCGCAGGGCTCCAGAACCGCACCATATCTGCAAAACGCCCTTCTTCTACCTTCAGGACAGCAAATGCGCCAAACAGCGCCACCGACGCAAGATAGGCAAACAGTGCATTATAGTGAAATGGAACGGACGCATAATAGGTCAGTCCCGTCAGTCGTCCTGCCAAAGGAAGCAGCAAAAGCTCCAGTAAAAATGTCCCCAGCGTGCAGCCTGCATACAGCGCAATATTTTTGGAAAAACTGTTCAAACGCGGCATCCCGTATTTTTTCAAATAGCCGCCGGTCAGGTACAGCACTGCAAACCATCCGAAGTCATATCCGAAACGATCCAACGCAAACTGCAGCGGACTGAAGGATTTTCCGATGCAGAAAAAGAACAAAAGCGCCGCCAGCAGCTGCTGTATCCGTTTTTGGGAAAGGGTTTCCAGCCCTGCGTTGAAAAATGGGGACAACAGGCACAGCACCACATAAGCGCTCACGAACCAGTAATGTCCGGACTGCACCGGAAAAATACTGTTCCAGATGTGGTAGGGATTGAGAACCTCCGACCACGAAAGGACACCGACAAGTGCCAGAACCGGAGGAATCAGCACCGTATAAAACAACGTCTGAACCAGCACCTGCGCCACACGCCGGAAGGAAAAGGTACAGGAGGAAAGAAAATATCCGCTGATCAGCACATAAACGTTGACTGCGACAATGCAGACTGATTCTATCACAAGGGACCAGACCCCGGCGCCCGTCACAGGGCTTCCGACATCCAAAAGCAATCCGCTGTTCGTGTTCCAGTGCAGGATCACAACCATGAACATGGCGATGATCCGAAGCAGCTCAAAATTTGCCTGACGTCCGGGCTTTCCCATGTCTCCTCCTTTCCGGGCGCACGGTGTGTTCCAAAAGTGCGCAGCGCTGTACTCCCGCCACATAAATCGTCTCTTCAGGACTACGTTTTGCTTCCGCATCGACCTGTTCGTCGCGCATCAGCGTTCCCGTTCGATCTCCCCGTGCTCTACACGGTAAACAATATCGCATTTTTCGATCGTCTGCAAACGATGTGCAATAATAATCAATGTCTTATGACCATGCAGGCTGTTGATGGATTCCATGATCGCAGCCTCTGTATCGTTATCCAGTGCGCTGGTCGCTTCATCCAAAACGAGAACCTCCGGATCTTCAAACAGCGCTCTCGCAATTCCAATTCTCTGACGCTGACCGCCGGAAATCCGAATGCCGCGCTCGCCAATGCCGGTATCCAGCCCTTCGGGAAGACTGCGGACAAACTCATCCAGACGGGCTTTTTTGAGTGCCTCCCAGACCTTTGCATCGTCGATGTCTTCATCCGCGTAACCGAATGCCACATTTTTGCGGATGGTAGAATCAATCATGAAAATCGTCTGGGGAATGTAGCCGATATTTTTCAGCCAGGATTCGTAATGATCCCGAACCTCCACGCCGTCTGCGAGGATATGTCCCTCCTGAATCGACAGCAGCCCCAGCATAATATCCACAATCGTTGTCTTGCCCGCACCGGATGTCCCCACAATGCCGACAGATTTTCCGGCAGGGATCTCCATATGCGCATGGTCGAAGATCAGCACATCGGAATTCGGATATTTGTATACAATATCATCCAGTACAATTTTATCCTGTAGGGGCAGCTTATCCACCGGCTTGCTTCTCCGATAGGCAGCTTCGTCGTAAACCACGTTTTTGTCGTTGATTTCCTCCTGCAGATTGTCGGACACGCCCATAAAAAAGGGCTCGAAATAGGAAATCTGTGTCAGATAGTTGTTGATCCGGTTTGCAGAAGGCAGAAGCCGCATGGCAGCCACGCCGAATGCACCCAGCTGGCTCACCATGCTGGTGACATCCTCGCCGGACAGGATCATGAAAATCAGGTACAGAATCAGTCCCGCCATGCAGACCGTCTCGATCAGCAAACGAGGTGTCGCGTTAAAAATATTGTATTTCTGCACTGCACTCACATAGCCGTGACCGCATTTACCGTATTCCCGGATGAAATAATTTTCTTTATTGGCAATTTTGATTTCCTTGATGCCCATAACGGATTCTTCAATCCATTTGTACAGACCGCTGTAATAATCCTGGTTTTCGATGCCCGCCTGACGCATGATCGGCTTTAAAAACTGCTTGATCACAAGCAGCGTCACGATCAGAAGCGCCGCTACCGTCAGGATCATCTGCGGAGCCATCGCGGTCAGCGTAACCGCCAGCAGGACGAAAATAATCACTTCACTCATCAGCTGCAGCAGCGCGAGGATCAGACCGTACATGTTATTGACATCAGACGTGATCATACGCTGGATGACAGAGGTATCCGCATTCAGATAATATTCATAGGGGCGCTTCATGAAATTGATCATCATGCGCTGAGAGGTCTCAAACTGGTTCGTGTATACAAAGCGCAGCTGCACCACATTCTGAAAATACAGAAAAACGTTTTTTAACACAAAGCCCAGAATAATCAGCACCAGAATCAGCGTCGTGAAATATCCCGGTTTCTGAAAGCCTGTCCATCGGTAAATCTGCGCCAGGACGCTGTCGCCCTCCACGCAGCTCGGGTCCATAATCATCTGAATCGCCGGTACCACAAGACCGATGCTGACGGTTTCCAGAATCGCACCGATCACCATCATAAACAGAATCTGAACCATTTTCAGCTTCTGCTTCCGGTTCATCAGAACCATCATTTTACGGTAAATTTTTTTCATGAAAGCGTTCCTTTCGTTCCTGCAGCCCTATTCCAAAACTGCTTCTTAAAAAATCTGCTCATTAAAGCGGTGTTTTTGAGGATCTTCGTACAGATCCATAAAGTCATCCCCCAGAAAAACCTTTTCCTTTGCAAAATGAATCGAATCCGGCACGGTATACACGGAAACTACCTGGTCGAATTCCAGTCCCTCGATGAAATTCAGGATTTCCATCGGGAACTTTCCATCCAGCACAATATCGTCCGGGAACAGCTTATGATAGTCTAAAACATCTCTGGGATGCGGTTTTAAAATCACCTGCGCATCCTTTCCGTATTTTGCTACGATATCCCGGAAAATCTGCTCGCGCACCGGCAGCTCGCATAATGGCTCCGTCAGCACCAGCACCTTGTGCTCATGATGCGCGCCGGTCGTAAGCTGCGTCATCAGCGTATCCAGATCCTCCATAAAAATCCGCAGAATCGTATTTTTGTCGTCCTGCGTCAGCCTGCGCACCATCGCTTCCCGCGGCTGTTCGATATATTTGGAGCAGGGATATTTCAGGATTGACGTATTGTTGACCTCCATATCCACGCAATATTTACTGTATCCGTTCTGGATAAAAATCAGGTTATGCGCCGCAAGAAAGGCTTTCAGTCCGAAATGCCCTCGGTTGTCATAGCGCGCGGTATCGTAATAGCAGATACAATCCAGACCGTCCTCCACCGCATGATAACGGATTTTCTTATAATTCAGATAATATCCGATCGGATCGGAATCGCAGAACACATAGATGTCCTGATACTTTTTAAAATCCACCGGCACATAGGGCTGCTGCAGCTTTCCGTATAATTTCGTAAAAATCATTCTGGAAAACAGGTTAAACACCAGATTTCCATGATCCTCATGATAGCGTGCCAGCTGCGGGAACGCATGCTCTTCCTTTTCCTCGAACATAAAAACAGCTTCAAACAGGCCGCTTTTTTCTGCACGCTCCTTCAGGCTGCCAAAGTCGTTCGACATCGTGCTCAGCACCAGATCCGCCTTTCCGCGCATTGCCCTTGGAAGCGTCAGCTCCTTTAAACAGGCAACATATACATGATAATAAGTATGGCAGACATAAATCCGCTCTTTTGGCTTTCTCTTTTTCATTTTCGTTTTTTCTCCGGCAATTTCTGGTAAACCTGATGAAATCATCCCAGTTAAACCAGTTGACTCCATTGCATAGTCGCTATATTCTACCATACTTTTGTCTGCCATTGCAAGACAATGCGCTTCAAAGCAGCGGAATGCATCTTCTCCGGTGTGCAGGGAATCCCGCGTGAACTGTGCTTGAATAATATTCCCCGGATTGTTATACTACTTACGACGCGATGTCTGCGGCGATTTCTTTTTCCCCGGACACTGCACAATCCGATTTTTGACAGGAAACAGGAGGTTTTGCCATGTCAGCACTTGCCATTATTACAGCGCGCGGAGGCAGCAAGCGGATTCCGCGTAAAAATATCCGTCCGTTTCTCGGAAAACCGATTCTTTTATATTCCATCGAAGCCGCTTTGCAGGCGGGCATTTTTGACGAGGTGATGGTTTCTACAGATGATCCCGAAATCGCCGAACTTGCAAAAGGTGCCGGGGCGTCCGTCCCGTTTCTTCGAAGCGCCCAGACCGCAAACGATTATGCCTCTACCGACGACGTCATCCGCGAGGTGCTCGAATGCTATAGAGCTGCCGGCAGGGAGTTTGACACGTTCTGCTGTATCTACCCCACCGCGCCGTTTATTACCCCCAAAAAGCTCAGCACCGCGATGGAGCTTTTAAAGGACGCCGAGTCCGTCATGCCGGTAACGACTTTTCCGTATCCGGTTCTGCGCAGCCTTGCCGTAGATGAAAACGGTCACATCGGCTACAAATGGCCCCAGTATGCGACTGCGCGCAGCCAGGATCTCGAAACGCTTTACCACGACTGCGGACAGTTCTATGCCTGCCAGACGGAAGCTTTTTTCCGGGAAGGAACGACAGATACTCCCGGTATGGTCCCCCTGCTTTTACCCGAACTGGAGGTTCAGGATATCGATACCGAAGAGGACTGGGCGATTGCAGAAGTCAAATATCAGAAAATGATGGAGAAAGAATAACAATATGAATCAGGAAATTTATCTGGGCGGGCGCAGAATTGCCGCAGACGCCCCTGTCTTTATCGTTGCGGAAATGTCTGCGAACCATTTGCAGGACTACGACCGTGCGATTGAAATTATCCACGCCGCAAAGGAAGCCGGCGCGAACGCGATCAAGCTGCAGACCTACACTGCCGACACCATGACCGTCGACAGCGACGCGGACTGCTTTATCAACAAAGGCGGTCTCTGGGACGGCATCAAAGAATACGACCTTTACAAGCAGGCTTATACGCCGTGGGAATGGCATGCCGGTCTGATGGAGGAGGCAAAAAAATGCGGACTGCTCTGCTTTTCCTCCCCCTTTGACGCAACCGCCGTCGATTTTCTCGAAGAGCTCGACGCTCCCGCTTATAAAATTGCATCTTATGAGATAAATGATATTCGGTTAATCAGTCGGGTAGCGAAGCTCCACAAGCCCGTCATCTTTGCCACCGGCATCGCACATCTCGAGGACATCGAGCGTGCCATGAATGTCTGCCGTGAAGAGGGCAATGAGGACGTAATTTTGTTAAAATGCGTTTCCGCTTACCCGACGCCCTACGAGGACGTCAATCTGCGCATGATTCCGACGCTGTCTCAGACCTTTGGCTGCCTGACCGGCCTCTCCGACCACACGATGGGCGGGGCTGTCGCTGCAGGCGCCGTTTCCCTCGGCGCGCGGATGGTGGAAAAGCACCTGACCTTAAAACGCAGCGACGGCGGTCCGGATGGCGCATTTTCCATGGAGCCTCAGGAATTTAAGGAAATGGTTTCGCAGATCCGTATTCTGGAAAAGGCACTCGGCTCTTCCGAATACCGCCTTACCCCCAAGCAGGAAAAAGAACGGGCAGGCTCCCGTTCCATCTTCGTCGCGCAGGACATGGCAGAGGGCGAAGTTTTCACAGAGCAGAATATCCGCTGCATCCGCCCCGGCATCGGACTGCACACAATGTATTATGAGGAAATTCTCGGCAGGAAGGCTTCCTGTCCGATCGGAAAGGGGACGCCGCTGTCATGGAATCTCATCCGTTAGTCTATATCCGCACAGACGGAAATGAAACAATTGCGACCGGACATCTGATGCGCTGTCTATCCATCGCCCGTGCCCTGAAGAAACGGGGTGCAGCGGTGGCTTTTCTCGTCTCCGATGATACCTCGGCTTCCATTTTGCAGAAAATGTATTCTCCTGACGAAATCGCTGACCACAGCTTTCCGATCCTGGAGCTGCGCACCGATTACAGAAGCCTCGATCGGGAAATCCAGACCATGCAGGGAATCCTTTCTTCCCACAACGTTGCCTGCCTGCTGGTGGATTCTTATTTTGCAACACCGGAATATCTCGATATCCTGCGCCAGATCTGCAAAGTTGCCTATCTGGACGATCTGCAGGCATTCGACTGCCCGGCTTCCCTCGTGATCAACTATGATTTCTGTGTTGATGAAAGTTTTTACACCAAAGCGGACTGTGTTCTGACCGGATGCGCCTACACTCCCCTCCGGGAGCAGTTTGCAGATCAGCCCTACCATCTCTGGGAGCAGGTAAAAGACCTCTTTCTTTCCACCGGCGGCACCGATCCCTTCCATATCGCAGGCAGTATGTTAAAACGTCTCTGCGCATCGGACGACTGGAAGGATGTTTCCTTCCACGTCCTGACAGGTCCCATGCATGTCCACCGCGCAGAGCTTGCCGTCATGGCAGAAAAAGACAGCCGCATTGTCCTGCATGAACAGGTTTCCGATATGGCTGCACTCATGTCCACCTGCGATCTCGCATTTTCCGCAGGCGGCACGACGCTTTATGAACTCTGTGCCGTCGGCGTCCCGTCTGTAAGCTTCAGTATGGCGGATAATCAGCTTCCCGGTGTCAAAGCCTTTGACGATGCAAACCTGATTCCATGGGCAGGTGACATCCGTGACAACGAAATCTTCTACGATGATGCAGTGGAAAAGCTGACTGCACTTCTGAAAAATCCGGACGCCCGAAAGAAACAGTCCGACCGAATGCGTATGGCGATCGATGGTGCCGGCGCGCGCCGCATCGCGGACGCAATTCTGGCAAAATGAGTGCGCGACGGGCCCAGTGCGCATCCTAAGCGGAGCGTTTTTATTTCATAGGACGCTTTTTCCTATGAAACAAAAAAGAGAGCCGGGAGGCTCTCTTTTTTTGCGCTGCTTCTGAATTTCCGAAAGGAAATTTAGAAGGTTCGTTTTTCCTATATTCCGCCCCACAGCTCCATATCATTTTTTCCCGAAATGCTTTTTTCGAAAATTACGCCATGTCCAGAGTGCTTTATAGTACAATACAAACGCTGCTGTAGAGCGCTGCTGCATGGCAATCATTTTTTTCTGCTCTGCATTGACACGTTCCTGATAATACGGATTGTCCGCAAAATCCGGGAACGCTTCTTTTAATTCGTTTCCCATCTTCCGGATAAAAGAAAACGATTTATGACCCTTTCCGACCATATAGGAAAACAACGTATTGACATAAAACAGCATCGTGTATTCAAAGCAGATTTCCGGTCGGTAGGTTTCAAGATAACCGAATTTCTTCGCATTTTCCAGAATGCCCCGTCCAGCCGCCATCCGGTCTTCACAGCGCTCCCTGCTGATGGTATGCACCGTGGACGCTTCATGCTGGTAATAAAAATACATGACCTCCGGGATATATTCATAATGATGTGCCTGTAAAAGCACCGCGTCACTGATCGCATTATCCTCGTAAAAAATGTGCTCCGGAAAGCGGATGCCGCTGTCCATGAAAATTTCCCGGCGATAGACCTTTACAACAAGGCTTCCGCTGTCTAAAATCAATGATCGACACTGTTTATTGCCAAGCACGCCGCTCTGCTCTGCTTTGCCGTTTTCCACACGTTTGCCGATTTTCATGCTGTGTTCATCCGTCAGGCAGTAATCACAGCCCACCATATCCGCACCGGTTTCCTCTGCACGTCCGATCAGCTTTTCGTACATCGTGGGTAAAATCCAGTCGTCGCTGTCAATAAATCCGATCCACTCGCCTTTTGCAAGGGACAGCCCGATATTTTTCGCGCCGCCCTGTCGCTTGTTGACTTCCGAATGCACGGCTTTGAATTTACCTGGGTACTTTTTTTCATATTCCTGCAGAATCGAAAAAGATTCGTCCGTAGAAGCATCATCCACCGTGATGACCTCGTAATCCGAAATCGTCTGCGCCGCCAGCGAATCCAGGCAGTAATTCAGTTTTCCGTCCGATGCCATGTTATAAACCGGCACGATGATACTCAGTTTCATATCATTTTCTCCGTTCTGTGCGCGCTCTATTATTTGGTTCCCTCTACGCAGATCCAGTCTTCGCCGTCCTTTGTGTGAATCTTTGTCTCTGCAAATCCAGCTTCCCGAAACAGATTCTTAAACTGCTCCCGGGTCGGGTTGAACAGGTGGAATTTGCGGATATTATCTTTTACCTCTCTGGGCAGTCCGGGCTTTTCATAAATGTCTGCAACCAGTAAAAAGATTCCGCCGGTCTTTAATACTCTGCGCACCTCTTTTAGATTTTCCTGCGGGTTCGGCCAGAAATAAAAGCTTTCCACGGTCACGATTTTGTCAAAGGTCTCTGCCTCGAAGGGAAGCTTTTCCACCGATCCTTCCAGAATTTCCATCTTGCCTGCCGCAACCGATTCTGCATTTGTTGCGCGGGACGTTTCCACCGATACCGGTGAATAGTCGATTCCCGTCAAATGTCCGTCCGTCACATGCTCCGCCATCCGGGACAGCGCAGCTCCGCCGCCGCAGCCGATATCCAGAATGTTATCGTTTCCCTGAATCTCCCAAAGGGAAAGCGCCCAGCCGGTCACATTGTGGTGGCTCTCATTCATGCGCTCCAGCATCTTTTTGCCATCCTCGCCCTCCGGCTTTCTCGGATTTCCGGACTCGGTAATTTCCGCCTGAGCGCGCTCTGCTTCTGTGAAATGTCTTTCTTCGAAATCATTTTCTTCCATTCCGCGGCCGTCCAGACGACAGCTTGCCAACACTTCCTCTACCCACTGTTCCGGGTAGCATGCCAAAAGCTCTTCATGCTGCATCGCATGGTACCGGATATCCGGATCCACAAAATGTCTTCTGTAGCGGTTTTCGTATTCCTCCCCCATCTTCACTGCATAAAAACAGTGAATTTTCGTTCCGGGCACATAAATATCATCTTCCAGCGGCGTCACCATATCGGAAAAGAACTGGTTGAAAATGCTCGTATTGGACACAAATGCCATGGAAGGCAGCTCCTGCGTGGCGGCACTGCACCCGAACAGCTGCAGCATTGCCTGCGCATACTCGGCACCGGCTTTTTCTTCCATTTTCTTTTTTGCCCAGACTGGAAGCTTTCCGCTGCGAAGCATTTTTCCAAGAAGAGGCGTCATAGCTTTCGCCATCGCCCAGGTTCCAAAGCTGCTGCCCTGATCCAGATCGGAGCTTCCGAGGATTCCGTGCCGGATATGGATTTTTTTGCGCTGCACCATAAGTCCCACAAAGGAGCCGCCCAAAGAACAGCCATATGCCGCAAAGAGCTGACCGCCGAGATTTTTCTGGATATAGTTTTCCAGCTTTGCCGTCTCGATCAACATGTTCGGAAAGGTCGAATCCTCCGTCTCGTCGAACCCGTCATAGGACGCGCAGAGCACATAAAAGTGCTCCTGCAGCAGAGGGATCACATGTCCGAAGTTCCGTTTCCAGTGACAGCATGTCCCCGGCAGCAGTAAAATTGCCGGCTTTGTTTCCTCGCCAAAAGAATAGATTTTCATTTCCTTTTCATCTCCCATAGGCCCATTGTAGCGCACAGATATCGCTGCCGCCTGCATACTTAGCCTTATCTAACTTTGATCTTCATTATATTCCCGGGACTTTTCAATTTCAACAGGCGCATGTATAATATTTTCATCAGAAAACTTTGGAGATACGCCTATGCAAACAGTATACCCCGATTATTATGCGCAGTTTCGCTGTACAGCGGACAAATGCCCCATCACTTGCTGCCAGGAATGGAAAATTTCTGTCGACGACAATACGCTGAAGCGCTGGGCAGCCTTAAATCCGCCCGTGGATTCGAAACTCTTTACCTACGTTCAGGACGGTCAGCGCGTGATCGCTTTAAACAGCCGCCATGTCTGTCCGTTTCTTGAAAAAAATAAACTCTGCCGTCTTGTTCTCGAACACGGAGAGAATGCGATTTCCGAGACGTGTCAGATTTTCCCCCGCGAAACCCATTCCTTTGCCGATCACGAGGAGGCTTCGCTCATGCCCTGCTGTCCCGCTGTAATTGACCTCTGGGCAGCGCAGGATGCTACGCCGCTTACTTTTCCGCATCCGAATATTGACAGCATACCATTTTTCATCCGTTCTGCAGTCATCGACGCCATTTTGCAGCAGACCGACCGGCTGCCGGAGCAGATTCTTTCCGCCTGTTTTTATATGATACAGGAAATCCACCGAAAAAAAAAGCCGACAAAAGACTTTGTTTCAGATTGTTTTTCTGAAAAAAGCTTTTGTCAGCTTTATGATGCCATGGACGACCTCTCGCCGGACTGCATCGACTCTATTTTGGAGTGCAACGAACTTTTATTAGATCTTTCTGTCAACTATCAGAAAGAGCAGCTCTATCAGGAATGGCTTACCCCACTCACACAGCAGGCGGAAACGTTGTCGGAATTGCTCACGGAACCGGAAGACGAAACCTCCGATCCCTCCAAACCATACGAGGAGATCGCCAGCCGCGCCGGCATCGCACTTTCCAACCTTCTGGCACATTTACAGACAGAAGAAGAGCTCCCGGCGCAATGGCAGGCATTCCGTACTGCCTTCGCGCAATACGAGCCTCTGATGCGCAGCTACCTTGCAAACGAGGTCTATTCCGAGCTGCTTTCCTTTGAGGACACCACAAAGCATATGCTCGTGCGCCTGCAGTGGCTGGTGCTGCAGTATGCCGCGGTGCGCCAGAGCCTGTTCCTCATCTGGCAGGACAGCCCGGAGGCATTTTCCTATGAAAAAGTGCGGGAAGCGCTGGTCATTATCAACCGTATGACCGGCTATGACGAAGAAGATATTTATGAATATCTGGAAAACAGCTTCGAATCCCTGCTCTGGGACTGGGGCTATTTTGCGCTGCTCGCGGGGTTTTAGAACCTGCCGGATGTCCCGGACGGTGCTTCTTTTTGCTCATTTCTTTTATTCATGACAATAGAATGCTCGCAGAGCGTGCATTCTATTGTTTTTCGCAGAACAGTTCGATTTCTTCTCCCACCGGTCCGATGATAAATGCGATCCGCGCCGGGAGAGAGGGCTTCGACATGATTTCAATATCGCCCGGCTCCATCGTCACAGCATAGCCTGCCTTGCGCGCAGCCTCCACGATGCTGTCCACATCGTCTGTCGCCAGTGCAAAATGGCGGATTGCACCCTGTGGCAGATCTTCCTCCGCGTTCGGGAAAATCTCAATCAGGCTCGTCCCTGCGCCGTACATCAGCCCTTCCACCTTCGGCTCGCCCCAGCTTCTGACAAGCGGAAGTCCAAGAAGCTCCCCATAGAACTTCTGAACCTTTTCCAGATCCTCCGGTCTGCATTTCACACATACATGATGAACACCTGTAATCATTTCGTTTCCTCTCTTTCTGCCGCATATCCAGCGACTTATCCTTTGTAATTCCTGCTGCGGCATCCGCCAGTCCAGCATTTTCTTCCCATGTCTGCCGCTTCGCGCAGGTGCTTTACCCCTGCTGCCCCAAAATAATCCGGATCAGCTCTTTTTCCAGCATCAACGTCCGGTTCCAGGGATTCAAAATGATCCCTTCCACGCCGTCTGCCTGCAGCGCGGTTGCAAACAGCTGTCCCATATCCGCCAAAAACGTCGATTTCACGCGGTCGCTGCCGCGCAGCTCTTCCTCAAATCCGGTAAACGCAGCCCACCACAGTTTGCCGTCCGACGTTTTGACGGTCTGCAGTAAAAGCTGTCCGCCGCCAGCCGGAGGCTCCACTGCAACGATAAGCTGTCCGTTTTCTTTCATTCGGCGGCGCACCACCGTCAGCGCATGTGCCAGCATTTCCTGCGTCGGCTCCTGCTGCAGCCCGCCGATAGCTTCCTCTATTTTTTCATTTCCCCGCAGCCCCTCGTCCCGCAGTTCGGTGTCTTTTTCTTCCATAATCATCTCCATCCCCTCACTCTGCACGCACCGCCCAGCGCATTTTCGTCGAACGTGCGCGTCCGTTCTGTGCACATTCCTGCGCAGAAGGGCGGATGACATCTTTGGCATAATCAGAATAGATGCCCTCCCGATAGCCCTCTTTCAGTGCCTGCTTCACGAGCCTGTCCTCGCCGGAATGGAACGTCAGGATTGCAACGCGCCCGCCCGGTTTCAATGCGCCCGGCAGCTTTTCCATGAACTCGTAAAGCACTTCAAACTCGTGGTTGACATCAATGCGCAGCGCCTGAAACGTCCGCTGGCAGGTCTTTTTGACCGTCTCCTGCTTTTCCTTTTCCGGCAAAAAATCCAGCGCCTTTTCGATCACCCCGCGCAGCTTTGTCGTCGTGTCAATCCGGTTGCCGCGACGGATTTCTTCTGTGATTGCCTTTGCAAGTTCCTCGCAATATGGCTCGTCCGAATTTTCATACAGCATACCGGCAAGCTCTTCTCGCGATATCGTATCCAGCCGTTCTGCCGCGCTGATGCCCTTTTCCTGATTCAATCGCAGATCCAGAGGACCATCCACTTTGAAGGAAAAACCGCGCTTCGGATTGTCGATCTGCATCGAAGACACTCCCAGGTCCGCCAGGATGAAATCAAATCCGCCGACCTTCTTCGCGATCTCGTCGATCGTGCAGAAATTCTGCAGCCGGATGGAAAGAATATCCTCCCCATAGCCCAGCTCCTCCAGACGCTTTTTCGTCTTGGCGGATTCCTCCGGGTCTACGTCTGTCGCATACATGTGCCCCTCACCATGCAAACATTCCAGCATCGCTTTTGTGTGTCCGCCGTAGCCCAGCGTCGCGTCAAAGCCGGTTTCACCCGGCTGAATCTGCAAAAAATCCAGAATTTCCTTTACCATAATCGAAATGTGCATCCCGGCAGGCGTATTTCCCTTACGGATCACATGCTGCACTGTATCCTGATATTTTTCCGGCTGCAGCTCCTTATATTTTTCCTCGAATTTCTTCGGGTATTTTCCTTTATATCGAACGCGGCGCTTATGCTGCTGCGCCTGATTTTCCTGTTCCAAATGCATCCTCCTATTCCCTGCTAAGTTCATCCATTGCCCCTTCTATCTCAAGCTCCCCAAGCAGCACAAAAGAACCTCTGCCTGTCAGGACATTTCAAATTTTAGCCGTTTTTTTCCCAAAAAACAAGCGCTTTTCCTGTCGATCACCCATAGAAAATGACAGCCCATCCCCGTCACACTTAAGAGCTGCAGTCTGCACACGCCAATCCTATCCATTCCATAAAAAACTTGTACAAATCCTGTATTTTATGTCATAATGGTGCAAAAGACTTTCCCGTTTCAGTCCGGTAACGCATTCAAGTGAAGCTTCCTGCCCATTCCGGATCAATGGGAAGAAATGAGGGTTTTATGTTAGAAAGTATCATCAAAATCAATCAGGCGGTCAACGGATTTATCTGGGGCGTCCCCGCAATGATCTGCATCATCGGCGTAGGACTTCTGCTTTCTGTCCGTACCCGTTTCATTCAGGTGCGCAAATTCGGCGCTGCCCTGAAAAACACGATCGGTAAAATTTTTGACAAAACACAGGCAAAGGACGGCTCCATGAGCCCGTTCCAGGCAGTCTGTACCGCGCTTGCAGGCACGGTCGGCACCGGTAACATCGCAGGCGTTGCGGGCGCGATTGCCCTCGGCGGTCCTGGCGCAATTTTCTGGATGTGGTGCTCTGCTTTTCTCGGCATGTGTACCAAATTTTCCGAGGTTACGCTCGCAATCCATTTCCGGGAAAAGAACGCAAATGGCGAATATGTTGGCGGTCCAATGTACTATATTAAAAATGGTCTGTCCAAAAAATGGCATTTTTTAGCGGTTCTTTATGCCCTGTTCGGCGTCCTGACTGTGTTCGGCACAGGAAACGCCACCCAGGTTAATACCATTGTTTCTTCTATTCATTCTGCACTGCACAACCTGCATATCATCGACGGCACTGTAGATGAACGTGCCAATCTGATCTTCGGTATTTTCATTGCCGCTTTCGTTGCCATGGTGTTGCTTGGCGGAATCCAGCGGATCGGTCAGGTTTCGGAAAAACTCGTTCCGTTTATGGCAGCTTTATATGTAATCCTTGCAATCGGCGTTGTTATTTTACATATCAGCCGCGTTCCTGCAGTGTTTGCCATGATTTTTAAAAGTGCATTTACCCCTCAGGCAGCCACCGGCGGCATCATCGGAAGCATGTTTTTAAGCATGAAAAAAGGCGTCTCCCGCGGTATTTTTTCCAATGAAGCCGGCCTTGGTACCGGTTCCATCGCCCATGCCTGCGCAGATACGAACAATGCTGTCCATCAGGGCATGTTCGGTATTTTTGAGGTATTCATGGATACGATCGTGATCTGTACACTTACCGGTCTTGTCATTCTGCTCGGTGCGCCCAACATCGTCTATGGTCAGGCAGCCGGCGCAGAGCTGACAATTTCCGGCTTTACTGCAACCTATGGGGGCTGGGTTTCTATCTTCACCGCAGTTGCCATGTGCTGCTTCGCATTCAGCACAATCATCGGCTGGGGCTTATACGGTTCCCGCTGTATCGAATTTTTAGGCGGAGAAAAGCTCGTCCGTCCCTTCCTTGTAGCCTATTCCTTTGTATCGATCATCGGTGCAACAATCAACCTTGGTCTGCTTTGGGATATTGCAGATACCTTCAACGGTCTGATGGCGATTCCCAACCTGATCGCCCTGCTTATTCTCTCCGGGCAGGTCAAGAAGCTTGCGATCGATGTCGATCAGGCGGAAAAGAGCGGCACGTTGTAACACAACTGTTAATATCACGTCTGGCGATTGATAATCCGCTGGAATATGCAAGGCTTGCTCTCGATGGTGAGATGCAAGCATGGGTGGATGCAGAGGATAGTTTGGATATCTTCTGATATATGTTTATTATTGAAATCTCGCATCAGTGGTGCGGGATTTCAATCACTATTTATGTTGAAGTAACTCTTTCCAATTTTCCGGGAATCCCATTGTACTAAATAGAACCTCCGTATAAAATCCTACTTCCAGATAATTTCTGCCGATTCGACTCATATCCTTGACGATAACACATCCGATTTTCCCTTCTTCAATGTCAGCAGTCAATCGCTTCCAATCCGGTCTGTCAAAGTTTGTGCCGCTATACCCATCATCGGTATAGTGTGCAAGATTCGTAAAACCCTGTTCTTTGGCATACTTTTCAAGCATTTTCTTCTGAAACTGTATTTGTCAAGGGTAATTTCTGCGAAGTATTCAAAACTAATAAATTGTTATCTTTCACTTTTTATAAATAAAAAACATTGAAAATTTCTTGACTTCAAAATTCTGCCTCTCTTCATCATAACCTCCAACATTAATGTCAAAAAAATGTGCCCGCACATAAATAGCCTTTGTGTGCGGGTGCGTTTCAAACCGTTTACATATAAATATTTGAATTTTAAATTAAGACTGACGAAAAATAAGTGTAGCAGAGAGTTCAATTTTATGAATAATATTCGGATTCTGAATACAAGAAATAATCTCTTCCCCCGCTTTGTGTGCTGCCTCTCGAATTGGCAGTTTTATGGTTGCAAAATAGTCAATCATCAAGTCGGTATTTGGTGCATCAACGTACCCAACAATTTCAATATTTTTCCCAAGGATCTTCCCCATTTGAATGCAAGCGTGTCTTGTATAAAAGGATATTGCGCCATCGGAGGCAATAATCGCTGTTGTCCCCTCCTGTAATAACTGTGCACAGCCTATCTCAACCTTTGCATAATCATCTTCGCTTTCTTTGATGAAAGTATTGATATCTGAAATACCAAATTGCTCCATTACATGAAGATATGCGCCTAACCGCTCTTGTGCACTTGATATCCGTCGGCGGCTGACAATAAATCCAATGCGACGATGGCCCTTTTTATACAGTGCAGTAACTGCTTCTGACAACTGAGGGGCACTGCTGCACACAACACTACTCAAATTAATCGCATCAAAACTACGGTCAAAAAGAACAATTGGTAACGTGTGTGGAAGATATTGCATTAGCTGATCATAACTTTCTGCAGTGCTAGCTAAAATAACTCCATCTACCATGCTACTGTTAATTTCATGAAGCTGCTCCGCCTCACGAGTGACATTTTCTTTAGTACTTGCAATTAGTAATCTGTAGCCAACCTCAGAAAAGTAAGTTTCTAACTCTTCTACAGCTGTAGAAAAAAAATTATTTCCAATATTAGGAACAATAAAAAGAATTGCATTGCTTTTTCCTGTTTTTAAATTTCTAGCTGCCAAGTTTGGAGTATATGCCAGTTCCTCAATAGCTTTTTTCACCCTTTGTGTCATCTCATCTGATACGTATCTTTTCCCAGAAATCACATGACTTACGGTGGCAATAGAGACTCCGGCAAGTCTTGCAACATCCGCCATACTGCTCTTTTTCATTTTTATGACCATGCCTTTCCGCTGCGCTACAAAGCACAAAAGGGCACGAAACGAAGTGGCTCTAACGCAGCAAAAAAATTTGTTGGGATTTTGGAAAAACCTGCGGTGAAAATCACAGACGTTTCCGGTTTCCGCATTAAGCACATGAAAGCAACTGACGTAGAAATCCTTGCCGCCGTGGACGGGAAAATGTGTGTTGAACAGGCTGAAAAGTCCCGCATCATCCGCTCCCACATGGATGTCTTGGAATTGTGCAAACTGAACCTACAATCGCTGATTCTGGCTACCTCTGAGAAATATCTCCCACAGCTCAACATCATTGCAACGGCTCAGGGTATCCAAGCCTTTTCTGCTATAGGTGTTATCTCTGAAATTGGCGTGGACATATCCGTGCTCCCCACCTCAAAGCATCTTTGCTCCTAGAGTCCGTTTTAAAACCATCAAAGAAACCAAACAAGGATACAGGCAAGACAGACAACAGCGTGAAAATAGAGTGCTTTCTTCTCATACCGGGTGGCAAAACGGCGGTTGTTTTTCAGCTTGAGGAAAAGGTTTTCCACCAGATGACGCTCTTTGTATGTGTGCCAGTCTGTTTTCCTGGGGTGTTTGGCAGTGATACGGCTGGGAATCACCACGATTCCGCCCCGTTCTTCCAACCAGCGTACAAATTTATCGCTGTCATAGCCTTTATCCGCCAGCGGCAAGGATATCTTGTAACTGCTCCATCTACTACTTAACTTTTAAGCATAACTTCGATTTTCGCCTGCTTTTAGGTGGCTTGGTTTTGTGTGTTCTTTTTCGGTATAGTGCTTAAATTGCATTGTTTCAACCTTCACCTTTGCCTTATTTTTTAAAGTATATAGTCAGCTTGGAGTCAAGTCAAGCTAAAAACAAAAATCAGATAAATTCGCTTTTACATGCAAGGGCATCTTGTAGAATTGAACAAAAAAAAAGAAACCTTTTTAGACCATTTGTCAATTGAAGCAATTGCAATGGTAAGATATACTATTTACACAGTAGTTAATCGTTTATATAAACGATTAACTACTGTGTAAACCCAATATTTTTCAAGGAGGAAAACATGAACATGAAAAACTATTTTTCAAGGAGGAAAACACGAACATGAAAAACTATTTTTCAAGGAGGAAAACACGAAAAAAACAATCATGGTATCGCACTCTGTGTATTTTGCTGATAATTATTTTGGTTGCCAGCATAGGTGCAATGTTAGTGCAAACGAACTTCGGGAAAGTTCGCACAATGAACATCTCTATAGTAACTGATCATCAACAGCAGTTAAACGCAACCTTGTATATCCCCCAAAATGCCTCTGCTGAAAATAAAGTTCCGCTGGTTATCACTTCCTCCGGGTGGGAGGATGCAGGAGAGTCTTGGAGTTATGTTGCTACAGAACTTTCAAGAAGAGGAATAGCCGTTGCTAATATGGAGCCATATAGTCATGGTACATCGGGTATGTTTTATCAAAAGGGTGAAATGGCTCTATATACGAATATGTACTCGGATGGAATGGGGATGGTTGCCCTAACAGATTATTTGACCAGTGGTATACTGGACTTTATAGATACAGATAAAGTGGGGGTTACCGGACTGTCAATGGGTGGAATATGCACATGGACAACAGTACAACATTATGGGCATATGTATAATGCCGCTATTGAGCAAGCGCAAAGCCCCGATTCAGACGGGGGTGAATCCATCACCGAAGATGAGCTTTTAGCAGCTCAATCCTTGCTAAAGGTTACAGCAGCCCTGCCGTGCGGCTCACCTCCCACCGCAAACAATGGATATGATCCATCTGCGCTTCATGTAAATGTCGGCTGTTTGATGGGGTCTATTGAGGAATGTGGTGACCTTGTATCAACAAAAACAAGTCGTATTGTAGGTGATGCAATCGAAGGAATTGAATTTATCAATTCCAGTTTATCTGATGGGGAAAAAGTTGATTATGTGGAGGAAGGAACTTATTACGGAAACAGAGAGGACAACACACTCCGCATTATATATCAACCGCTTTCAATCCATGGAGCAATCCCCATTGTTCCCGAGGCAGTTAGAGACATTATAAGTTTCTTTACATATTGCTTCGAGGTCAATACACCTGTCTCTCCTACAAGTCTCATTTATCCTGCGAAACTCCTTTTCAATGCTATAGCTCTTTTGGCCCTACTCGCTGCGTTACTTCCTTTAATGGATTTGGTTCTTGCTATGCCAGTATTTCAAAAGTTACGTGCTGAGAAGGAGCCCCCTAAAGTACCAGCTTTGACTGACAAGAAGGAAAGCAAGAAGTTCTGGATAGGTGTGATAGCGGGAGGCTGTGTTTCTGTTGTTACGGCATTTATCACTATGCCTCTATACTTAAAAATATTTCCTGACGCTTCCTGCGGAACACCGACAGCTTGGTTCAATATTGCGCCGATGAACCTCATTGTGACATGGACTTTTTTGAATACTATCTGGGTAGCGTTTTGGTTCTGGCTCAATTTCAAACGTGACAAAAAGACCGGACTTCGTTCCGATGAGATGATTGGACTTAAAATTGGAAAGGTCGAATTGTTTAAAACATTCTGTGTGGGTTTGGCTATTTTTGTAATTGTTTATGGAATTGTTACGTTTTGTAAATGGAGTTTCAATACGGATTTCCGAATGTGGATGAGCGCATTAAAACCATTCAAGCCCGAAAAACTTCCTGCCTTACTGAACTACTGGCCGTTTTTCTTCTTGTTCTATGTCCAGTACAGTCTTCTTATCAATGGTGCATTTCGTGTTGAAGGCATGAGCGAGACAAAAAACCTTGTAATCTGCGGCCTAAGTAACAGCCTTGGCTGTATGATTCTTTTAATAATTCAATATTCAACCTTGTTGATAACAGGACAAACCCCTCGTGTTTTTGGGTGGAACTGGAGCGATTTACTTGTCTTGGCGATTAATTTCTGGATGTTGTTTCTTGCTCCGTTCTTTGTCAGAAAGGCTTTTAAAAAGACCGGAAACATCTGGCTTGGTGCAATCGTAGTTTCACTTATCTTTGCTGCTATGGGCGTAATGAAAGCAAGCATGACCACATCGTTACTGCCATAAATAAGAATAGTATATTGAGTAGACAATCTCGTCAATTGAATAGTTAAAATCCGGTTGGAGGGCAGGCGGAGCGGAAGTTAATCTTGCAAAAAGGTACCCGGAAGTAACTTTTACAAACATTACAGCAGCTCTTGACTTGACTCCAACGGTAGTTTACAATACTAATGCTTTACCTATGTGCAGGATAGGGCAACGCTGAGGAGCGACCTGAGCGGCACATAGGGTTTGCGGGAAGGCGGCATCTTAACGGATGCTGCCTTTTTTGCTGCCTTCCTGGAAACAAAAGCGATAAACCTCGGGGTTTAAGGGGCAGAGCCCCTTCGTTTTCTCCGAATGGCGGCAGCTAAGAAACGGAGAAAACCATGGCTAAGAATACACATTTAAGGCAACATCGCATAATAAGGCAAAAAGAACTGTCCTGCCAGCAGGTGGCTTTTGGCAGAACGGTTTGCGCTTAGAATTCTCGCAGAAGGTATACAGATTCAAGCCGCCAGGCAGGGCCTGTCAGCCAGAAGCAGATTCGCTAACGCAAATATGATATTGAATTTGGCTCGTTGCTTTTCGAGCCCTCGGTATCGCGTTTTCCGAAACCCTAGTTGTTTTTTGACGATGCCAAATACGTGCTCCACCTTCGCACGGCCAGAAGATTTTGCATGTTCTGCTTTCTTGGCCGCGTACTGGCCGCTCTTACTCAGTTTCTTTAGCTGGGATGGACGACGGTTGATTTTGTATTTGATTTTGCGGCCAGACTTATTCCGAACGATTGCGTCCTCACGCTTTCCGGAGCCGAGATAGCCGCTGTCACCGTAAACGACCTCTTCCTCACCAGTCAACAGTGATGAAGCCTGCGACACGTCATGAACATTGGCGGGTGTCGCCGCCAATGTGTGGACCAGTCCGCTGTCCTTATCTACGCCGATATGCGCTTTATAGCCAAAGTGCCATGTATTGCCCTTCTTGACCTGATGTGCATCCGGATCCCGCTTCTTCTCCTTGTTCTTGGTGGAGGATGGCGCGGAAATGATGGTGGAATCAACAATCGTTCCCTTTTTCAGGATCAGACCCTGTTCCGTCAGTGCAGCTACGACCTGCGTGAACAGCTTCTCCTGTAATCCGTTTTTCACCAGCAGGTTCCGGAAGCGGCCAATGGTATCCCCATTCGGCACCTGGTTGCTTGAATCAACGCCGCAGAAATCCGAAAACGCCCGGCTGTCGATTGCTTCTGCCGCTGTCGCTTCGTCGCTCAAGTCATACAGATTTTGCAGCAGATACAGCCGCAGCATGGTCTCCAGCGGATAGGGTTTGTTGCCGCGCTCTCCTTTATAATAGCACGGCTAAATCAGCGCAAGCCATTCCTTCCACGGGACGATCCGCTCGATCTGGGCAAGAAACTCTTTTTTCTTTGTCCATATGACAATATCAAACGTTCTGCAGATGTTCTTGCATTGTATTCCAGTTTCCATTCTTTGCTGCTTCGTGGTGGATGATTAAAGAGTCTTGGGTTGTCATCTAACACCAAGTGGACGGTGCGACCATATTTAGCGTTTGAGCATGGGTTGTCACAGGTACAGGAAATCCAACCGCCTGTATGACTGATCTTCGGACATTTGAATTTCATGCGTCCTTTCGCAACTTCGATACCATCGCGCCGCATTCGGTGCCCGGCTGGGCAGACAGGAACCCCGTCGTTATCAATGGTAAAATCATTTTTATAGACAGGTGGTCTTCCAGCTTTGCTGTTAAGATCAATAAATGGTGTGATGTTTTTGCGCCTAAAGTATTGATAGTAAGGCATGGCATCATGTGCGGAGTCTAAAAGTACTTTTGATACTTGGTAATTTGGAAGGAATGATTTCATTCGAAAAAAAGCCTGAAGGAATCCATGTGAATCATGCTTTGAAGCACAGGAATAATGGGGAAATACGGGGAGATCACTCTGTGAATCGATCAGCATATATAAATCATATCCATGATAAAAGCAGTCGCGAGAGGAATCCCAGCCGATGTCACAGTCAGGCTGAGAAAAGTAACGGTCACAGTTACAGTCAAAGATGCCATTTTCCTTACATTTGCATATGCGTTTTTTGCGTTCCCTGTGGGAAGTGGCAACAGGAGTCCCATCACCGGCAAGGGCGAGATTATCCTTATGGATCAGGCCCTTTTTCACGGAGACATCCAGAAATTCTTTCTGATAGATTTTAAAAAGAGAAGCGTAAGGCTGGTCATCGAGGGAAAAAGAAGTCTTTTCCAGTTGGGGAAGAAGCTCAGCAACGGTTATTTTTTCAACCGAAGCGGCTTTTTCACCTTTGGCATGTGGCTTTTTCACTTTTGTTTTCATCGGATGGATATGAGGGGACATATGGGGATCATCAGAATCCCATAAGCGCTTCATAAAATCATAAAAAGTACCAACACCCGGAGTGTCACCAACCTGAAAACCACTGAGGATGGCAAAAAGAGGGTTTATTTTAAGCTGGGCAGCCCATTCGGTGATAGAGGAAACTTTAAAATCAATGGATAGCAGGTAAGAGCGCTGCATACAGGAAGGAGTTCTTGGGGCAGGACCAAACCTGGAATATTTATCAGCTAAAAGAACATCGGTATCCGACAAATCCAGATACCAGAAGCGTTCAATGATATCCCAAGTGGAACGTGCAAGGGCATCAGGATCAGTATAATATTTACGAAGGTTTTCAATAACAAAGTTTTGATAATCGGCATGACTGCCACAATTAACAGGTAACAAAAAATCGCCTCCAATCGAAAAATGTACTTTTGATCAAGGGCGCGAAGCGCCGCATTTTTCGGTATATTTGTCAAGCGATTTTTGCAAAAAAGTGGGGGATTTTATAAAAAAAGGGATCTGAAA
>ENA-OUQM01000255-OUQM01000255.1-human-gut-metagenome-genome-assembly--contig:-NODE-255-length-39110-cov-6.044015_pt1 | contig 39110 bp, 28 predicted proteins | sample MGYA00237949_ERZ548830 | MGnify/ENA primary metagenome ERZ548830 (study PRJEB26490, sample SAMN05194706) | human gut metagenome | biome: terrestrial biome; feature: human-associated habitat; material...
TTGCCAACAAGCACGCCGATGCCATGGACAACTACCCGGAACCGAACGTGCTGCCGCGGGCAGAGGACGACGAGAAAACAGCAAAAGCGCTTTCCAAGATCCTGCCCACGGTGCTGGAGCAGTGCGACTACGAGACCGTGTACAGCGACACATGGTGGCGCAAGCTGAAGACCGGCACCGGCGTGAAGGGCGTGTTCTGGGACCCGGCGGCGCGCGGCGGGCTTGGCGAGATCTGCATCCGGAGCGTGAACCTGCTGATGCTGTACTGGGAGCCGGGCGTGGAAGATATTCAGGACACGCCGCACCTGTTCAGCTTGAGCCTTATGGACAATGACCAGCTGGAAGGGCGATACCCGCAGATGGCCGGGCACACGGGCAGCAGCATGGATGTGGCAAAGTACATCCACGATGACAGCATTGACACCAGCGACAAAAGCGTTGTGGTGGACTGGTATTACAAAAAGGCCCTTGAGGGCGGGCAGACGGTGCTGCATTACTGCAAATACTGCAACGGCGTGGTGCTGTATGCCAGCGAGAATGACCCGCAGTATGCCCAGCGTGGCTTTTATGACCACGGAAAATACCCCTTTGTGTTTGACCCGCTGTTCCGGGAAGAGGACAGCCCGGCGGGCTTTGGATACATTGATGTGATGAAGGACACCCAGACCGCCATTGACGAGATGAACCACGCCATGGACGAAAACGTGAAACTGGCTGCAAAGGCCCGTTATGTGCTGAGCGACACAGCGGGTGTGAACGAAGAAGAGCTGGCCGACTTTGGCAAGGACATCGTGCACGTGGTGGGCAGGCTGACGGACGACAGTTTCCGGCCTTTGCAGACCAATGTACTGAGCGGCAACTGCATCAGCTACCGGGATGCACGAGTGAGCGAGCTAAAGGAAATCAGCGGCAACCGGGATGTGAGCCAGGGCGGAACCACCAGCGGCCTGACAGCGGCAAGCGCCATTGCGGCTTTGCAAGAGGCGGGCAGCAAACTTAGCCGCGATATGCTGAAAAGCGAGTACCGGACGTTTGCAAAAGAATGCTACCTTGTGATTGAGCTGATGCGGCAGTTCTACGACGAAGAGCGGGTATACCGCATTACCGGCGAGAGCGGCGGCGTGGAGTATGTGCCGTTCAGCAATGCGATGCTGCAGGCCGTGCCCGGCGGCAATGTGGGCGGTGTGCAGCTGGGCGACCATGAGCCGGTGTTCGACATTACGGTAAGCGCGGCAAAGAAAAGCACTTTCAGCCGCCTTTCTCAGAACGAGACGGCAAAGGAGTGCTACCAGCTGGGATTCTTTGCACCAGCCAACGCCGATGCTGCCCTTGCTGCGCTGGAAATGATGGACTTTGAAGGCATTGAAAAGGTGCGGGAGAGGGTGAGCCAGAACGGCACGCTGTACCAGCAGCTGCAGCAGATGGCACAGCAGATGCAGAAGATGGCCGTCATCATTGACCAGCAGAACGGCACCAACGTGAGCGCAGCAGCCAGCGCGGCCGGACAGGTTGCCGGTGCTGCCGGAACAGGGGGCGGCGGGACCGCGGACGCGAAGAGCACCACCAACAGTCTGGGAGATGTGGTGGGCGAAAGCGGGAGCAACAGCATGGCGACCAAGGCCGCAAAGCGGGCCATGGACGTGAACAACCCGAACAAGTGAAGGAGGAACGGCATGGAACTGAAAGAGACCATCGATGGCATGATCAGCACCGACTACCGGGAACGCTTTAAAGCGGAGTACCGGCAGACGAAGGAGCGGTATGAAAGGCTGAAAGCGTTTTGCAACCGGATCGAGGCGGCGGAAAGGACCGGAAGAGAAGAGCCGAGGCATGATTGCCCGCTTGAACTGCTGCGGGAACAGCAGAAACGCATGGGGATGTATCTGGAAACGCTGGAGATCCGGGCGGCGATCGAGCAGATCGATCTGAACACGTGACCGGGGAAGGAGAAGAAAATGATCAACATCATTTATAACGAAGCAGGACAGGACATGGTGCTGCGGGCGGAGGGGCACGCGGAGTATGCGCCGAAGGGGCAGGACATTGTGTGCGCGGCGGTGAGCACACTGATGCAGAGCCTGGCTTACAGCGTGGATAGCGGCACTGTGACCTGCGACCCGGGCGGGGACAACATCCTGCGTGTACAGGCGAGCCGGAGCCTTGACACTCTGGCGAAGTTTGAGCTGGTGATGGATGGGCTGTGCCTGCTGGCCCAGCAGTACCCTGAGAATGTGCGGCTCATGAACCTGCATGCAAACGATGCAGACAACATGGATCTGCAGTTATTTGGTGACGGTGCAGCAGCTGGCAGTTCCGGTGACGGTGCGCAAGCTTCAGAGGGTGAAAGCAGCCCGGTGGCACCGCCTGCCCTGCGGCCCGCACAGGAGCGGCTTGCGAAGCGCAGCAGGCCGGGCAAAGCGGCAAAAGTGACGACAGAAAAAAACCTTCAGCCGCCTGCGGGCGGCAGCTCCCTCAATGAGGGAGCCAAAGTCGATGCCGAACGGCTGGCGCAGGAGGAAGCTGAACCGGACAAGGGCAACGAGCAGGAGCAGGGCGGCGAAACCGAAGAAAATGTGCAGCTGACACCGGAACAGCGCCGGAATGCCTTTGCGAAGGCGATGCAGCAGTACCCGGAAGAGTTTGAAGAGGCCATGCAGCATGCTGCGCGGATGGCGGTGCAGAGCATCCGGGAAAACCCGCAGCTGAACGAGCTGGGCGAGGTGCTGGCCGAAGCCTACGGCATTGACATGAGCGACATGGACGGGCTGATCGATGCCGTGAAAAACGGCCGGGTGAAGAACGATGAATATTATGAAACGCTGGCGGCGCAGCGGGGCGTCAGCGTGAAAACCGTGCGGGAGATGGACCGCATGGAGAGCCAGCTGCAGCGCGCCAATGCTGAAAAGCAGCAGGCCGAACAGCTGCGGCTGGCCGCGGAGCACCAGCAGCGTGCAGCGGCAGTGCGTGCCCGGTGGGAAGCGGAAGCGGCAAAGCTGAAAAACAGCTACCCGGACTTTGAGCTGGACGAAGTGCTGAACAACCCTGCCGTGGCGGATATGATCCGGCGGGGCGTGGGGCTGGAAGCGGCGTACCGTGCAGCCTACTTTGACCGCCTGATGGAAAACCAGACGGCCCGCACGGCAAAACAGGTGGAGCAGGGCGTGGCAACACGCATCCAGCAGCGCAGCCAGCGCCCGGCTGAGAATGGGACACACCCCGGCGGCGCGGCCGAGATGAAGGTGGATGTGGCCCACATGACGCGGCAGCAGCGGAAAGAGCTGGCACGCAGGGCACAGCGCGGAGAACGCATTGTGCTGTGAGAGATTTCCCGCGCGAAGAATGCGAGAAAGATAAACCCTTTTGAAGGAGGATAAACAAATGAGCAAGAAGAGACTGGATCTGCAGATGTTTGCGGACGCAAGCGCACAGCTGCAGAACACCACGGGCGCAGCCGGTATGACGGCTGAGATGAAGACCTACTACGAAAAGACCCTGCTGGATCTGGCAGAGCCTGCACTGGTGCATGACCAGTTCGGCGACAGTTACCCGATTCCGGCGAACAACGGCAAGACCATTGAGTTCCGCAAGTATGATGCGCTGCCCAAGGCCACCACGCCGCTGACCGAGGGCGTGACCCCGGAGGGTCAGGCGCTGAACGTGACCACCGTGACCGCCGAGGTGCACCAGTACGGCGGCTGGGTGCCCCTGACCGACATGCTGGATCTGACGGCCATTGACAACAACATCGTGCAGGCCACCAATGTGCTGGCAAGCCAGGGCGGCCGTACCATGGACACCATTGTGCGCGATATCCTGAACGGCGGCACCAACGTGATCTATGCACCGAAGATCGGAACGGGCGGCGCGGAGACCGCCGTGACCAGCCGTGCGGATCTGGATGCCACTGCACAGCTGACGGTGGATCTGATCGACCAGGCAGTGGCGCTGCTGCAGACCCAGAACGCAGACCCCATTGGCGACAGCTTTGTGGCCATTGTGCACCCGCACACCAGCTACGACATCCGCAAGGACCCGAACTGGATCGAGGCGCACAAGTATGCGGCACCGGAGGAAATCTTCAACGGCGAGATCGGCAAGATCAACAACGTGCGGTTCGTGGTTTCCAGCGAGGCAAAGGTGTGGAAGGACGATGGCTGCCCGGCGGGGCTGGCTGTGTACAGCACGCTGGTACTGGGTGCCCACGCCTACGCGACCACCGAACTGGAAGGCGGCGGCATGCAGCACATTGTGAAGCAGCTGGGCTACGGCGATGACCCGCTGAACCAGCGTGCTTCTGTGGGCTGGAAGGCCACCAAGACGGCAGAACGGCTGAGCGAGCAGTACATGGTGCGCATTGAGAGCTGCTCGGCACGCTACAGCGCAAAGGCGCTGGCAAACTAAGGAGGAACCAACATGGCAGTAAAGAAGCAGGAGACCGAAGCCGCTGTGCAGGCAGCACCGGAAAAGGACACGGAGGTGATCCGGCTGTTCAAGGACAACCAGCGCTACAAAACGCCGGTGTTCGTGGGCGTGAACGGTGAGACCTACCTGATCCAGCGCGGTGTGGACGTGGAGGTACCGAAGGCGGTTGCTGAGGTGCTGCGCCACAGCGAAGAGATGGATGGCGAGGCAATGGCAAAGATCGTGGCGGCGGAAAGCGCTGCTGTGCAGCAGGCGCAGCGCGTGTAAGGCCGAAGAGCACGGCTTTTGCAAAGAAAAGAGCATTTTACAAAATGAAAACAGACACCCGGTACAGCGGCACATGGCTGTGCCGGGTGTTTTTGCAGCAGAGGCGACTGCTGGCTGCAGCAGGAAGAACGCAGGGAGCCGTGACCTGTGCAGCAGGAGCTGACCGGGAAGGAGACTTGATAAGATGACAGCCGGACAGGCGATAGAACAGGCCGATGAACTGCGGCCGAACAACCAGTTTACGGACAGCCTGAAACAGAGCTGGCTGCGCCAGTGCGATGCCCGGATGCGCACGAGCATTGTGCAGCGCAGCCGGACGGCGGACTTTGATGCTGTGGGTGCGGATGTGAACTGGAACGAAGGGTTGGAATACGAAACGGTGCTGCTGGCACCGGAAGCCTTTTGCCCTTTGTATGTGCACTGGCTGTGTGCGCAGATGGATCTGGCGCTGGGCGAGACAGCACGGGCCATGAATGAACTGCAGGTGTACAGCGACTACCTGCAGGAATTTGCCGTATGGATGCGGAAGCGGTACGCACCGGCCGCTGGTGCGCAGTGGAGGTACTGAGGGATGATGGACGGAACGAACCTGAACGTGCTGCAGACGAGCCGCCAGATGCTGCGGGCTTTTGGCGGGCTGAACGAAGGATACGGCTGCAGCGAGGCAGAGTTCAGCGGGGAAATGAATTTTTCCAGCCGGGGATACCCGGCGCTGCAGACGCGGAAAATGCGCAGGAATGTGCGGACGGTACAGGGTGTGAACGGAATGTACCACCTGAATGGGCTGCTGATCTGCCGCGGAAAGACGCTGGAATACACCCCGGACGAAGAAGTACGTACCGGTGCGGTGGTGCTGGAGAACGTGCTGACCGATGACCGCAAGGCCATGGCGGGCATGGGCACGAAAGTGCTGATCTGGCCTGACAAGGTGGCTTTTGACACGGGCACCGGCGAACTGACGCGCCTTGGCGCACAGTGGGAGATGGGCGGGAAAAGCGTGACCGTGACCCCCTGCGATGCCGAAGGCCGGACATACACCCCGGCGGGCGCAGGCAAGACCGAACCGAAAGAGCCGGAGGACGGACAGCTGTTTTTGAAAAGTGACAGCGACGAAGCCTATGACAGCAATGCGGTGCTGCTACGCTACAGCGCAAAAAACAAAAAGTGGGTGGAAGTGCTGCTGAGCGCGGTGAAGATCCGGTGCCCGGGGATCGGCGGAGTGATCCGGGAGGGGGACACTGTGACCATAAGCGGGATGCCGGACGCAGTGTGCAATGCAGTGGCAAAAGGACTGAACGGTGAGGTGATGATCCAGACCATGGACGGCGACGAGATGGTGGCAGCGCTGACACGGGCCAAGGACAGCGACCGGTATTACGGAAGCTGGACTGTGACGGAGACCGGTGTGACATGGAAGAGCGCTGACGGCACCGTGACCGAGAACGACGCAGCGGCCGCACCGGTGAAGGTGGAGCGGCGGGTGCCGGAACTGGACTTTGTGACGGAACAGGGAAACCGGGTGTGGGGATGCAGCCGGAAGGAAAACACCATTTACGCCTGCGCTCTGGGCGACCCGACCAACTGGTACAGCTATCAGGGCATTGCAGCGGACAGCTATGCCGTGAGCGTGGGCAGTGACGGCGCATTTACCGGCGCTGCAAGCTGTCTGGGATACCTGCTGTTCTTCAAGGAAAACTGCATCCACAAACTGTACGGCACAAAGCCCAGCGATTACCAGATGAGCAGCGTGCGCTGCCGGGGCGTGGCGGCAAACGCAGCGAACAGCCTGTGCGTGATCGCAGAGACGCTGTATTATCTTTCGCCGGACGGGGTGATGGCATGGGACGGAAGCCTGCCGACAAAGGTATCCGCTGCGCTGGACACCAGCGGGCTGACTGCGGTGGACTGGGCCATGGCGGGAAGCATGGACATGCGGTATTACCTGTACCTGCACCAGAAAGCAGGCGGCCCGCAGGCCGGACGGCTTTTGGTATACGACACGGAAAAAGGCCTGTGGCACGAGGAAAGCGCTGCAGGCACCGAGATGGTATCCACCGGGCAGCAGCTGTACCTGTGGGACGGCAGCGTACTGTGGGCCGCAGATCCTGACCGGGAAAGCGGCACGGAGGAAGCAGGGCAGGAAACGGCGCTGCAGTTTGAAGCGGTGAGCGGAGACATTGGCCTGAGCGTACCGGACGACAAGTACATCAGCCGGGTGACGGTGCGGCTGGATGCGCTGGCTCACACGGTGGTAACGGTGGCTGCAAGCTATGACGGCGGAGCCTTTGAAACTTTGGGCACCTGCGCAGCAGGGAAGGACCACCGGCGCATCAACCTGCCATTTGTGCCCCGGCGGGCAGATACGTTGCAGCTGAAGATCTACGGCACCGGGCAGATGGTGCTGCGCAGTGTGGCCTTTACGCTGGCGGCGGCGACCGGTGGGCGCGTGAGCGCGGCACAGCCGAGGAAATGAGGGAAGGAGCGTAGAAATGGCAAGTTTGGCGGGACTGGAAGGCATTGCGCTGCCTTCCTTCAGCAGTGAGATGCCGGCAGAAGATGCCCGTGCGCTGCGGAATTACCTGTACCAGCTGACGGAACAGCTGAGCTATGTGCTGACGAACATTGACCGGGAGAACTGCTCGGAAGAATTTTTAGAACGGATGAACGGGGAAGGAGCATAAAAAATGGGACTGTTTGGAAACAATGACCGCCTGAACACGGCACGGTACAACCTGGAACAGTATGAGAAAACGAAGCCTGCAGACTACCAGAGCAAGTATCAGGGCCAGATCAAGGATGTGATGGGCAAGCTGGAAAACATGGGCGATTTTGATTACGACCCGGATGCAGATGCAGCCTACCAGCAGTACAAGAACCAGTACACCCGGAAGGCAAAGCTGGCAAACCAGAATGCGCAGGCGAACGCCGCCGCCATGACCGGCGGCTACGGCTCCAGCTACGGTACGCAGGCGGGACAGAACGCCTATGCCAGCACGATGAACAGCTTGGACAATGTGCTGGACAACCTTTACAGCCAGAGCAAAGCCCAGTACAACACGGAGAAGAGCGGCCTGCAGCAGCAGCTGAGCGGGCTGCAGAGCGCGGAAAGGCAGGACTACAGCCAGTACCAGAACGACCTTGCCAACTGGACCGAAGGCCTACAGTACAAAAAGAACGAGTACGACAACGCTTACAGCGCAAAGCAGAACGGGTGGCAGAATTTTATGAACGGGGCGCTGCAGGTGGCAAGCATTGCGGCGAAGATCCTGCCGCTGTTCTTTATTTAAGGAAAGGAGAAAAGAATGGGAACCATCAAGAGATTGAACGACGCGCAGCAGCGCCTGCAGGACGCGGAAAACGCCATGCCGGGGGCCTACGATGACCAGTATGCGCAGGGCATTGCCGACACGCTGGACAAGATGGGCACGGCCAGCGGCGCGGGATTTGACTTTACCACGGCAGACAGCGGCTACAAGGACGCACTGACACGGATGGTGGGCAATGCGAATGCCGGTGCAGATGCAGCAGCAGCGACCGCAGATGCGCTTTCCGGCGGGTATGGCGCGGACTATGCAAAGAGCGCGGCAGATCAGGCAGCAGCGGCGCAGACGGCAAACACCGGCAGCACCCTTGCTGCAGCACGGGCGGACGCACTGGCCCAGTGGCAGCAGGAGCTTGCCGGTGCGGGCGACCAGCTGGACACTCTGCTGGGACAGCGCGCACTGGAACGTGGCGAGTATGACAGCAGCGTGAGCAATGCAGCAAACTGGCGCAATTACCTTTATGACCGCACCCAGCAGGCACGGCAGGAGAACAGCGACTTCTGGAACAATGTATGGAACGCCGTGAAGGGCATTGGCAGCACGGTGATGGAAGGATACGATGCGTACAAGGGGTACAGCCAGCAGAAGTGGGAAAACGAGTTCAAGGAAAAACAGTACAATGACAGTTTGGCACGCACTCAGCTGAGCGATCAGGTGGCGGCGCTGCAGCAGGCCACCGCATACAAACAGGCAGGCTTTGATGATGCAGCGAAAGCAGTGCTGACGAAATATGGTTTGGACCAGACGATGCTGGATACATGGCAGGGCATGAGCAGTGTACAGCAGGATCAGATGGCGGCACTGCTGCAGGGTGCAAGTCTGGCAGGAAGTGGCAATGACACTGCAGCCAAAAACTACCTGCAGATGGCGGGCGTAGATACCGGCAGCATTGACTATTCGCCCACACTGAACCAGCGGCAGCTGAATTACACAGCAAACCAGCTGGCACTGAATAACCGTTATAGGACGACCGGCAGCGGGAGCGGCAGAACGAGCAGAACGAAGAGCGGAAACACAAGCTCTGGCAGCGGCAAGACGGGAACGACCGGCTTTACCAACAGCCAGCTGCAGACGATGGCAACAAAATTCTCCAGGATGAAGAAGACAGACCCACTGTATGACTTCTACCAGCAGACCCTGACGGACGCGGGGTGGCTGAAAAACAGCACGGCGGGAAGCAACGGCACCAGTGGGCGGGCAAACACCCGCAGCAGTCCGCTGCGCAGCGGACTTGCAACGGCGCGCGGCATGCAGGCGAGGGGTTACAGTCTGGACGATATTGCGGGCAGACTTTCTGCAGACGGCATTACGGACAACACGCTGTCGTCCATTATGAAAATTCTGGAAGCGGAACGATAAAGGAGACCGGCAGTTATGAGCAAATGGACACCGGAAAGACTGAAAAAAGACAGAGAAAGTTGGGAAGCGAAAAACAACAGCCGCGCCACAAACCGGACGGCAAGCACCGGTACAGCTGCGGGAACAGCAAACACTACGGACAAGTGGACACCGGAACGCATTGCAAAAGCGCGGGAAAGCTGGGAAGCGAAAAGCAGCGGACAGAATGCTGCCAGCCCGGCTGCGGCTGCAAGGCAGAACACCGGCACGGGCCTTGGTGCACGGGTGCTGGCGCAGATGACGGGCGCGGACAGCAGCCACAAGCTGCAGCTGGCAGTGCCGCAGGAAACAGGCAGAACACAGGCATATCCGGGCAAAAGCGGCATTGTGACCGACAGCGGTACAGGTACACGCAGCAGCACTGCGCAGCCGGAATGGCTGAACGCGAAGAGCACTGCAGCTCCGGCGGCAAAGGTGACGGGAACGGTGCAGCCCACTGAGCGCCAGCGCATTGCAGGCATTGCCAGCGGAGATGAAGGCTGGTATGCACAGACTGCGCAGAAGGTGAAGCAGTACACGGAAGACCTGAAAGCGACGGACGATCTTAGAGACTTTGACCGGCTGAACCAGTGGATGGACGCTGACCCGAAGCACCGGGAACTTGTGACGCTGATGCGCATTGGCACCGGCGGGCAAAGCTATGCCGAGAAAAACAACGCCATGCAGCCCCAGAGCGTGAGCGGTGCTGCAGCCAGAGCAGCAGTGCCGGAAAAGAGTGAGGGCAGACGGGACTACACCGACGCGGAATTGCTGGCAAAGGGATACAGCAGCAAGGAGATCAGCGAAGCGCGGCGGTACATTGCCGACTTTGATGCGCTGCCTGCAGGACAGCGTGCAGCGCGGCGCGCGGCCAATACCATTGGCGGTATTGGAGACACGGTGGCATCCTCGGTTTTTCTGGCGGGTGAGACCGGCGTACAGAGCGCAAAGAATGCAGCAGCGACCAGCAGCAACTGGAAGCAGCTGCAGCAGGATGTACAGAGCGACGACCGGCAGCAGGAGCTGTTGCGCCTGATGACCGGCGGAAAGACGCGGTATGCAGCACGGGACAACACGCTGCAGCTGGCACAGAGCAGCGGTGCAATGGCCAGTGCCCCGGCGGCACAAACAACGCAGAGCGATGTCTACACGGATGCAGAGCTGATCGAGAAAGGTTACACGCAGCAGGAGATCGACAACATGCGGGCGCGCATTGCCGGAACGGAAGTGCATGACAGCGTAGACCCGGAGAAGAGCTTTGGTTACCAGCTGTATAAGCGAGGGCAGGATCTGACCGCAGCTGCACAGGCGGGCCTTAGCCCCATTGCAAAGCAGGCGCTGGGCATTGTGAGCAGTGCGGGCGAGAACCTTGCGGTGGCGGCTATTGACCCGGCATGGGTGCTGCCGGTGCTGAGTGCGCAGGGCAGTGCGGAAGCTATGGGCCAGAGCGTTGAAAAGGGCGAAAGTGCAGGTAAGACGCTGGCCGGGGGCCTTGCAAAGTTTGGTGCGGGCTGGGCCATCAACAGTGTGGGCGCAGCTGACCTTGCAAAGACCATGGGCGCAGACTACGCAAAGGATACGCTGGCGGGCAAACTGGCGGACATGGTGCGCAGCGTGGCAGCGGACGGCACGCTGGCACAGCGGTACCCGGCGGTGGCAAATGCCATCTCCGGCGGCGTGGACAATGCCATGCAGGCCTTTGTGGAGACCTATGCAGACAAGGCTATTGATGCGACGCTGGGCGACAGCGAAGCGGCGGCAGACCTATTTAAAAGCGACACCTTTTTAACGGCGCTGGAAAGCGGCCTGACGGGCGGTGCATCCGGTGCCTTGGGCGGTGCTGTGGGCACAGGGCTTGCAAAGGCGAACGGCGGCGATGCCAGCATTGTGGGTAATGTGAAGCGGGCATACTACGAAGGACAAGTGGAACGGGCACGGCAGGCATTGCAGGACGAAGTGCGGGCACAGGAGCCGGGAACGGCGATGCAGCAGACACCGGAAGAAGCTGCGGCAGGCACCCGACAACCTGCGGCTGCTACACAGGAAACGGTGCATCCGGAAGTGACGGGGACGACAAGCGGATTTACGACCATGCAGGATACTGCGCCGATGGTACAGAGCGAAAACCCGGCTGTGCAGCAGCTTGCCGCAGCTGTGCAGGATGGGCAGCTTACGAGCAAGACCATCAACCTATTTACACCGAATGCGGCCAATGAAGCGAACCGTGCTGCCTTTGCGGAAGAATACGGTGTTGAGCTGCCGGAAACGGCAGCAAAGACCCGGCAGGTATTGCGGGAAATGACAACACAGCAGCGGGCAGCACAGGCTCCGGCCGCAGCTACCGAAAATGCGACAGTTGAAGCACAAAATACGGCCGCAATTGTAGAAAAAATGGAAGCTGACAGATCTGCGCAGCAGGCACAGACGGAAAGTGAGCTGGGCCGGAGCGGAGCTGCCGTGGAGAACACTGGGAAAAGGGTGGAAAGCAGCCCGGCGGAACAGTCTGGCGGGATGCGGGAAACTTACGGCCTTGAACAGCAGAGCCTGACCACAAAGCAGCGAGAGGTGCAGCAGGAGCTGACCCGATGGCAGGTATCGGATGGGGCAAGTGCGACCATCAGCAGGAACATGCCGGCAGAAATTGGAGATGCCGGGCGGTATGCGGCTGCGGCCAGCAGCCTGTACCGGCTGGGGCAGATGGAAGATGTGACCACTTTTGACAAGGCCATGGAGCTGGCGCAGGGCATGCGCGGCCTTGCTGTGAACACGGACTATGTGCTGGCACAGGACGGCGGCAGGCAGGCACTGAATCTGGCATGGCTGCAGGGACACGGCGAACTGGAAGCCGGAAAGGCGCAGCTGGGCAGCCTTGGCGGCAGTCTGACCAAAGAAAGCATCAGCGGCAGCGGACGGGTGCTCTATAAAGGCACGATGCGCACGGCAAACGAAGTGGGCACCCAGCTGATCGAGCTGAACGCGAAAGCAACCAGCACGGACGCCGTGATGAAAGCTGTGCTGCAGGGCAATGACCGCGTGAAAGCCTATGTGGACACCGAGACGGGACGCATTTTCTTCAGCGACCGGGCAGAGGACGTGTTCGGCACGATCCTGCACGAGGACTACCACTGGTACAACTCGCTGGATGCGGAAGGCGCACAGGCGCTGCAGCAGCATGCGCTGGAATATCTGGCGAAGAGCGAGGGCTTTGAAGGCATTGATGAGATGATCCGGGAAAAGCTTACTGACTATGCACAGCAGGGACTGAACTACGAGGAAGCTGCGGAAGAGCTTGTGGCGGACGCTTGGAGAGGCATCTTCAGCGACGAAGCAAGCTTTAAGCGCTGGGTGGAGTTCCAGCGCGGGCAGGCTGAAAAGAACGCAGGCAAAGCCGGAACCATCCGCAAGGTGATGACCAAAGTAAAGGAAATGCTGACGGACATCATCAGCCGTGCAAAAGAAGTGCTGGCAAAAGACCCGGAGAACAAAGCAGCCCTGAAGGCACAGCGGCTGGCCGAAGCGGAAAAGCGGGCACTGCAGGACGAGTATTTCGCTCACGCAGAAAAGGCCATGGACAACCTGCGGGCGGCAAAAGAAAACGCCGCAGCCCTTAAAAACAAGGGCGCGGCGGAAGGGGCGCGATTCAAGTTGCAGGAAGGCGAAGAAACGCTGGAAGAACAACTGAACCACAACCTTGACCAATTAGAACAGATGCATCCTGCGGCTGAAATTACCGGAAAGGAGATCGCGTACGGAGCGACCAACAAAGAAAATGCCGAAAACATTGTGAGATTCTTTGAATCGGTTGGTAGCAAGGTAGAACGTGCTGGATTTGGTACCGTAGAACTGACCCGTAAAGGCGCAAAGGCGACCGTGCAGCATGGGAATGGCCCGGTAAAACAGATCGCTGCTGCGGCTATACCAGATGTTATCCGATACGGTGAACAAGTTGGTTTTGTGGAGAACTGGAAAGGTCGGGAATATAACACATATACCTTTGTGGCACCAGTTATGGTAGATGGCACAAGGATCTACGAAGCGGTAATTGTAAATGAGTACCGCAGCACGAAACAGGGAAACAAATTCTATGTTCACGAAGTTTGCGGGTCGGATGGCAGTTTGCTGGTGCTGGACAATACCGGACACATAAAACAAAAGCAGGAAAGCGCTGACACGGTACTCAAAACCGAGGAGGGCGGTGAACGCCCGAGCTTTCCTGCTGATACAAGTATAGCACAGGAAACCGCCGAAAACAAGGGAAATGACGGGACGTTGAAGAAAAATATCCGCCTGCAGCTGGCAGCACCGGTGGAGGTGGACACCCAGAAAGACCTTGTAGCTGTGCACAACCTGACCGAACAGAACTTGCGGGAAGCACTGGAACTGGGCGGTATGCCGTCGCCGTCCATTGCGGTGGTGAAAGCGCAGGAAGGCCACACAAAGTACGGACCGATCTCGCTGGTGTTCGGCAGCGACACCATTGACCCTATGGCCAACAGCGCAAACCGTATTTACGGCTCGGACGCATGGACACCGACAAGGCCGAACGTGGAATATGAGGTGAAAGCGGATAAGGCAAGAGAGCTGAACACCTATCTTGCGCAGCTGAGCCGACAGACCGCAGAGGGGGAATTTGCCCGGGGAAACGTGCTGAGCGGAACACTGGACATGGAAGCCTCTGACAAAAGCCCGCAACAGCTGGCTGAACAGCTTGCCCATAACGATGCTGCAAAGGCGGCGTATCTGGCGGACCGGGGCGAAAACGTGGATGTTGTGATGAAACAGGAGCAGAGGTTCACGGAATCGCAGATCAGCCGATACGAGAAGGTGATGGAAGCTGTTGGCGGTAAGGAGAACCTGCGGGAGATCATCGAGACGGACAGGGCGAATGGAAACCATGACATGGCCAATGCGGTGCTGGAAGAAGTGCGGAGCGCAGAAAAGAACTGGGCCATGCAGGAACTGGGCTGGGATGCGGAAAAGGCCGAAAAGAAGGCAGCAAAGCTGATAGCACCAATGTTGCGTGTCCGGCTGGAAAATGCCTATGAGTATGCAACGACGGAAGATACGGGCGGAAAAATGGTGCAGGACACGGATGCCATGCGGCAGACCCTGCAGGAAAAAGCGCCAGATGCAGACGTGGAAAAATGGCTGCTGCCCAAGATAGAAAAAATTCTGGGAAAGAAAGGCATTTACAATGGTAAGGAACTTTTTACCCGTAACGGAAACCGGCGCAGTTTCGCTCAACTGCACAACCCCTACACACTGGAAAACCTTGTGAACGCCATGAATCAGGAGGATGCACGCGGAAAAGGCGCATGGGGGCTTTCGGCCAACACCCTGATGAGCACAGCAACGGCAGAATATGAAACACTGGAAGATGTGCGGGCGGACAAAGACCGGCTGCAGCAGATACCGAAGGAGGAATACAAAACGCTGCTGGAAAAAGCGGACAGCCAAATTGAAGACGTTGTGGCCCGGCTGCGGCGGGAGACTACACCACATACAAGCAGCAGCTACGAGGAACGGGAGATCATTGGCGATGTTCTTTTGCGGGCGGCGCAGGGCAAGCGAACCAGTACGACCATTGCAAAAGCCTTTGCAAAAGAGGGTTACAGCATCAGCAAGGATACGGCGCAGGTGATCCTGAACCTGTACAACGACGTGGCACAAATCCCGACAGGGTACTTTGAAGCAAAGCCACAGCGGGCGGTTCGCTTTGACGAGGTGCGGGCGGCAATTTTGCCGGACAATGCGAGCAAAAGCCTGATCGCGCAGCTGAAGGACGCGGGCGTGCCGGTGGAGCTGTACAAAGCCGGAGACGACGCAGAGCGTACGAAATTGCTGAATGAGGTGCCGAATGTGCGCTTCCAGCTGGCAGAGCAGGCCAGCCGTGACGCGAAGCGGAACGACCAGCAGATGGCAAGCCGCACCATTGCGGATAAGGCTGCAGCACTGGACACCCTGAGCCAGTTCTTTGGGCTGACACGGGGTGTGAAGGTGAGCCGGACGGCCATTGAAGGACTGGCCAGCCGCTGGGCAAAGGCGAACGGCAGTAAGGCGGACCGGGCCAAGCTTGCGAGGGAGACCGAGGTACTGGTGGACTACCTGAAAGCCGACGGTGCGGACATGGAAAAAGCCAATGCGCTGGCCGAAACGCTGGCGGGAGAAATTCTGGACGGGGCAGTTTACCGCAACAGTGAGCTGTGGGACGAATACCCGGAACTGCACAAGCTGGAATATACCGTGAACAGAAGCGGACAGGCAAAGGCAGAACTGGTGAAAGCATACGGCAGCTGGAGTGAAGCAGTGGCCGAAGCGCGCAGGCACGGCGTGACCTTGCGGCAGGCTGAAAGCGTGCGGGACGGCAACCCGGCACAGCAGTACGAAAGCGTGATCAACGACAACCGCGCTGTGGACGGCACCAGCGACGGTGCAAAGGCATTGTGGAAAGCTGCAGCGCAGCAGGCGGGTGTGGACGGTGCAATGAGCATGGAAAGCACCGAGTGGCTGAATGTGCTGATGAACCTACACGATGCCATCAAGCCTGCGACGATGAGCCGGTTTGCAGACGATGCAGAGTATGAGGATGCAAAGATCGAACTGGCGGGCAGGATCATCGGTGACATTATGGCGACACCGGAGATGACCGATGCGCAGGCCATTTTCGAGGGGATCCAGCAGCACAGCCTGCAGATGGCGAAAGCGGCCGCAGGCAGCGAGGAGCGGGCTGCCGAGGTGGAAAAGGGTCTGAAGGGCGTGCAGAAAGTACAGCAGCGGGAGTTTGGCCGCAGGCTGGCGGAGAACCGGCGCGCTGAGGTGCAGCAGATGACGGAATTGCAGCGGCAGAACGCGAAAGCAGAAAAGCTGCTGGATGAGAACCTTGAAACACTGGGCGTGGACATTACAAACATGGGCGACCTGAACGAGAAGCTGACATTCCTGCGGGAAAGCTATGAGCGGGAGATGAAGCAGGAAGTAAAACGCATGAAAGCCGAGCGGCAGGAGATGCTGGACGAGGCAAAGCTAGAAATGCAGAAACTGCGCAGCGAGAAAAACGAGCTGGCGTGGCAGCTGAAGCAGGAGCAGCGGCGCGCGGACAAGGCAGAATACAGCCTGATCGTGCAGGAAAATGAGATCATGGAATGGGAGACGGATAACGAACGTAAGCGGGCTGCATGGGAGCAGAAACAGGCGCAGCGGAATGCCCTTGCCATTGAAACAGCCCGACAGCAGCGGGACGAAGATATTGCCGTTGCGAAGGCAGTAGCGGAAAAGCGAGTGCAACGGGCGCGGGATGCACGGAAGATGGATGAACTGAAACGCAGCATCCGGCAGAACGCGGCACAGCTGAACCAGATGCTGTTGCGGCCCAGCAAGGACAAGTATGTACAGCCGGGGCTGATCGATGCGGCAGCACAGGTGGCAAAGCTGGCGGACATGACCGTTCTGAACGAACGGGCCGTGAACCAGCTGACGAGGCTGCAGGGCCGGATCCGGCAGAGTGCGGGCAGCGAGAACAGCCCCAACGCCATGACCGAAGAATGGAAGCAGACCGGCGTGGATACCCTGATCCAGACGCTGTGGGACGACCTGCAGACGACAAAGGACGCAAAGCTGACCAAACTGCACGAGCAGCTGGCCGAGGCAGAAGTTTTACCGGACAGCGAGAAAGCATGGGCACTGCAGGAACGGCTGCGCAAACGCATCAAGGAGACGGAGAACCGCACCTATCTGCCCATGACGGTGGATCAGATGCGGATGCTGAAGGCTATTACCAGCTCGACGCTGCATGTGATCCGCAATGCAAACAAGACGGTGAGTCTTGCAGAGGCTGAAGAAGTGAGCGCAATCGCAGAAGGCGCAGCCAGCGAGGTGAATGCCAGCAAGGGCAACCACCCCGGCGGAAAGCTGGACGGCGTGCACAATCTGCTGACAAAGTATCAGTTGGATATGCTGGGCGCGGAGCGGGTGTTCCGTATGCTGGGCGGCTACGCGAAGAACGGCCAGATGGAAAAGATGGCCCAAATGCTGAACGACGGCCAGTACCGGCAGACGAAGATCACCGTGGAAGGCGAAAAGCTGTTTGCCAACGTGACCGGAAAAGAACACGTGAACGAAATGCAGAACTTTGCAGGCCCGGGCGCAGACCTTGTGGACGTGGGCCTGACCGATGTGAAGGGAAAGAAAGCCGAACTGACCCATGCACAGCTGTGCAGTTTGTACATGCACCTGCACAACACCGACAGCCTGAACCACCTGATGAACGGCGGACTTGTGATTCCGGATGCAAAGCTGTACAACAAGGGTGACATTGAGCAGGCTTACCAGAAGGGACAGACCGTACATCTGGGAATGCTGACGGATGCGGACGGGACCCCGACAGCGGATAGCATCCTGCAGACGGTGGAAGCGGCCATGACTGACTATGACCGGGCATGGTGCGCGGACATGAAGGAGTTCTTCGACAACTACACCACGAAGCTCATCAACGAGACAAGCCTGCAGTTGGTGGGCTACCAGCGGGCAACCGTGAAAAACTACTATCCCATTGCGGTGGATAAATCGGTGCTGGCGACCCAGATCGACGGCCTGAATCTGGACGCGACCATTGAGGGACGCGGTTTCCTGAAGAACCGCGTGAAGAGCGGACAGCCCATTTTGCTGGAAGAATGCGCAAATGTGGTGCAGCGCAGCCTGCGGGACACGGCGGCGTATGCAGGCCTGGCCGCGCCCATCCGGGACGTGCAGAAGATCCTGAACAGCGGCGTGGAGACGCGGGAAGGGCTTGCAAACCTGAAGAACGGCATCATCAAGGAACAGTGGGGCAAGGATGCGGTGAGCTACATCGATGACCTGCTGACCGACCTGCAGACTACCCAGCGCAAGCGGCCCAGCACCTTTAACAAAGTACTGGGAAACCTGCGCGGGAACTATGCAGGCGCAGTGCTGACGCTGAACCCGGGCGTTGCCATTGCGCAGGCGGCAAGCCTGCCCACAGCAGCGGCCGTACTGGGCGGCGACACCATGGCGGCAGTGGTACCCTTTGTGAAAAACCTTTCGCCCAAAGCGCGGACAGCGCTGGAAACGGAGATCAAAGAACACGGAGACGTGCTGCTGGACTGGCGCAAGCGCGGCAGCCAGAACGGCGAGCTTGCCAGCATTGGAAAGCAGGAAACATTGGCGGAAAAGGGCATGGACAAGCTGCCGAACTGGCTGACCGGCTGGATCAACGGGATGGACGAAGTGACGGTAGCAGCCCTGTGGGAAGGCAGCAAGCGATACGTGCAGCACCACACGGCCGAGTTTGAAGGCGCGGAGGTGACAGGCAGCCCGGCCTATTGGGAAGCGGTGAACCGCACCTATCAGAAGGTGATCGAGCAGACACAGCCCAACTACACCGTGATGCAGCGGGCGGGCATTCAGCGCAACCCTAACGAACTGCTGAAGCAGCTGACCATGTTCACCACCCAACGTTTCCAGAACTACGGCATTCTGGCGGATGCCATTGGCGATTACAAGGCACAGGCGGAACGCTACCGGCAGAACCAGAGCGATGAAAACAAAGCAGAATTGCAGAGGGCGAAAACACAGCGAAACCGGGCTGTTGTGAGCCAGGCGGCACAGACGGCGGTATTTGCGATCATGAAGATCGGCGCAGATTTCCTTTTGCACCGGTGGGACCGGGAGCAGGACGAAAACGGCGATGTGACCGTGAAGAGCATGTGGAAACGGTTTGCAAGCCTGTACACAGAAAGTTTTGCGGGAAACTTTTTGTACGGAAGTGAGTTATACAGTCTGATCGACAATGCTGTGAACGGTAAGGATTACGACGTGCTGAGTGCAGCAAGCATCAGCGTGGTGAATGATCTGGCCGGAGATGTGCAGAAGTTTTTTGCGGAGTTCCGGAAAGACACCAGTGAAATGGACGAAGAACAGCTGCAAAAGCACCACAACAAGCTGATGCAGCGCAGCATGACGCTGCTGGAGGACAGCTTTGAAGTGGCGGGTGTACCCTATGGCAATGGACGGAAGATCGTAGAAGCGGTAAAGGGCTACTATGGTGACCTTGAAAATCTTGCGCACGGAGGACAGTTCAGCTTTAATTCTGTGCCGCAAAGCGCCACCGGCCAGTATGACCGGCTGTACAACGCCTATGCCGGCGGCGACAGCGACGAAGCAAAGGCCGCAGTGGAGAAGCTGAACGCTATGGCGGAAGCGGGAACCATTGCGGAAAACAAAATGTACAGCCAGCTGAAGAGCCACCTTGTAAAGTACGACGTGCGGGTGCGGCAGGCTGCTGAAGAGCAGAATGCAGGAAACGACCAGAAGCGGTACGAGCTGGAAAACGAGATGATTGAACAGCTGAGCGAAGTGCTGGGCCTGCCGAAGGGAAAGCGCGGGGATGTGGTGGACTGCGTGACCGGTGCGGTGAACCAGCTGGCCGAAAAGCAGCTGAAGGGCGATAACGCCAGCGTGACGGACGACCTTGTTGAAGCGGTGGACAGCTGGGACGCAGGTGCTGTGCAGGAAGAATATGACAGGCTGGCGAAGGCGGGCAAGAGCGCGACGACACTTAAAAGCAAGATCACCGAGACAGCAAAGCCGGAGTACCTTGCGGGCAGTGATGCAGACCGGCAGCAGATGGAAGAAATGCTGTTGGTGCTCAAGGACGCGGACGGAGAAGAGCTGTACACGGAGAAAAACTTTGCCCAGTGGGTGGAGGAGGCAGAAAAGAAAGCGGAGGAAGGACTGAAACCGGACCCGTATGCGGCAGTGAGGTAAGAAAAGAAAAATCCCCCGGCGCGATGAATTTCACGCCGGGGGATTTGTATATGTGGTTCTTTTGAAATGGAAAAGTTTGAAAAAGTCCGCAGTGTTATTACGGACTTTTGTGTGATAGGCTGAGAAGGACGGAAGGAGGCAGCGGGATGCGGGTGAAAATTATTCGGAAAAACTTTGGCGGTGTGGAGTTTGGCCCGGAGATGCGGGTGCTGCATCTGGGCGGGCAGAGCAGTGCCAATGTAGAAAGGCTGGAGTTTGAGCTGCCGCAGGAGTGGGCCGGATGTGCCGTGACGCTGCACATCCAGCGGCAGGACGGCACACTGCCGACACCGATCCTGCTGGACGAGGAGCACAGCGCAGCGGTGGGCAAGGAATTTACCGCCAGCCCCTGCGGCAGCTGGATGCTGCTGGCTCTGGGTGAGGACGGATACCGGGCGCTGACCCGACCGGCCCGGTATGACTGCTATGAAACACTGAACACAGACGGCGATGCAGAGATCAGCCCGACGCAGTACGAGCTTTTTGTGGCGCGGGTGCTGGGATATGCGACCGGGGCACAGGAAAGCGCAAAGGAAGCGCGGAACGCGGCCGCAGCAGCAAAGCAGGACGCAGACACTGCAGCGACAGCCGGAGCGAACGCGGCAAGGGCGGCAAAAATGGCACAGGAAGCGGCGGGCAGCGCCCAGAGCGATGCGGAGCGGGCGCAGCAGGCTGCAGACCGTGCCGAGAATTTTGCGCCGCCCGAAGATGGCGCGGTGGTAAGCGTGAACGGCATGGGCGGCGTTGTGACTCTGACAGCGGAGGATCTTGGTGCGGTGGGAGCGAACAGCGCGGGCTACGTGAAGAGCATTTCGCTGACAGACCGCACCCTGACACTGACCTTCGGCGACGGAAGCACGAAGACCATGCAGACCAAGGACACCACGACACTGGAAAACATGACCGGCATCCTGCCCGCAGCACATGGCGGCACCGGAAAGGATACCCCACTGACTGCGGACGACGTGGGTGCGGTGGAAAAGGGGAGCGGTGACTACCTGAAGAATGCAGAGCTGCAAAACGGAGAACTGGTGCTGACCTTTGGCAGCGGCGACACCGTGCACTACACCCTCCCCGCCGCCACCGCAACCGTGCTGGGCGGTGTCAAGCTGAGTGACGACTTCACGGCAGATGCGGACGGCACACTGCATCTGGCAGGCGGTACTGCCCCGGACCCTTACCCCGTTGGCAGTATTTTTCAAACAGTCAGTAGAACCAGCCCTGCCGCACTGTTCGGCGGCAGCTGGGAGGAGATCGCATCCGACCGCGTGCTGATGGGTGCCAGCAGCAGCCACGCAGCGGGCACCACGGTAAAAGCCGGTCTGCCAAACATTGCAGGTAGTTTAAGCGAAACCTCAAATGACGGTAAATCATCACCATTTCGCGGTAATAAAAACGCCATATCGTCAATAGGCGCTTTGACAGTTACAGAGGTTAGCTCTCCTTTTTGTGGATTTGCTGGATATGAAGGGTCAGCATATGATATTTCTTTCGATGCTTCTCGCTCGAATTCGATTTACGGTTCAAGCGATACCGTGCAGCCCGCCGCCTACTTTGTGCACATCTGGCGGCGCGTGGCCTGAGAAAGGAGGCTTTAAACGATGATCCCTGTGACATTTGACACTGTGGCAACATTGCAGTTTGGCAGTGAGGGGCACCCGACCAGTCTGCACTTTGCCATCCCGGAAGAGTGGAAAACCTGCAAAATCAGACTCCACCTGCGGCGCAGCGACGGTAGCTTTGTGCCCCCGATGCAGCTGGACGAAAATGGGTGCGTAAAAGTAGGCCGCAGTGACTCCGGCAAGACCGGCGGACAGTGGATGCTGTCGGCTGAAAGTCCTGACGGAAAAGTATCTTACTCGCGAATCGGCAAATATGTGACCCCCATGGAGGTGACACAATGAAGATCCTTGACGAGACCGGCGCGGTCGTGGAAAACCCCGACCTGACCCTTGGCTACCTGACCACCAGCACCGAAGAAGTCACCCCCCCCGCCGTAGAGGGCGTGGAAGAACAGTGGCACTGGGAGACCTTGACCGAGTATCCGAACGGTGGCAAGGACGTGCAGAAGATTGTTGACCGTCCTGGCGTGCAGGCGCAGGAGGAATGGGTGGAGCAGGTGCCCATCCAGAGGTACATCCGCTATACTGCCGAAGAGCTGGCTGCGCGGGAAAAAGAGCGCAAAAAGGCCGAAGCCCGGGAGAAGCTGCCGGAGCGCGTGGACGCGCTGGAAACCGCAAACGACGATATTATTTTGATGATGGCTGATTTGATTGGAGGCTGATTTTTATGAAAACCCTGAACGCACTCAAACTTCGCATTATGACCCGCGCTTTCAAAATCCGCATTGCCGCCGGTGAAGTCTTTGAAGACATCGCCGCCGACTACCCGTCCCTGACCACGGACGATCTGGAAGCCATCAAGGCAGAGCTGGAGAAGTAAAGGAGTAAGCGATGGAAAAGACCATCATGGACGTGAGCCGCCATCAGGGTGTCATCGACTGGGCAAAGGTCAAGGCGTCCGGCAAAATCGGCGGCGTCATGATCCGCGCCATGGGCAACAGTGCGGAGGGCAGACCCAGTGCACCCTACACTGACCCGCAGTTTGCCCGCAACTACGCAGAATGCAAGCGGCTGGGCATCCCCTGCGGCGTGTATGGCTACTTTAAAGCGGTCAACCGGGAGCAGGCCGACAAGGAGCTGGCCTACTTCAAGAAGCTGCTCACCGGCCGGAGCTTTGAGCTTCCGGTGGCGGTGGACATCGAGGACGAGGTGCAGAAGCCGCTGGGCAAGGCTGCGCTGACCGACCTGACAGCTCACATGCTGAGCACGGTGGAAAGCTGGGGCGTGTACGCCATGCTGTACACCGGCCTGTGGTTTGGCAGCACCTTTCTCTACATGGGCGGCGCGGCGCTGAAGCCATACGATGTGTGGCTGGCCGCCTACCGCACGAAGAAGCCTGCTCCCCGCTGGCCATTTGGCATGTGGCAGTACACCAGCACGGCCCGCGTGCCGGGCGTGAGCACTAATGTTGACATGAGCAACGCATACAAGGACTACGCTGCTATTATCAAGCGTGCCGGTCTGGGCGCGGTGAAAGGAGCAGAAAAATGAACAAGGTTATCTTTATCAGCCAGCCGATGGGTGGTCGCTCTTCCGATGAAATCAATGCAGAGCGCCGCAGAGTGATCGAGATTGCCCGGCAGAAGTTTGGCAAGGCCGATGTACTGGAGACCTTCTTTGATGATTTCGGCCCCGCCGCAAAGCCGCTGGACTATCTGGCCCGGAGCATCGAATTCCTTGCAAAGGCCGATGTGGCAATTTTCGCACCGGGCTGGAAGAATGCCCGCGGCTGCCGTATCGAACACCAGTGCGCCGAGGACTACGGCATCCCGGTGATGGAGGTGTGAGAACGTGAAAGATTATTTCTGCATGGCGGTGGGTGCGCTGGGCGCTGCGTTTGCCAGCCTGTTTGGCGGGTGGGACGCAGCGCTGCAGACGCTCATCATCTTTATGGCCATCGATTACATCACCGGCCTGATCGTGGCAGGAGTGTTCCATGCAAGCCCCAAGACCAAAAGCGGTACGCTGGAAAGCCGCGCAGGCTGGAAGGGCCTGTGCCGAAAGGGCGAAACGCTGCTGATCGTGCTGGTGGCCTGCAGGCTGGATGCCGTGATGGGTTCCACCTTTGTGCGGGATGCCGTTGTGATCGGCTTTATCTGTAACGAGACCATTTCCATCATTGAAAACGCGGGCTTGATGGGACTGCCGATCCCGGCAGCGATCACCAAGGCTGTGGACATTTTAAAGCAGCGCTCGGAAACCGAGCGGAAAGGATAAGCTCTTATGAATGAATTTCTGAAAGTCGCTCTTACTGCCTGCATCCCCGCAATGACCGTTATCTTTGGCTGGGGCCTGAACAAAGGTGTCAGCATTGCAAACGGCTACATCAACAACAAGTTTGCGCAGACCTGTCTCCAGAATGCCGCCAACGCGGTGTTTAACGCTGTCCAGTACGTCAACCAGACCTACGTTGATGCCCTGAAGGAACAGGACAAGTTCGACGAGGCTGCCCAGCGCATTGCCTACAACCGCGCACTGGCCGCTGCGAAGAAAGCCCTGACGCAGGAGACCATCACGTTCATCAAGGAGACCTTTGGCGACCTCGACAGCTACCTGAAGCCGATGATCGAAGCGCAGGTGCGCAGCCAGAAAACCTATATGTGATGTTTTCGCGGCATCACGAAAATGTTAACGCCAACAAAGTCATAGTATAGCAGCAGCCCTTCAGGCAAATCGGACCTACGACAAGCTGAAGGCACAGGGGGAAGTATACACAGCGATACAGAACACGAAAATAATCTGATGCTGTGTGCCATTTTGCGCCACTTTTTGCGCCACTGATTTAGGGATGTTATGGTAAAATAAGGGTAATTAAGGCGCTATTTTCTAAAAACCGAAGGACGGCTACAAAAAGAAAAATCCCCAAAAAGCTAGGCATAAAGCCACTTTTTGGGGATTTTTCTTTGGAGCTACTGACCTGATTCGAACAGGCGACCTGCTCATTACGAGTGAGCTGCTCTACCAGCTGAGCCACAGTAGCAGATAAAATTTTCTTGCATGTTCTGCAACGAGAAATATTCTATCATACTTCCTGTGCGCTGTCAAGATTTGATTTTGCGGCAGAACAGGTGCAAATAGTCTGTGACGCAAAAATATAACTGCCCTCCGAGAAAAAATCGAAGAGCAGCCTTGCACACAAGAAAAATCAGTTGAACAGCTTACGGCCGATCCAGATGCAGATGCAGGCACCCACAACGGAAACGAGGATCTCACCCACGATGCCGGTAGCGCTCAGACCGATCAGGCCGAAAACGATGCTGCCTACAAAACCGCCCAGAATGCCCAGCACGATATTGCGCACGGTGGAAGTTTCGCTGCCCATAATGCGGCCGGCGATGTAACCAGCCAGAGCGCCGATCAGCAGACTGAAAATAAAACCAAACATAATATTCTACCTCCTGAATTTTAAAGCTCTGCGCTCTGCCCGGCGGTTTCCCGGGCAAAGCGGCAAATATCCTTCAAACAACATTTTTCGCATTCTGGTTTGCGCGCATTGCACACTGCCCGACCATGCATCACAAAGCGGTGGCACAGGTCGCTGCCTTCTTCCGGAGGAACGATCTTCCACAGGGCCATTTCCACCTTCTGCGGTTCCTTGATGCCGTCCACAAGGCCGATCTTGTTGCACAGCCGGATGCAGTGGGTGTCTGTTACGATAGCAGGCTTGCCAAACACATCGCCCATGATAAGGTTTGCGCTCTTGCGGCCTACGCCGGGCAGGGCGAGCAGCTCTTCAAAGGTGGTGGGCACCTGACAACCGTATTTATCGCGCAGCACCCGCATACAGGCGGAGATGTCCCGCGCTTTGGAGTGTCCCAACCCGCAGGGCTTGACGATGGCTTCAATGTCTTCGGGTTCCGCAGCAGCCAGCGCAGCAACATTGGGATATTTGGCAAACAGGTCTTCCACCACAATGTTCACGCGGGCATCGGTGCACTGGGCTGCCAGACGCACGCTGACCAGAAGCTGCCAGGCGTGGTCATAATCCAATGTACAGCTGGCATCTGGGTATTCTTTTTTTAACCGGTCGATCACTTCCAGCGCCAGCGCCTTTTTTGCAGTAAGGTCTTCTGGTGCTTTTTTGCGAACAGGCATTTCATCCACTCCCATCGACAAAAGCTGATACGATAATACCATGTTTTGCGTTTTTTGTAAACTGCAGGCAAAAATTATCTGAGAATGATTTTCAGATAAAACCTTGCTCTTACTGCCAAAATGCGATATACTATAGAAAAATGCTGGGGGGAATCGCGCCTCGGTACGGGAGGAGGAAAACACGATGAACGAACCACTGGCACAGCGTCTGCGGCCCAAAACACTGGCAGATGTCTGCGGTCAGCAGCATCTGCTGGCACCGGGCAGGGTGTTCCGCCGTACCATCGAGAGCGGACGCATCCCGAACATGATCTTCTACGGCCCGTCCGGTACCGGAAAAACGACGGTGGCACGCATCATTGCAGAAAACAGCGGTATGACGCTGCATAAGCTCAATGGCACTTCCTGCGGCACCGGGGACATCAAGGCTGTGCTCAAGGATATCGGCACGCTGGCAGGTGCGGGAGGCATCCTGCTGTATCTGGACGAGATCCAGTACCTGAACAAAAAACAGCAGCAGAGCCTGCTGGAATGCATTGAGGATGGCTCGGTGACGCTCATTGCATCCACCACCGAAAATCCATACTTCTACATTTATAATGCGTTGCTGTCCCGCTGTACGGTGTTTGAGTTCAAATCACTTTCGGCAGCGGATGTGGAGCGTGGGGTGCACAATGCACTGAAAAAGCTTTCGGAAGGGGAGAGCACAAAGGTCTGCATGGACGAGAATGCCTGTGCCTACCTTGCCGAGAGCGCAGGCGGCGACCTGCGCAAGGCGCTGGGCTGTCTTGATTTTGCAGTGACGGCAGCTCCCATTGAGGATGGGGAAAAGCACATTACGCTGGAAATGATCCAGCAGGTCACCCGCCGCACTGCCATGCGGTATGACCGGGAGGGCGATGACCACTACGACATCGTGTCAGCCTACCAGAAGTCCATGCGCGGCTCCGACCCGGATGCGGCGCTGCATTATCTGGCCCGTCTGCTGGAAGCAGGAGATCTGCCCTCGGCCTGCCGTCGCCTGATGGTATGTGCCTGCGAGGATGTGGGCCTTGCCTATCCACAGATCATCCCCATTGTGAAGGCGGCAATTGATGCCGCCAACATGGTGGGCCTGCCGGAAGCACGGCTCCCGCTGGCAGATGCCGTCATTCTGGTGGCCACCAGTCCCAAGTCCAACAGTGCCCATGATGCCATCAACGCGGCCATTGCGGATGTGCAGGCGGGCCGTACCGGGCCGATCCCGCGCCAACTGCAGAACAAGCACTACGACGGTGAGGATGCGCTGGTAAAGGGACAGAATTACAAATACGCCCATGATTACGCCCACCACTGGGTGGAGCAGCAGTACCTGCCAGATGCCATCAAGGACGTAAAATATTATACCTTTGGCGATAACAAAAATGAGCAGGCGGCCCGTGCCTACTGGGCAAAGATCAAGGGCGAAGAGAACGTCTGAGCCACGCCTTACACCCAAAGCCCAAAAACAAAGAAAAAGGAGAACGATATGCGATATTCCAAACAGCGTGAGCTGGTCATGCAGACGGTGCAGAACCTGTGCGACCACCCCACCGCCGAGGAAATTTATGATGCTGCGGTCAAGGAATGCCCGGGCCTGAGCCTTGGCACCGTATACCGTAACCTGAATAGTCTGGTGGATGCGGGCCGGGTGCGCCGGGTGTCCATTCCAGGCAAGGCTGACCGCTTTGACCACACGCTGCCCTGGCACAGCCATCTGTACTGCACCGTGTGCGGCAGCGTGACCGATGCCGAGGTGGACGAAAAGCAGGTAATGAAACTGGTGAAAAACCAGAAGGGCCATGTGCAGGACTGCGCTGTTGTGCTGATCGGCGTATGCGAGGCCTGCTGCGAGAAGCAGGCGCAGGAAAACGCCCACTGAACCATAAAATTTGCACGGAACCTCTTGCCCGGAGCGTATAAACAGGGTATACTATAGAGAAGGCTCTTTTCAGAAAGTGCAAGTAGATTTTCGCCGCACAGGGCGCTTCGGCCCGGCGGAGAAGGATGGTTTGATTGGAATACATTAGTTTTGAACATAATAACATTGCCGCTGAGCTGGTAAAGCAGGCCTATGATACGCCGCCGCTGGCCTTTGTGCACAGCTATGGCTGTCAGCAGAACGTGAACGACGGCGAGCGGATCAAGGGCGTGCTGATGGACATCGGCTATGGCCTGTGCGATAAGCCCGAGGATGCAGACCTGATCCTCTTCAACACCTGCGCCGTGCGTGAGCATGCCGAGCAGCGTGTGTTCGGCAACGTAGGTGCCCTGAAGGGACTCAAGGAAAAAAAGCATGATCTCATCATCGGCCTGTGCGGATGCATGGCCAACCAGAAGCACGTGGTAGAAAAGCTGCGCCAGAGCTATCCTTACGTTGACCTTGTGTTTGGCGTGGACGGAATCGATACCCTGCCGCAGCTCATTGCCCAGAAGCTGCAGAAGCATAAGCGTGTGCTGATGGAGCCCGCCCAGCGCCCGGTCATCGTGGAGAATATCCCCATCCGGCGTGAGAGCGAGTTCCGCGCATGGCTGCCCATCATGTACGGCTGCGACAACTTCTGTACCTACTGCATCGTACCTTATGTGCGCGGCCGCGAGAAGAGCCGCAAGCCCGGTGATATCCTTGCTGAATTCCGCGGTCTTGTGGAGGCAGGCTATAAGGAGATCACATTGCTGGGACAGAACGTCAACAGCTACGGCAAGGGCCTGGAAGAAAAGGTGGACTTTTCTGATCTGCTCAACATGCTGTGCACGGTGCCCGGCGATTATCACATCCGCTTTATGACCAGCCACCCCAAGGATGCCAGCCACAAGCTGATCGACACCATTGCCGCCCAGCCGAAGCTGTGCAAGCACCTGCACCTGCCGGTGCAGTGCGGCTCCGATGAACTGCTGAAGAAGATGAACCGCCACTACACGGTGGAGCAGTATCTTGAGCTCATCGAATACGCTCGCAAAACGGTGCCCGGCATCACCTTTTCCAGTGACATCATCGTTGGCTTCCCCGGCGAGACCGAAGCAGACTTTGTAAAGACGCTGGAACTGGTGCAGAAGGTGGGCTATATGCAGCTGTTCACCTTTATCTATTCCAAGCGCACCGGCACCAAGGCCGCCGATATGCCGGACCCCACCCCCCGTAAGGAAAAGACCGACCGCATGACCCGCCTGCTCAAGGTTCAGGACGAGATCGCCATGGCACTGGTCAAGGCGCAGGTTGGTCAGACTGTGAAGGTACTGGTAGAGGGCTTTGGCCGCAATGAGGGCACCCTCTCCGGCCGTCTGGACAACAACCTGACGGTGGAGTTCACGGCAGACGCTTCCCTGATGGGCAGCTATGCCAACGTACATCTCACGGGCGCACGGGCGACTGTGCTGCTGGGTGAGCTTGCCTGAGTGATTCCGGGGCAGTGCCCCTGAACGTATAAATAAGAAGGAGACCATTCAAATGGATTGCATTGATCTTTTCAAGCGCGCAGCCGTTGCGCTGCAGACCGATAGCCGCTACCTCGTTCTGGATCAGACCCGCAAGGCAAACGATAAGGACGAAGAGCTGCAGAACCTGATCGGCGAGTTCAACCTCGCCCGCATGGATCTGAACAATGAGATCGGCAAGAGCGAGCGCAACGATGCCCGCATCGCCGAACTGAACGAAAAGGTGAACAGCCTGTACGGCCAGATCATGGGCAACGAGGGCATGGTGGCTTACAACGAGGCCAAGCGTGACTGCGAGAACCTCGTGAACTATATCGATGCCATCATCAACACTGCCATGAATGGCGGCGACCCCATGACGGTACAGGAGCCTTCTGCTTCCTGCACCGGCAGCTGCTCCACCTGCGGCGGCTGCCACTAAAACCGGAAAAAACAAAACGCGGCTGTGCAAAACAGACCGCGTTTTGTTTGCAAAAGCGGTTACAAGCCGCAAACTTGTGCACAGAACCATAGAACGGGAGAGAGGGTAAACCATGGCAGAGCTGTCGCCCATGATGCAGCAATATCTTGAGATCAAAAAACAACATAAGGACGAAATTCTGTTTTACCGCATCGGCGATTTTTATGAGATGTTCTTTGACGATGCCCTGACGGCATCCAAGGAACTGGACCTGACCCTGACCGGCAAGCAGTGCGGCATGGAAGAGCGAGCACCCATGTGCGGTGTGCCCTTCCACAGCTACGAGGGCTATGTGGCGCGGCTGATCGCCAAGGGCTACAAAGTAGCCATCTGTGAGCAGGTGGAAGACCCGGCCAAGGCCAAGGGCCTTGTCAAGCGGGACATCATCCGCGTGGTCACACCCGGCACGGTCATTGAGAGCAGTATGCTGCAGGACGACCGCAATAACTACATTGCCAGTATCTTCCTCAAAGGAAAGAAAGCAGGTTTGTGCTTTGCGGATGTCTCTACCGGTACGGCCCATATCACAGAGCTGAATGCAGACAAGATCGCCCCGGCGGTCATTACGGAGCTGTGCCGCTACCATCCCAGCGAAGTGCTGATGAATCCGGGTCTGCTGGACTGCCGCGAGGTGACGGCGTACATCAAAAAGAATATGACTTGTTCGGTGGAGCTGATCGAAGAGGAGCGCTATGCACCGGGCCTTGTGGCGGCATCGCTGGAAAACCAGTTTGGCCGCGACTGGGCGCAGACCACCGGCATTGCAGCGGACGGCCTTGTGCGCTTTGCCATGGCGGCACTGCTGGAATATCTGCACGATACCCAGATCAAGGGCGTGGAACGTCTGAAAACGGTCATAACCTATAATAAGGCCCAGTTCATGCGTCTTTCGCCCGTGACCCGCGCCAATCTGGAGCTGACCGAGACGCTGCGCGGTCGCGAAAAGCGGGGCACGCTGCTCTGGGTGCTGGATAAGACCAGTACATCCATGGGCAAGCGTATGCTGCGCAGCTGGATCGAGCAGCCGCTTATTTCCAGTGCACTCATCAACCACCGCCTGAACGCTGTGGAGAGCCTTGTCAAGCAGACCATGGCCCGCGGCGACCTGACCGAAGAGCTGGGTTACATTGCGGATATGGAACGCCTGATGACCCGCACAGTTTACGGCTCTGCCACACCCAAGGAGATCTATACGCTGGCCCAGACCTGCGACCGGCTGCCCGGCCTGCGCAGGCAGGCTGAGGCCTGCGGCTGCCCGGAGCTTGCTGAACTGGCAGTACAGATCGATCCGTTGGAGGACATCAAGGCCCGTATTTATGCGGCGGTGGACCCGGAAGCGCCCTCTACCCTCAAGGATGGCGGTGTCATTGCCAAAGGCTACCATGCCGAGGTGGACGAGCTGCGTTCCATTCGCGACAATACCAAAGGCGTTCTGGCGCAGCTGGAAGCCCGCCTGCGGCAGGAGACCGGCATCCCCAAGCTGAAGATCGGCTATAACCATGTGTTTGGCTACTTCATCGAGGTAAGCAACTCCTATAAGAGCATGGTGCCGGAGACCTACATCCGCAAGCAGACCCTGACTTCCGGCGAACGCTACATCACGCAGGAACTGAAAGAGCTGGAAAGCAAGATCTTAGGTGCCCACGAACGGCTCATCACGCTGGAGCACCGCCTGTTCAGCGAACTGCTGGAAAGCATCAGCGCTCAGCTGGACCGCATCCAGCGCACGGCCAATGCGGTGGCCCAGCTGGATGTGCTCACGGCGCTGGCGCAGGTGGCAGCGGAAAACAACTACTGCCGTCCCATCGTGGACGACAGTGACGAGCTGACCATCACCGAGGGCCGTCACCCTGTGGTGGAGCAGATGCTGAAAGGCAGCCTGTTTGTACCCAATGATACCACCCTGAACTGTGGTGCAGACCGCTGCCTGATCATCACCGGCCCCAACATGGCAGGTAAATCTACGTACATGCGCCAGAATGCACTGATCGCGCTGATGGCGCAGATCGGCTCCTTTGTACCGGCTTCCAGCTGCCATGTGGGTGTGGTGGATGCCATTTTCACTCGCATCGGTGCGTCGGACGACCTGTCTGCCGGTCAGTCCACCTTTATGGTGGAGATGACCGAGGTAGCGGAGATCCTGAAAAATGCCACCGCCAAAAGCCTTGTGGTGCTGGACGAGATCGGCCGCGGCACTTCCACCTTTGACGGTATGAGCATTGCCCGCGCCGTAGTGGAGCACATTGCAGACCCCGCCAAGGGCCTTGGCTGCAAGACTCTGTTTGCCACCCACTACCACGAGCTGACCGAGCTGGAAGGCGGCGTGGACGGCGTAAAAAACTACAATATTGCAGTAAAAAAACGCGGCGAGGACATCACCTTCCTGCGCCGCATCGTGCGCGGACCGGCGGATGACAGCTACGGCATCGAGGTGGCAAAGCTGGCAGGCCTGCCCGGCAGTGTGACCCGCCGCGCCCATGAGGTGCTGCGCGCGCTGGAAGCAACTGCACCTAAAAATAAAGTAGAGCAGATGGATTTTGATGCCCTGCAGGAGTATAACTCTCCGGCTGTGCCCAGCGAGATGATGGACAAGCTGGAAGCTCTGGATGTGGAAACACTCACCCCCATTGAGGCGTTGAACTTCCTCTACGAGCTGAAAAAGACCCTGAAGGGCAGCCTGAACAGATGAAACTGCTCTACCTGACCCAGACCATACAAGGAGGGAAAACACCATGGCAGTGATCCATGTTCTGGATAAGCACACAGCCGAGCTGATCGCAGCCGGTGAGGTGGTCGAGCGTCCGGCATCCGTTGTTAAGGAGCTGCTGGAAAACTCCATTGATGCCGGTGCCACGCAGGTGACCGTCAGCATTGAATCCGGCGGCGTCAAGCTGATCGAGATCAGCGATAACGGCACCGGCATCGAGGCAGAATATATCTCCACGGCGTTTATCCGCCACGCCACCAGCAAAATTGAAACACCGGACGATCTGACCAACATCCATACGCTTGGCTTCCGCGGTGAAGCACTGGCATCCATTGCCAGCGTGGCCCGTGTAGAGCTGACCACCCGAACAGAGGTGGACGAGTTTGCCACGGTCTACCGCATTGAGGGCGGGGAAGAGGTCTCCCGTGAGCCGGGTGCCAGAGCTGTGGGCACCACCATCCGGGTAAAGGATCTGTTTTACAACACGCCTGCCCGCATGAAGTTCCTCAAAAAGGACTCCTCCGAGGGCACCTTTGTGTCGGATACAGTTACCCATGTAGCGCTCAGCCACCCGGAAGTCAGCGTCAAGTTCATCCGTGAGGGCAAGCTGCAGTATGTCACGCCCGGCGACGGCCAGCTGCGCGGTGCAGCCTATGCGGTGCTGGGCCGGGAGTTCAGCCGGGACCTCATTGAGCTGAAAAATCAGGAGGGCGTGTACCGCATCACCGGTCTGGTCACCCCGCCCAAAAGCTGCCGCGCCAGCCGAAGTATGCAGCATTTTTACATCAATGGCCGCTATGTGCGCAACCGCACCATGATGGCCGGTATGGAGATGGCGTTCAAGGGTACCATGATGCAGGGCAAGTTCCCGGGCGGCATTCTGCTGCTGGAAATGCCGGCCGACCTTGTGGATGTCAATGTGCATCCGGCCAAGATCGAAGCCCGCTTTGCCCGCGAAAATGATGTCTTTGATGTGGTGTATCATGCCGTCAAGCTGGCCTTGGCTCAGCCCGGCACCGGTGAACGGCTTTTTACCTTTGAAGCAGACAAAGAAGAAAAAGCTGAAAATTCAAAAAAAGACACTGATATAATCAAAAATGATGTAAAGAATAATAGCTTTACAGGCCTTTCTGCGATCATTCGGGGACAAGCAGACCCGGGCGTTCTGCCACAGCAGCACTGGGAACCGGCAAAACCCGCCGCAGCACCGCAGCAGCCTGCCCCGTCTGCTGCAATGCAAATACCGACAGCACCCAGTGTGCCGCGCTGGAAAGGCAGTGCTCAGAACGAGGATATGCTGGATCCGTTCGTGACCCTTCACAGCCCGAAGCTGGAAACGACAAAGGCACCAGAGCCGTTCCGTGCAGCGGCAAGTGAAACACAGCTGGATGTGGAACCGGAATTTGGTGAGACAAAACTGCATTCGCCTCAGGACCATATGGCAGCGTGGAACCCTGCGCAGGAAGCGCCGAAGGAAGAACCTGAGAGTGCACCCGGTACAGAAACAGAACCGGATGCGCCGGAAGCGGCAGAACAGGAAACTGTACTGGCCGAGCCGGAGCAGATGAACTTTGATCCGACGGCGGATCAGCCGGAACCGCTGCGCTATGTGGGCGAGGTGTTCAGAACATATATCCTTGCAGAACGCGGCGACGAGCTGTGCCTGATCGATAAACACGCTGCCCACGAGCGCCAGCTGTACGAAAAACTGGCCGCGAACTATGGCAATGTGCCCAGCCAGATGCTGCTGGAGCCTGCTGCCATCGACCTTGCTGCGGAGGAAAAGCAGGCCCTGCTGGATAACATTCCTCTGCTGGAAAATGCGGGCCTTGAGATCGCGGACTTTGGCGGCAATACCGTGGTGCTGCGCGCGGTGCCCGCAGATGTGGAGCCGCAGAATGCGGAAAGCCTGCTGGTGGAGATCGCAAATAAGCTGCTCAAGGGCGGCCATGATGCGCTGAGCGAGCACACCGAGTGGGTGCTGCATTCTATCTCCTGCCGTGCAGCCATCAAGGCGGGGGACAAGTCCTCGCCGCAGGAACTGCTGGCGCTGGCCGAAAAGATCCTTTCCGGCGAGGTGCCGCCGTTCTGCCCGCATGGCCGCCCCTGCGTACTCAAATTGACCCGGAAGGAGCTGGAAAAGCAGTTTGGACGCATCGTATAAACATCCCGTGGTGGCCGTCGTCGGCCCTACCGCAACCGGAAAGACGGCGTTGGGCGTAGAGCTTGCAAAACATTTTTCCGGCGAGGTCATCAGCTGTGATTCCATGCAGATCTATAAAGGTCTGGACATAGGCACGGCAAAGGTGACACCGGAGGAGACCTGCGGTATCCCGCATCACGGCGTGGATATCCTTACACCGGACAAGGCTTTCAGCGTGGCAGACTTTACCGCCATGGCCGGAAAGCTGGAAGAAGAGATCTCTGCCCGGAAGAAGCTGCCCATCCTTGTGGGCGGCACAGGGCTGTATGTTCAGAGCTTTCTGTATGGGGTGCGCTTTACAGAGGAAAAAGCACCTGCCGGTCTGCGGGAGCAGCTGGCGGCGGAACTGGCTGCAAAAGGCGGTGCTGCCATGTACGAAGAACTGAAGCAGGCCGACCCGGAAGCTGCTGCGGCTATCCACCCGAACAATCAGGTGCGGGTGCTGCGCGCACTCGAGCATTATCGTGCCACCGGCAAAAAGCTGAGCGAACAGAAGGCGGAGTCTCTCCCACCGGAGCGGCCCTACCGCAGCCTGATCCTCGGTCTGGATTTCCCAGAGCGCGCGGTACTTTACCGCCGCATTGACCTGCGTGTGGACAAAATGCTGGAAGCGGGCCTTATAAAGGAAGCGGAGCATGTCTGGCAGAACCGGGAAAGCTTCCGCACGGCAGCGCAGGCCATCGGATACAAGGAGTTCTTTCCGTATTTTGAGCAGACGGCTCCACTGGAAGCCTGCACGGAAAAGCTCAAGCAGGCGTCCCGCAACTATGCCAAGCGCCAGTTGACCTGGTTCCGCCATATGGACGGTGTGGTTTGGCTGGATGCCGGTGCACCGGATGCAGTGCAGACTGCCATCCGCAAAACTAGCGAATTTTTAGCGAAAGGATGATCGATATGCCGGATGAGACCCAGAAGGAACGCCATGCGCCGCATGTGCTTACCACTCTGGCAGGTGTGCTGATCGCGTTTCTGCTGCTGGCAGCAATTTATGTGGTGTATCAGGCCGCACATATCCTGTTCCCGCAGAATGTTTATGAGACTGCGCTGCCTGCGGTCATTTCGGATACGGTGGAAGCCGACGGAGTTCTGCTGTTCGACGAAAGCTATGTGGCAGGCAGTGGAAACCTTGGATATCTTGCTGCCGACGGCGAGCGCGTTTCAGCGGGCACCGCAGTGGCAGAGGTGTACAGCAACGCTTCGCAGGCTTCGCTGCGCCTGCAGCTGAACCAGCTGAATGATCAGATCGACCTGCTGCAGAAATCGCAGAACACTTCTGCGCTGCAGCTGGATACCCTTTTAAGAGAACGTTCTTCTGCGCTGTATGACCTGCTGGATACGCTGGACGACAGCGATTATGAAGCGGTGGATGATGATGCCAATGCCTACCTGCTGGCCCAGAACAAGCTCTGGGTGGTAACGGGCGAAGCTGCAAACTTTACCGATCAGATCACTGCGCTGGTCCAGCAGTCCCAGAGCGTGCAGGCGCAGCTGGGCAGTCCGGCGCAGATCACTGCACCGCAGACCGGCTATTTTGTGCGCTCTTCCAGCAGCGGACGGCTCAATGCCAGTGCCGATGATATCCTTGCACTGAACGCACAGGAGCTGCAGGGCTATCTGCAGTCCGACCCAGTGCTGGCACTGGACGGCTGCGCCGGTAAGATCGTGGCAGGGTTCACATGGCGCTATGTGGGCGTGTGCACTGCAAAGCAGGGCGAAAAGCTGCTGGGTCAGAACGGCAAGCCGCTGAGCACAGCGGTGGAGATCAGCTTCCCGGGTCAGGTGGAGAACAGCCTCAAGGCCACCGTCACCGAGGTGGAGATCGATCAGGACAGCGGCCTTGCCCGCTTTGTGCTTGCCTGCAACTCCATCAATGGCGATGTGCTTTGCCTGAACCGGGCTGCAGCACGCATCTCGGTAGGAGAGCGCAGCGGCCTGCGGGTGCCTGCTGCGGCTGTGCACTATTTAAAAGAGGATGGCACCGAGGCACAAACGCAGGGCGAAAACTACATTCCCGGTGTGTACGTGAAACTTGGCAACATTGCCCGCTTCTGCCCGATCGACCCGGTGGACGCAGCCCATCCCCTCATCACAGACGGCGATTACATCCTTGTTCTGCCCGAAGGGACCGAGGGCTCGGTCAGCAAGGTGAGGCTTTATGACGAAATAATCGTTTCCGGACAAAATTTGTATGATGGAAAGCTTTTGTAGTTATTGACATCTGAGGCAAAAAATCCGATAATAGATAAAGCTATTATTTGCATCTATTTGCAAAGAACGCCAGGCAGCGCCATGCTGCCCGAATGAAAGGAGCAGATTGTATGTCTTTGCTTGACAGCATTAAGAAAGGTCTGTTTGACCAGGAAGACGATTACGAGGATCAGTACATTGACGATGGCCCCCAGATGGTAAACAATAACAATGGCATCGGCCTTGGTGCTGACGACGAAAATGAAGAGCCTGTTGAGGGTGCCAAGAAGAACGGCAAGGTGGTCAACATCAATGCCACCACTCAGCTCAAGGTCGTTCTGGTCAAGCCTGAGCGTTTTGAGGATGCCAGTACCATTGCTGACCACCTGAACAACAAGCGCACCGTGGTGCTCAATCTGGAGTCCACCAACAAGGAAGTGTCCCGCCGTCTGGTGGACTTTCTGTCCGGTGTTGCATATGCAAACAATGGCCAGATCAAACGCGTGGCCAACAGCACCTTCATCATCACTCCGTACAACGTGGATATCATGGGTGATCTGCTGGACGAGCTGGAGAACAATGGCGCGTTCTATTGATCCGCAGCCCAAGGCGGCGCGCGGGTTCATCCCTGCGCGTACCGATGAAGAACGCTATCTCATGCGCCATATCGAGGACTTGGCCCACACGGCCTTTTCCCGGGACATTGCGCGGTATTCGGCTTTCCTGAGTGACCGCGAGCAAGACTTGGCCCGCGCGGCACTGGGCCGTGCCGGTGTGCAGGAGGGCTTCCGGTTTGAGGGCGGCTGGCTGAATGCGGAGCGCAGGGTGCTCTGTATCGAGCCGGAGTACAGCTGCGGCGAAGCACCCATCTGCTGTGTGCGGCTGCAATGCTGTGCACAGGCGGGGGCTGCGCTGCCCGCCCACAAGGATTACCTGGGCAGTCTGATGGGCCTTGAGCTGCGGCGCGAGGCGCTGGGAGATATCGTTCTGCCGGAGGATCAGCCGGGCACAGCTTATGTGTTTGCGCTGGAACCGGCAGCACAGCTGATCTGCCGGGAACTGTTTCAGGCTGGGCACACGGAGCTGACCACGGAACTGCTGACGCTGGACGAGGTGCCGCAGTTTCCGCAGGCGGAGCGTGAGATGCACAGTGCAACGGTATCGTCCCTGCGGCTGGACGCTGTGCTGGCAGCTATGCTGCACTGCAGCCGAGGACAGGCTTCGGAACTGATCGAGGCGGGCAGGGTGGAGATCAACCACCTGCCGGCGGATAAACCTCATGCGCAGGTATATGAGGGCGATGTGTTCACGGTGCGCGGCAAGGGCCGCTTCAACCTGACTGCACTGCCCGGCAAAAGCAGAAAAGATCGGTCGATCATCGAATTTTTTCAATATTAAAAGCAACGGGAGGAAATGACTATGCTGACTCCGCAGGATGTCCGTTCTGTGCAATTTGAGAAAAACCTCCGCGGCTACCGCACAGAGGACGTAGACCGTTTTCTGGATAAGGTGGAAGAACAGCTGCGGGACGACGATGCGCAGGCGGAACAGCTTCGCAAGCAGATTGCGGACCTGACTGCTGAAAACCAGAAGCTGCATGATGAACTGAAGAGCTTTGAGGCAGATGGTGAAATGCTCAAGAGCGCGCTGATCAATGCACAGCGCATGGGCGAAAATGTCATCCGCGAAGCAAACCAGAAAGCAGAAGAGATCATCCATCGTGCAAATCTGCGCGGTGATGATATCATCCGCGATGCCAACGAACTGCTGCAGAAGGCAAACGACCGTGCAGACGAGATCGAGAACGAAGCAAACGAGAAGCGCCTTGCAGAGGAACGCGAGTATGACCGCGTGCGTCTGGAAGTGACCCGCTTCAAGTCTGATGTGCTCAACCTGTACCGCAGCCATGTGGAGTCGCTGAGCCGTCTGCCGGAGTTCCAGAAGGAAACGGCTGCACAGGATGCCGAACAGGCAGAGCCTGCTGCAGAGGAAAGTGAGCCTGCCGCTGCAGCCCAGCCGCAGGCAGCGGACGTGCAGGAGCCGGAAGCAGAGCCTGCACAGCCCGCACAGGAAGATGCAGAACCTGCTGCCGTTGTTGAAGATGACGACGACAAGGCAGCTGACAGCAGCGAGGATTTCTGGGCAAAGGATGAAAGCCAGCTCAAGCTGGACC
>ENA-OUQM01000269-OUQM01000269.1-human-gut-metagenome-genome-assembly--contig:-NODE-269-length-37939-cov-15.516075_pt1 | contig 37939 bp, 34 predicted proteins | sample MGYA00237949_ERZ548830 | MGnify/ENA primary metagenome ERZ548830 (study PRJEB26490, sample SAMN05194706) | human gut metagenome | biome: terrestrial biome; feature: human-associated habitat; material...
AAGATAAACCTCCCTGTTCCTAGAATGTGGTTGGCAAACCCACACTCTATTCTACGGGGAGGTTTCTCTTTGTCTAGGGCTAAAGCCGTTTTTATTCCACCAGCAAAGCTGGTGGTTGTCGCTCGCTCAAGCTACCCAAAACAAAAACCCACGCTGCGGCAAAGCAAAAGCGCAGCGTGGGTCACGGAAATAGCGTTATAAAGTTTTAGCGGGCGAGGGTGTACTTGTGCAGGGTCTTGCGCACTGCGCCGTTACCAGCGTACAGCTCCTTGACCATGCCCTCGATCTTTTCGCCAAGACCGACAGCGTACAGGTCCACGCCGAACACGTCGGCACGGCTGTACAGAGCCTTCAGGCAGCTGAAGTCCTGCTCGCCTTCCTTGACCTCCAAGGGGTTGACGATGGCCTGCAGCTCAGCCAGCAGCGGATCGGGAGAGATCTCGAAGGGCTGGCCGTTGTCGTCGATGCCCTTCAGGTAGCGGGCATAGCCTGCCAGCACCAGCGGGATCAGCACAAGGTTGGACTTGTCCAGACCGCGCTCCTCGTAAGCCTTGATGGTCTCGCCGAAGCGGATAGCCAGCTTCTGAGAGGTATCGGTAGCGATACGCTGGGGAGCATCGGGCATAAAGGGGTTGGGCAGACGGCGGTTGATGACAGCGCCGATGAACTCGTAGGGGTTCAGCACGCCGGGATCGACCACAACAGGCATAGCCTCGATATAGCCGATCTTCTGGATAAAGGAGCGCAGATCCTCGTCTGCCATCTCAGCAGAGATGAGGGTGTAGCCCAGCATGCAACCATAGATGGACATGGCAGTGTGCAGGGGGTTCAGGCAGGTGCAGACCTTCATCTTCTCGATCTTGTCCACGGTCTCGCGGTCGCAGTACAGCACACCGCCCAGTTCCAGCGGAGGACGACCGTTGGTGTAGTGATCCTCGATGCACAGGTACTGGGTCTCCTCGGCGTTGACGAAGGGAGCGGTGAAGGTGTGCTTCTCGGTCACGATGGTATAGTTGTCCTCAAAGCCGTCCTTTGCCAGCATTTCCTGCACCTTTGCGTCCGGGCGCGGGGTGATCTTATCGATCATGCTCCAGGGGAAGGTGATCTTGGTCTCGTCCTGCACATAGGCCAGGAACTCAGCGGGCACCAGACCCTGCTCCACCCACTTTGCAGCGTAGGCGTGGACGGCAGTCTTGACCTTATCGCCGTTGTGAGAGCAGTTATCCATGCTCTGCACGGTCAGGGGCAGCTTGCCGGCCTTGAAGCGCTCGTACAGCAGAGCGGTGACCTTGCCCATGGCCAGCACGGGGGTCAGGCCGCGCTCCAAGTCAGCGGGAGCAACGCCGTAGCCCTTCTCGGTGATGGTAAAGGAGATCATCTGCAGGCTGGGGTTCTGGAAGATCTCCACCAGACGTGCCCAGTCGGCACCGAAGGAGTAGTCAGCCTTCAGGCTCTCGGTAACGGAAGCGATGACCTTCTTCTCGATCTCGCCGGTGGACTTCAGGCAGACCAGCAGGCTCAGGTTATCATAGGGCTGGTAAGCCTTGTCGATGATCTCGTAGTCGAAGCTCTCGGCCACGATGACGCCGCGGTCGTACTTGCCGCTGTTCAGTGCGTCGTTCAGCACGGCAGCGGGGAAAGCACGGAAGATGTTGCCGGCACCGAAGTGCACCCAAGTGGGCTCGGCGTGGGTCTTGGCCTTGACAGCCTCGATGTCGAATTTGGGCAGCTCGTAGCCCTTTTCTGCCCACTCGGCGGACAGATTGCCGTTTTTGATATCAGACAGCTTCATAATCATCAGCCCTTCTTTTCTTCATCCAGACGGTCCAGCAGATCCCAGATACCCAGCATATACTGGATGCCCAGAGCACGGTCATACTTGCCATAGCCGGGGCGGCAGACACCGGGGCCTTCCTCCCACAGCTGACGGCCGTGGTCAGGACGGATGTAGCCCTCAAAGCCGCAGTCATGGTAAGCGCGCATCACCTCAATGATGCCGGTCTCGCCGCAGCAGTCGCGGTGCGCAGCCTCAGAGAAGTCGCCGTTGGGGAAGTGGTGGATATTGCGGACGTGGCCGAAGGCAATGCGGTCGCAGTGCTTGCGGATGATCTCGGCACAGTTATTGTTGGGGTTTGCGTTCAGGCTGCCGGTGCACAGGGTCAGGCAGTTGTACGGATCGTCCACCATCTTCAGGAAGCGGTCGATGCTGGGCTCGTCCACCAGCAGGCGGGGCAGGCCGAAGATATCCCAAGGAGGATCGTCCATGTGGATGGCCATCTTGATGTCGCACTCGTGGCAGGTGGGCATCAGAGCTTCCAGGAAGTACTTCAGGTTCTCCCACAGCTTCTCCTTGGTGACAGGGGCGTAAGCCTTGAACAGCTCGTCCAGCTTTGCCATGCGCTCCGGCTCCCAGCCGGGGAAGGTCATGTTGTACTTCTCGGTGAAGGACATGATATACTCGGCCATCGCCTTGTAATCGCCCTTGATCTTGTCCTTCTCGTAGAACAGTGCGGTGGAACCATCGCCTACCGGATGGAACAGGTCGGTACGGGTCCAGTCGAAGATGGGCATGAAGTTGTAGCAGATGACCTTGACGCCGAACTTGGACAGGTTGCGGATGCACTGCTTGTAGTTCTCGATATACTGGTCGCGGGTGGGCAGACCGATCTTGATATCGTCGTGCACATTGACGGACTCGACAACATCCATGTCAAAGCCGTAGGCGTGGATCTGGTCTGCAACCTTCTGGATCTCGTCGATTTCCCAAATCTCGCCGGGCATCTTGTTGTGCAGTGCCCAGACGATGCTGGTCACGCCGGGGATCTGCTTGATGTCGCTCAGGGTGACGGGGTCGTTGCCCTCGCCATACCAGCGCCAACCCATTTTCATAGGCATAGAGAAGTTCCTCCTGTCGTTATTTATCTTATGGCACGCGCAGTACGCCTGCACGCTCTTCTTGCTTATATTCTAATATATCAGTTTTAAAATAGCAATACGCACAATGCCGTTTTTTTGTGTTTATTCTTGTATACTTTACACAAAAATGGCAAAATGCCAGTTTTTTAACAAGGTTTTTGGGCAGTGTGCTGCTCTCCTTCCAAGCTTCTCCTGTTCCTCCGGCTGGTGCGGCTTTTTGACCGGTTTGCGCAAAAATATGTCCTGCTTCCGTTAAAAGTCCGTTCTGTGGTACATTTGCCCTGTTATACTGCAATTACACCGAGGGACGGCAGCGTCTCCCTCATCTACTGGAAAAGAGAGGCATACTATGGACGAAAGCAACTTTGTGGTAAAGACCATCTTCCACGCCCGCGGCAGCTCCGAGGTACTTACCGAAAACTATTTTGCCACCCGGAAGGAGGCAGAAGAATTCTGCGCCCTGACCGACTACGCCATGAAGCTGAACTACGGCGCAGAGCAGCAGCTGGTGACCACCGAGATCGTGGCGCTTTGATCCGCCCGGCGAGCAGCCGGTTGACAATTCCTGTAAAAACCTTTATATTCAAGACACGCAGCGCTCCGCAAAACCGCCGGGCGCGCCATCTGCTTTTACTTTTATATATAAAGGAGGATCCGCTATGGTTTCACCTGCCAAGTGCATCGCCGGGCGTTCCGTTGCCGATTGGATCGCGGCATATCCCGTGGTCTCTGACCTCTGCGCCCTGAAGGAGACTGCATGGGTAAACCCGGACAAGCTGCCCTTTGCACAGGCTGCGGCTGCCTGCCCGCTGACTTTGGCCGACATTGAGGACGCCGCCGCACGGCTGGAGCGGTTTGCGCCCTACCTTGCCGCCGTCTTTCCCGAGACCGCTGTGACCGGAGGTCTCATCGAGTCCCCTGTTCAGCCCATCCCCCGGATGCAGAAGGTGCTGGAAGAGTGCAGCGGCACCCCCATCGCCGGGCGGGTATGGGTCAAGCTGGACAGTCACCTGCCCATTTCCGGCTCCATCAAAGCCCGGGGCGGCATTTACGAGGTGCTGAAAACCGCCGAGGACATTGCCCTGCACAGCGGGATGCTGCACCTTACCGGCAACTACGCCGTTCTGGCAGAGGAACGCTTCCGCAAGCTGTTCTCGCAGTATTCCATCGCGGTGGGCTCCACCGGCAATCTGGGGCTTTCCATTGGCATCATGAGCGCGAAGCTGGGCTTTCAGGTCACTGTGCACATGTCCGCTGACGCGCGGCAGTGGAAAAAAGACCTGCTCCGCAGCCGGGGCGTCAAGGTGGTGGAGTACGCCTCTGATTACAGCATCGCCGTGACCGAGGGTCGCAAGCTGGCGGCAGGCGACCCCTACTGCCATTTTGTGGATGACGAAAACTCCAAGACCCTCTTTCTGGGCTATGCTGTGGCTGCACTGCGGCTGAAAAAGCAGCTGGACGCGCAGGGCGTCACCGTGGATGCGGAGCATCCCCTCTTCGCCTATCTGCCCTGCGGCGTGGGCGGTGGCCCCGGCGGCGTGGCCTTTGGCCTGAAGATGCTGTTCGGCGATGCCGCACACTGCTTCTTTGCCGAGCCCACCCACTCACCCTGCATGATGCTGGGCATGGCCACCGGCGAAAACAACAGCATTTGCGTGCAGGACTTTGGCATCGATAACCGCACCGCCGCCGATGGCCTTGCCGTGGGGCGCGCTTCCGGCTTTGTGGGCGGGCTGATGCGTCCCTTTATGAGCGGCTGCTACACCCTGCAGGACGAGCGGATGTACACCCTTCTGGCGCAACTGGCAGACGCCGAAGATCTTTACCTTGAGCCCAGCGCTCTGGCGGGAATGTACGGCCCGGTGCTCGCCCAGCCCGGGCAGCTGCTTGGCACTTACACTGAAGCCGCCCTGCCCGCCGGTGCGCTGGCAAACGCCACCCATCTGGTCTGGGCCACCGGCGGGAATATGGTCCCCCGGGAAGAAATGCAGCGCTACTACGCAAAAGGTAAGGCGCTGGCACAGGGGTGACCGTGTGTCATGTTTCGATTGCCGGTCGCATATTGACATTTTTACAAGCGTACGCTATACTGTACACGAAAGGAGTGATTCTACGATGACCACTACAAATATCACGAATTTCCGTAAGAATGCCTTCGACTATGTAGAGCAGACCATTAAATACAACCAGCCCATCAACATCACCACCAAGGACGGCAATGCCGTGCTGCTGTCTGAAGAAGATTACAGCGGCATCATGGAAACGCTGTATCTGGTCTCTGCACCGGGTATGCGCGAAAAGATTATGGACGGAATCGCCACGCCGCTTGAGGACTGTGTGGACGAAACGGCGGTGGAGTGGTAAATGTACAAGGTCGTTTACACCAAAACCGCCGCAAAGGACGTGCCAAAACTGAGGTCTGCCCATCTGGACGAAAAGGCAAAGGCACTCTTTGAAATCATCCGTGTTGATCCTTTCCAAAACCCGCCCCCGTACGAAAAGCTGGTGGGTGATCTGAACGGTGCATACAGCCGCCGCATCAACATCCAGCACCGCCTTGTTTATCAGGTCTATGAAAAGGAGCAGACTGTTAAGATCCTCAGTCTGTGGACGCACTATGAACGATAAATCTAATAGCACTTCTTCGGAAAATCCATCATACGATGAGGATATGCGTGCAGAGTACGATTTTTCTGATGCCAGAAGGAACCCTTATCCGCACGACATACAAAAATAACAAGCAAAAGCCGCCTTTCGTGCCAACCAGCACAAAAAGCGGCTTTTTATCGTCTTATTTCAGGAGCAAAGAGCCTTGCGGAAGCTTATTCCGGCAGATCCTCTTCGTTCTCCAGGCTGTGCCAGACGTTCTGGACGTCATCGTTATCTTCCAGAGAATCCAGTAGCTTGCCCATCTGCTTCAGCTGATCGGGATCGGTCAGGCGGGTGGTGGTCATGGGCACCATGGCCAGATCGTCGGACAGGATCTCGTAGCCCTTCTCCTCCAGAGCCTTGACAACAGCGGAGTAGTTCTCGGGATCAGTGGTGACCTCGGCTGCATCCTCGCTGGCATCAAAGTCCTCGGCACCGGCATCCAGAGCGTCCATCATGGCCTCGTCGGCGTCCTTATCCTCCAGAGAAATGTCGATGACACCCTTCTGGTTGAACAGGAAGGCCACGCAGCCCATAGCGCCCAGATTGCCGCCGTTCTTATCGAAGTAGTGGCGCAGGTCGGCAGCGGTACGGTTGCGGTTGTCGGTCAGGGTCTCCACCATGACTGCCACGCCGCCGGGGCCGTAGCCTTCGTAGGTGATGGCCTCGAACTCGGTCTTGTCGCCGCCCTCGGCCTTCTTGATGATACGCTGGATGTTATCGTTGGGCACGCTCATGCGCTTTGCCTTGGCGATCAGGTCTGCCAGCTTGCTATTGGAAGCCGGGTTGGGGCCGCCGTCACGGACGGCAACGCTGATCTCGCGGCCGATCTTGGTAAAGACCTTGGCGCGGGCGCCGTCAGTCTTTTCCTTCTTGCGCTTAATGTTGTTCCATTTGCTATGTCCAGACATGGGAAAGAGCCTCCTAAATTTATCGGTATCTCCGCCTGCGGGCAGACGGGCTGTGGTCGCCCGCTTGTGGCAGCACACAAAATCTAACTCTGTTATTTTATCACAATCCACCGGCGCGTTCAAGCCTGAAAAGCCCGATTTTCGCCCGGATGCGTGTAAATCTGCGGTTTACAGCAGCCGCAGCGCCTTGGGGTAGTGGTTTTTCACCCGCCCGCCGGACACCTTGCCGCCGCCCAGCGGCCAGCCGTCCACGGTCACACAGCACCAGCCGTCCGCTGCCGTGCGGGCTTCCACCTCGCGGCCGGAGAGGTACTCGGTGCAGCGGCAGTCGGCAAGGGTCAGCTGCTCGCAGTTCGTGCACAGGCTGCCAAAGGCCGTAAACAGATGATGCTCCGGCACAAAGCGGCCCTTCTGCACGCTGCCCACGAACACCCCCGCCCGCAGCACATGGAGTCCCGTCTGCGGAAAGGCCACCGGCAGCAACACACCACCGCCGTGCACCACGGCCGGACGCTGCGCCAGCGCGGGGAAATACTGCCGGGCAAATTCCTGCCATGCGGCAAGGCTCTGCGCCGGGGTGGCCTCCCCTGCCACGGTGTCCCGGGTGCGGCGGCTCGTGCCCTGCACGGCGTCCCGGCAGGCGCGGCTGTCTGCGCGGCGGGTGCTGCGGGCATCTGCGGCCTTGGCAGGCTTCGCCTTGCCCTTGCCCTTTTTGCCCGCCTCGGCAGCGGCGGCAAGCCAGAGCTGCTCCTCCGGGGTGTATTCTCCCTCCGGCGGCAGGGTGCGGGGCGTACCGGCCTTGACCAGCCGGGCCATAAAGTGCCCTTCGCCGCCCTGGCAGGGCCAGATGCGGCGCACCTTGCTCACATCCAGCGGCAGACCGCCGGTGCGGTTCTCTTCGCCTGCGCTGCCAAAGGTGTAGTCCACATTGCCCAACACATCAGCCAGTGCAAACTCCGGGTGGCGCTGCAAAAAGGCCGCCACCTGTCCTTCGTCCTCCTCCGGCGCAAAGGTGCAGGTGGAGTACACCAGCTGCCCGCCGGGAGCCAGTGCTGCTGCGGCGCAGTCCAGTATCTGCGCGCCCAGCTCTGCGCACTGCTTTACCAGTGCCTCGCAGTGCTGCTGCAGCGCTACCGGCTCCTTGCGGAACATTCCCTCACCGGAGCAGGGCGCGTCCACCAGCACCCGGTCGAAAAACTCCGGCAGCGCCTCGGCAATGCGGGCGGGGGTCTCGTTGAGCACCACGGCGTTGGAAACGCCCATGCGCTCAAGGTTGCTTTTTAAAATTTCGGCACGCGCAGCCACATACTCGTTGCTCACCAGCACACCGCGCCCCTGCAATGCCGCCGCCAGCTGGCTGCTTTTGCCGCCGGGTGCGGCGCACAGATCCAGCACCCGCATCCCCGGCTGTACCCCCAGCAGCGGCGCTGCCGAAGAAGCCGAGGGCTCCTGCGAATAGAACACACCCGCATGGTGATACGGATGCCGTCCGGGCTTAAAATCCGGCTGATGCACCACAAAGGCCGCCTTGCAGAAGGGCGAGGGCTCCAGCGGGAAATCTGCCCTCTGCGCAAACTGCTCCGGTGTGGTGCGCAGCGCCGACACGGTGACCCCGCGCTCTGCCGTCTGCTGCGGGGCGGCATACAGCTGCTCGTACCGCTGGCCCAGCAGGGCACGTTCCCGCTGCTCAAAATATTCCGTAGGCATATTCTTTTCCTCCCATGGGATGTATAAAGCCGCCGGCTGCGGCCACACTATGGACTGTGAGGGCGGCCCCGCCCCCACAGCAACGACCGAAAGGAGCATTCACACCATGGAAAACCGCAGTGAGAACCGCAGTACCAATTGCAAGAACCAGACCTCTAACCGTACCAGCAGCAAGACCACCAACAGCGCTACCAACGAGCACAAGCACCCCAACCAGTACACCAAGGGTGCCGATGACGAGAGCGCCAAGAACTCCACCAACAGCCGTTCCAGCAACGCAAAAAACAGCCGCTGATGGCGTAAGCGGCATCTGACGGACCACAGATGCCAACAAGCAAAGCCCGCTGCCCTCCACCACTGGTTTCCAGTGCGGAAAGCAGCGGGCTTTCGCATTCTTATTTCTGGTCAGGGTCAAACTGCTGCCACAGCACCTCAAACAGCTGGTGCACGCGCTCCAGCTGTCCGTTCAGGTACAGCCAGCCCAACAGGCACTCGAAGCCGGTGGAGGCACGGTATTCCTCCGGGGAGGCGTGCTTGGCTACGCTGGCCTTGCTGGCGTTGCGGCCGCGCTTGAACACGGCCAGCTCGTCCTCGGTGAACAGCGGCTCCAGCAGCTGCTGTTCCCGGAACTGCGCCTTGGCAGATACATACTTGACCTTTTCGGCGTTCAGCTTTCCGGCAGAAAGGCGGTGGTGCTCCACCAGACGCTGACGCACCAGCAGCTCCAGCACGCTGTCCCCTACAAAGGCCAGCGCCAGCGGGCTGAGCTCCCGCGGGTCGATCTTTTCTGATTCGTTCATGATGCTTTATCCTTAGAAGATATAGTCGAACTGATAATCGCCGATGAGGATGGTATCGTTCTCTTCCACGCCCTTCTGCACCAGCGCGTCCAGAATGCCGCTCTCGCCCAGCTGACGCTGGAAGAACTGCAGGCTCTCGTAGTCGTCCACGTTGCTGCCGGCCAGAATATACTCCAGCCACGGGGCATCCACGCTCCACACATGAGCTTCCATGCGCTGGATGGTGAAGTCGCGGCCATTCTTCTTGGGCTCCGGCTTTTTGTACTCGGGGGTGAACACCGGCACCTGCGGGATATCCTTGAGGCGGTTGTACACGAGCCCCGGCAGCTGCTTTACGCCCTGCATGGTGGCGGCAGAGATGGGCACAAAGGTCAGACCCTTGCCCTCCACATACTGGCGGAAGGTCTCGATCTGCTCTTCGGTGGCAAGGTCGCACTTGTTGCCCACCACGATCTGCGGGCGCTCGGCCAGCACGGGGCTGAACTTTGCCAGCTCCTCGTTGATCTTTTCAAAATCCTCGATGGGGTCGCGGCACTCGCTGCCGGAAACGTCAACGACGTGCAGCAGCAGGCGGCAGCGCTCCACATGGCGCAGGAAATCGTGTCCCAGACCAACGCCTTCGCTGGCACCCTCGATCAGGCCGGGGATGTCGGCGCAGACAAAGCTTGCGCCCTCGCCCACCGACACAACGCCCAGCGTGGGCACAAGGGTGGTAAAGTGGTAGTTGGCGATCTTGGGCTTTGCCGCACTGATGGTGGAGATGAGGGTGGACTTGCCCACGTTGGGGAAGCCGATCAGACCCACGTCCGCAATCAACTTCAGCTCCAAGGTCACCTGCAGATCCTCGCCGGGCATACCGGGCTTTGCAAACTTGGGGATCTGGCGGGTGGGGGTGGCAAAATGTGCGTTGCCGTAGCCGCCGCGACCGCCCTTAGCAATGGTGACCGGGGTGTGGTCGGACAGATCTGCGATGACAAGGCCGCTCTCTGCATCCTTGATCACGGTGCCCAGCGGCACCTTGATGACCAGATTCTCGGCATTTTTGCCGTGGCACAGGCTTGCGCCGCCCTTGCCGCCCTCCGGGGCCACATACTTGCGCTTATAGCGGAAATCCATCAGGGTGGACAGATGGTCGTCCGCCACAAAGATGATGTCGCCGCCCCGGCCGCCGTCGCCGCCGTCCGGGCCGCCCGCGGCCACGAATTTTTCGCGGTGGAAGCTCACCGCACCATCGCCGCCCTTGCCCGCATGGAGCCATATCGTGGCGATGTCGATAAAGTTAGTCTGTGCTGCCATACAGCCCCTCCTTAGCTTTATAGGCCTTTGCGTTTCAGCGCCCTCATCCGGCACTTCGTGCCACCTTCCCCCGACCGGGGGAAGGCTTGCAAACAGCGCCACACGAACGCATAGCCTTATTTCATCAAAAAGAGCCGGGCCACGAGGGTCCGGCTCTACGATTGCAGTTATTCAGAAAGAAGTTACTGCTTAACGCTGCACTTCTTGCCGCTCTTGCCCACGCGCTCGAAACGGACGGTGCCGTCCACCAGAGCAAACAGGGTATCATCGCTGCCCTTGCCAACGTTCTCACCCGGCATGATGTGGGTGCCACGCTGACGAACCAGGATGTTGCCGGCCAGAACGAACTGACCGTCTGCACGCTTGGTGCCCAGACGCTGTGCTGCGGAATCGCGGCCGTTCTTGGTGCTGCCTACGCCCTTTTTATGTGCCATTGTAATTTACCTCCTTAGCCGTTGATCGCAGTGATCTCAACCTTGGTGTAGGGCTGACGATGGCCCATACGGCGAGCACTGTGCTTCTTTGCGCGATAGGTGATGATGTTCAGCTTCTTGCCCTTGCCATTCTTGATGACCTTGGCAGAGACGGTAGCACCCTCAACAACAGGAGCGCCAACCTTCACAGAACCCTCCTCGCCAATAGCGAGAACCTGATCAAACTTCACTTCGGAGTCGGCCTCAACGTCCAGCTTTTCGATGTAGACGATGTCGCCCTGCTCCACGCGGTACTGCTTACCGCCGGTAACAATGATTGCGTACATTTTGTTCATTCCTTTTCGTTGTACTCGCTGGTCGTAAAGGCAGACCCTTACTGCGGGCCATTTCAGGCGCCCACACCATGCGGCTAGAATATTATAGCAAAAACCCAACCGGATTGCAAGAGGAAATTTCCCTTTTGCGCAGATTTTTACGCTTTTTTCTGCCCGGTCTGTTCTATGGCGGCTTTCACCTGCGCATTATAGGCCTCGGTCTTTTCCAAAAACAGCTTGCGCGGGCTGGAAGCCAGCAGCTGGGTGTCCTTACCCGCAAAGGAGATGGGGCCGTCCAGCTTCTTTTGAGCTGCCTTGTTCTCAGCGTTCAGCGCCAGCGGCACAAGCAAAGGCTTGCCCTTGAACTTGCGGGTAAAATACACCTCTGCCGCAATGCCAGCCACCACGGCGATGCCTGCCACCAACTGGGATACCCGCAGCCCGATGGAGGGCACCAGCATCAGGCTGTCGGTGCGCAGACCCTCGATCCAGAAACGGCCTGCGCCGTACCAAATCAGATACCGCAGGGTGATGTCGCCGTTGAACTTGCGTTTTTTGATGTAGCGGAACAGCAGGAAAAAGCCCACAAAGCACCAGATGCTCTCGTACAAAAAGGTGGGGTGCACCGGCAGGTTGGGGTCGATGACTACACCCTTGGGCACCGTGACCGTGCTGCTCATCAGGTAAGCACGGGTAGACTCGCTGTACATCCCCCACGGCAGGGTGGTGTTGCAGCCAAAGGCCTCCTGATTGAAAAAGTTGCCCCAGCGGCCGCAGCCCTGCCCGAGGAGAAAGCCCATGGCGGTAAGGTCGAACATGGGCAGCACCGGCACGCCCCGCCACTTGCAGGCCAGACCGCCGAACAGAAAGCCGCCGATGATGCCGCCGTAGATGGCAAGGCCGCCATCCCGGATGGCGATCATCTCCCAGATGCTCTCGTATTTAAAAGGTGCCATAGCCACATAATAGGCGCGAGCGCTGATGATGCCCAGCACCACACCGATGAGGATAACGTCCACCATGCTGTCCGGATCTACGCCAAATTCCAGACTGTGCCGGAAGGCAAAGATCAGTGCCAGACACAGACCCACTGCGATGCACACGCCGTACCAGTAGATGCTGACCCCGCCGATGGTAAAGGCCACGCGGTTCAGGTGAAAGCTCAGGCCAAGGCCCGGGAACTGTACCAGATTTGTCAGATAGTTCATTCTTCTTCCTCCTCGTCCTCTTCTGCCGCCTGCGCCGTGCCATCCGGCAGGATGTACATGGTGGCCATGCGGTCGGTGCACAGGATGTGCTGCAGGGCAGCGTCTGCATCCTCTGCGGTCAGCCCGGCCAGCATGGAGATCTGCTGCGCCACCGTCTGGCCGCTGAGGGCAAAGTCTGCCATCTGGCTGGCCGAGTCTTCCACGTTTTCCAGATTTTCGATCAGCTGACCGTATTTTTCGTTCTTGCACAAGGTAAACACTTCCCTGTCCACACCGGCGGCGCGCACCCGGGCGATCTCGTCCAGCAGCAGCTGGCGCACGGTATCCGGTACATCGCTCTCTCCGGTGAACAGGATGCAGCAGCAGCCGTCCACCCGCAGCACCTCGCCGCCAAAGCCGGGGTTCACAAGACCTTCGTCATACAGGCGGCGGTACAGCGGCGACATCCCGCCCACGATGCAGCTGAGCACAAGGTCGTACAGCGCCTCGGTGCGCAGATCGTCCGCAGGCAGCGGCTCTTCCTTAAAGCCTACGCCGAAGCAGGGCTTGGAAACCGGCATTGTCAGCGTTTTTTCCGTAGCGGCAAGGGTCATAGGCTCCGTGGCCCACAGCCGCTGCACCTTTTCTGCCGGACGGGGCTCCATCAGACCGTGCCGCTTGCAGGCGGCAAGAATCTGCTCCATGGTGGTGTTGCCGGCAGCAGCCAGCACCATATTGCCCGGGGCATAAAAAGCCTTGCAGCTGTCGTACAGCATGGCGGGCGTGATCTCGGCAATGCTCTCCACCGTGCCTGCGATATCGCTGCGGATGGGGTGGCTGTGGTACAGACACTCGAACAGGCCGGTGATGAGCCGCCAGTCCGGGCTGTCATCGTACATTTTGATCTCCTGTCCGATGATGCCCTGCTCCTTTGCGATGGTCTGCTCAGTAAAATAGGGGTGGCCCACCATGCCCAGCAGCACGTCCAGGCTTTCGTCCAACTGCTGGGTGGCGGTGAACAGGTAGCAGGTGCGGTCAAAGCTGGTAAAGGCGTTGGCGTTGGCACCGGTCTTTGCGTACTTGGCAAAGGCATCGCCGTCCTCGTCCTCGAACATTTTGTGCTCCAGAAAATGCGCCACACCCGCCGGCAGATGCACCGTTTGGCCGTTCAGGCAGAAATCTCGGTCGATGGAGCCGAACTTTGTGGCATAGATCACATGAGTGCTGGAATAGCCCGGCATGGGGCGCACCAGCACCGTCAGGCCGGAGGGCAGAGTCTGCCACTGGTCGGCCACGGTCTTTTCCAGCAGGGTCTGGTTATTCTGCGGCATGGGCAGCATCCTCCTTTGTAAGCAGATAGCTGACCGAGAGGGTCAGGCGGCGCAGGATATCCCGCACCTCGTCTTTGGTCACGGCGCGTAGAGCATTCCGCGCCTGCTCCGGGCTCTGGATGGGCGCAGCACTGTTGGCACCGGCGCGCAGCACCTCGATGTAGTACCAGCTCTCGATGCCGCCAAGGCTGTCCTCTACCCCGTTCATGCCGCTGAGCAAGCCCCGGCGGCAGTCCTCAAATTCCTCGTCGGTGATAGGGCCGGCGCACAGGTCTGCAAGTTCCTTCAAAATGGCCTGCTCTGCGCGGGTGGCATCAGCGTGCTCCACACCGCTGTTCACCGCCATGCTGCCGGTAAAGCTTTGGAAGGAGGAGGAGCAGTAGTAGCACAGATGGTCCCGTTCCCGCACGTTGAGGAACAGGCGGCTGGTCACGCTGCCGCCGTACAGCGCCATGGCAAGGCGCACCGCTGCCAGCTGCTGCGGCTGCATGGGCTGCCCCAGTGTGAACAGCATACACAGCTTTGCCTGCACCATATCGTAGTTTTCGGTCTTATGCACCGGTGCAATGGCAGGCATGGCCATGTTTTCCACCAGCGGCAGCGGGGCGCGGTCGATGCAGACAAGCTCTGCCAGCAAAGCATCCCGGATGGCGGCGGTCTGGGCGGCGTCGCAGCCCAGCACCAGCAGCTCAATGTTGGCGGTGCGCAGCATCTGCTGATAAGCGGCGGTCAGCATGGCCGGGGTAAGGCCGTCCACCTCTTCCAGATAGCCCTCCTGCCGCACACCTGCCGGACTGTCACCAAAAAACTCCCGGTTGGCCTGATGCAGGCAGTAGATACGTTTATCGTTGATTTCATCCTCAAGGCCCTTTTTCAGCATCTGCTTTTCAATGCTGACGGCCTGCGGGTCAAAGCAGCCGTCCACAAAATACGGATGGAAGGCCGCACCCAGCGCAATTTTCGTGTACTCGGCGGTCAGCGCCTCACCCTCCAGCGCAAAAGCATCCTTGATGCCGGTCACACTGACGCAGAGGTTATGGTTGCAGCCCATGGGGCGGGCGTCCACGGTCAGGTCTGCGCCGTAGAGCTTTGCCAGCTTTTTGGTGAGGCGGGTCATATCCGGGCAGTCCGCATAGCCGCGCTCCATCACCAGCGGCAAAAGCGCATGGGCAGTGGCCGTTTTACGCTGGGCCGGGAAAGCAAAGTGGATGCTGATGCGGCAGCGGTTGAATTTAGAAGCCGGGTCGCAGGAAAGATGCACGCCCGGTGCAATGAGAGTACGTTCCAATGATAGTTCCCTTCTCTCTGTGCCGCAGCACAGAGCATTTGATTCAGTCTGCCCTCTGCAGGGCGATGAACTCTTCCAGGCTCAGGCCGCTGGCGCGGATGGCAAGGGCGTTTTCCACCCCCACATAGCGCCAGTGCCACGGCTCGAACACGATGCCGGTCGCGGCCTGCCGGTCCTGCGGGTAGCGCAGGATAAAGCCGTATTCCGCCGCGTAGGCCGTAAGCCACTCGTAGGCGCGGGTCTCGGCAAAACCGGTGTCCTGCTGCGGATTGTCCGCGCTGAGGATATCTGCCGCGTAGCCGGTGCCGTGCTCGTTGGCGTTGGCGACGGGCTGGATGGTAGCCGCCAGACGGGCGGCTTCCTCCTCGCTCTTGCGCTTATCGCGGTAGGTCTGCACCCGGGCCTCGTAGGCGGCCTGCCGGGTGTCGGCGTCCTGATAGCCCGCCACAAGGGTCAGGCTGACGCCGTCCGCCTGCGCGGCGGCGGCCATACTGCGGTACTGCATGGCAGCTTCGGCCTCCAGCTGCTGGCCGGTGACCTCGTCGGCGGTGTCCAGCAGCGGGGCGGGCTCGGCGGTATAGGGCAGATTGGCGTTCACCAGTACCAGCCGGGCATCTGCGGCGTTAAATACATAGTCTGTGCCGTCGTACACGCTGGCTGCAAATACCTTTGGCCCGGCCAGCAGACCGTGCACCTTGGGCAGCAGCCACAGGATGCCGCCGGTCAGCAGCGCTACCACCGCCGCGCAGCCGGCCAGAAACAGTACCCAGTTGCGGGCCAGCCGCAGCATTTTGCGGCGCTTCCATTGTTGATAGGTCAGGCGCTTATCAGCAGGCGCTCTGGAGGTACGGGTGGATTCACTCATGCGGCGGGGCTCCTTTTCGGCATTGTTGCAGCGCCGGTGCGCCGCACAGATTCAAACTATATTATACACCCCTTTGCAATTTGTGTAAACGCCGCCGTGTGTAAAAAAATTATGACCCGCCCGCCCCCGGCAGGGAGCAGACAGGCCACAATTAAAAATTTTACGCAGATCAGTCAAACAGCATATCGTGGATGGCACCGACAGCCTTGTCGGCGTCTGCACGGTCGATGATGCAGGAGATCTTGATCTCGCTGGTGGAGATCATTTTGATGTTGATATTGTTGTTGGACATTGCCTCGAACATCTTGGAGGCAACGCCGCTGTGGCTCTGCATACCGGCACCCACGATGGAGACCTTGGCGCAGGTGGTGTCCACGCTGACATCGCTGAAGTGTGCACTTTCCTTCAGCACACGCATGGCCAGCTCGGCTTCGCCTTCGGCACAGGTAAAGCTGATGTCCTTCTTGCCGTCGCGGCCGGTGGACTGCAGAATGATGTCCACGTTGATGTTCTTCTGTGCCAGCAGGCCGAAGATCCTAAAGCTCATGCCCGGCTCATCGGGAACGTTGAGAATCGTGATAACGGCAACATCGGTGTCCTTGGCGACACCCTTGATCAGCATACCTTCCATGTCCTTTGTAACCTCCTTAACCACCGTACCCGGGATGGGGTTCAGGCTGGAGAGCACCTCCAGCTCCACATTGTACTTTTTAGCCAGCTCCACGCTGCGGTTGTTCAGCACCTGTGCGCCCAGAGATGCCAGTTCCAGCATCTCGTCAAAGGTGATCTCTTCCAGCTTACGGGTGTTGCTCACTTTGCGCGGGTCGGCGGTATAAACGCCCTCCACATCCGTGTAGATCTGGCAGCGGTCAGCGTGCAGGGCAGCGGCAATTGCCACAGCACTGGTGTCGGAGCCGCCGCGTCCCAGAGTGGTGATGTCATCCAGCTTGTTCAAGCCCTGGAAGCCTGCCACCACCACCACGCGGTTGCGCTCCAGCTCGGAGGAGATCCGCTCAGTCTCCAGCCGGGTGATGCGCGCCTTGGTGTAGGCACGGTCGGTACGGAAGCCCGCCTGCCAGCCGGTCAGGCTGATGGCATGGCAGCCCAGCTCGTTCAGCGCCATGGCCAGCAGTGCGATGCTGATCTGCTCGCCGGAGGCCAGCAGCATATCCATCTCACGCGCCGAGGGGTTATGGGTGATCTCCCCTGCCTTGGCGATCAGGTCATCGGTGGTGTCGCCCTGTGCGGAGACTACCACCACTACGTCATTGCCCGCGTTGTGGGTATTGGCCACGATCCGCGCAACGTTGAAGATACGGTCACGGTCCTTTACGGAAGAACCGCCGAATTTCTGTACGATCAACGCCATATCTTGTCACTCTCCTCTTTAACGCCCCGCGCTTGCGGGGGGCTTGCCGGGCGGAAGCGTTCTTGCACTTCCCTTACCCATTTATCATTCCACGGTTGCGCCGGTGTTATCGGCATCCAGCTGCAACAGTGTAAATGCTTCACATCCGTCCAGACCTTCCAGCAGCTCCAGACCTTTTTCCAGCTTGGAATAGAACTTTTCGGCCTCGGCCTTTTCTGCCACAGCCATGACCGTGCTGCCTGCACCGGACACATACACGGCCTTTGCGCCGCACAGCCGCGCCATGTCGAACACCTCGCGGGAGCCGGGCATCAGGGGCATGCGATACTGCTGGTGCAGCTTATCCTCGGTGGCAATGGCCAGCAGGTCGTGCCGCCCCTCGCAGAAGGCTGCAGGCACCAGCGCCGCACGCGACAGGTTATACACCGCGTCCTTATGGGATACCTCTTTAGGCAGGGCTGCGCGGGCTGCCTCGGTCAGCAGCTTGTAGTCCGGCACGATGGCAGCAAAGCAGAGGCTTTCATCCACATTCCGCTTGACCGAATACACCTTGCCGTCCTCGAATACGCTGCTGGTCAGGCCGCCCAGCAGGGCCGGAGCCACGTTATCGGGGTGTCCCTCAATGGCAGTTGCCAGCGTGAGCAACTCCTGCGTGTTGAGCACATCGCCCAGCATCCGGTTTGCGCCCAGCAGACCCGCGATGATGCAGGCCGAAGAAGAGCCCAGACCCCGTGCCATGGGGATGGGGTTCGTCTGGGTGATCTTGAGGGGCGGGATCTGCTTGCCAACCTTTTCGAACAGACCCTTGGCGGAGCGGTACACGAGATTCGACTCGCCCCGGGGGATGCGTGTGCCGTCCGATGCCGAGATCTCCAGCACCTCGCTGTCCTCAAAGGTGACCGTGTTGTACAACGTAACTGCCAGACCCAGCGCATCGAAGCCGGAGCCTACGTTAGCGCTGGTGGCAGGGACCGAAACCTTGATCTTCATTGCCGCAGTTCCTTTCCGTTACACTTCCTCGGGCAGACGCTTGAGCACCAGCTTTACGCTGCCGCCCACGGCCTCCACCTTGCGCGCGGCCTCTGCCAGCGCACGTTCATCGGCGCGCTTCACAAAGTAGGCGCAGCCCTCGTACCGCTCATCCACCACCTTGCCGTAGCCGTAGATGGCCTCCACCACAGCGGGTGCAATGCCCGCCACACGCACATAATATGCAGCAGGAGCCGGGTCGGTGAGCATGCCGTCCACCGGGTCCGCAGGCTGCCAGAACAGGCTGTCGTGCACCTGTGCGCCGTTTTTCAGCGCATCCACCACGTCTGCCACCACAGCGCTGGCGGTAGGCAGCTTGCCTGCGCCCTTACCGTAGAACACCACATCGCCCAGCATATCGCCCTTGACCAGCACCGCGTTGAACACATCGTCCACGCTGGCCAGCTGGTTTGCCTTGGGCACCAGACACGGCTCTACACCGGCGGCCACGCTGCCGTCCTTGCCAAGCTTCATCCATGCGATCAGCTTGATAACGCAGCCCAGCTTTTCGGCGCTGGCCACATCGGCGGCGGTAATGGCGCGGATGCCCCGGGTGGGGATGTTCTGGGGGTAGATCTGGTGGCCGCACACCATGGAAGACAGGATGGCGATCTTGCGGCAGGCGTCGCGGCCGTCCACGTCATCGCTGGGGTCCTTGGTCTCTGCGTAACCCAGCTCCTGCGCAATTTGCAGCGCATCCTCAAAGCTCAAGCCCTCCCGCACCATCTTGGTGAGCATGAAGTTGGTGGTACCGTTCACGATGCCCTCCACCTCGGTGATGACGTTGGCCGCCAGGCACTGGTGCATGGGGGTGATGATGGGCGTACCGCCGCCCACAGAGGCCTCGAACAGGAAAGCGCAGCCGTGCTCCTTGGCCAGTGCCAGCAGCTCTGCGCCGTAGGTGGCCACCATCTCCTTGTTGGAGGTGCACACGCTGCGGCCGCTCTCCAGACACGCCTTGACGTAGGGGTAAGCAAAGCGGGTGCCGCCGATGGTCTCCACCACCACCCGGATCTCCGGGTCCTGCAGGATCACGTCAATATTCTTGACCACCAAAGGCTCCACCGGGTTGCCGGTAAAATCCTTCGGGTCCAGAATGTATTTTACCTCCACCGGTTCGCCAGCCCGGCGGGAGACGCTTGCAGCATTGTGGCACAGCACCTCGTATACGCCGCTGCCCACCGTGCCAAAGCCCAGAATTGCAATTTTAGCCATACTCTCTTTCCCTCGTTTCCTGCTTTGTTACAGGTTATACCCGCAGCGCACACTCACCACCATGCGCTGGCGCGAAAGCTTTTCGGTCAGTTCCTCCGGGGACATCTGCATGGTATCGGTGCGGATGGTGACCGCCACCAGCGCAGCCCCATTCTCCGGGGTGGACTGGTTGATGGTCACAATACTGGCGCCTGCGGCGCTGATACCGGCCAGAAGGCTTTGCAGCGCACCGGTCTCGTCCCGCAGGGTGGCCATGACCGTGATGACCTCACGGCCGTTCTCTGAATCAAAAATACAATCCTTATACTTATAAAATGCACTGCGCGAAAGCTCTACGGCGCGGGTCGCAGCCGAAATGCTGCGGGCTTCGCCGCTGGCCAGCAGCTCCTTGGCGCGTACCACCTTAAGAAAAACCTCCGGCAGCACCTGCGCATCCACCAGATAAAAACGGCGTTCCAACTTGTTCACCTCTCAAACACAAGTGTTCTTGCAGAAAATATAATAGCATCCGAACCCCTGCAATGCAAGTGCCCGGATGCTATTTTGTCACTTTGTCCAGTTTTGTCTTGTGAAGTGCGCCCTGTCCTTGCCGGATTTTTCAGCAAAGGGGTGAAAAAGTACGATTTTTGTCCTTATTCCGTGTCCAGTGCGCTGGTATCGGTGGGGATGACCGGCTGGGTAGGCACAGCATCGTCTGTGTTCTCGGCAGGGGCAGCAGCCTGCGGTGCGGCATGGGAATAGGTGCAGGTATCGGGCAGGTCATCGGCACGGTAGTAGCCCACGGCAGTGCTCGGGCAGCCTGCACCGGCCAGCAATCCGCTCTGGGTGCAGTAACGGCGCTCCACCACGCCTGCGGAGGTGGGGAATGCCTTATAGGGCAGGTCTGCCTGTGCCTGCTCCATCAGTGCCTTCCATGCCATAACACAGGTGCGGGTCTTGGCCTGCTGCTTGGACAGAGTCTTGGTCATATCGTAAGGTGCATCATATCCCCACCACACAGCGGTGACATAGTAGGGTGTGCCGCCCACGAACCACAGATCCTTTTCGTCGCTGGCAGTACCGGTCTTACCAAAGGCCTCCATGCCGTTGGAGTTGGGGTAGCGGCCGCTGGCAGTACCTACGCTGGAGAACAGAACGTTCTTCAGCAGACGGTTCATGACATAAGCGGTATCGGGGGTCAGTGCCTGATAGCTGGTGGCGTTGTTTTCCAGATAGATGTTGCCGTCCCGGTCCAGCACACGGGTATACAGGTGCGGGGTGGTGTACTCGCCGTCATAGAAGATCTGGAAGGCTGCGGCCAGCGCCATGGGCGTAACACCCTTGGTCTGGCTGCCCATGACCATCTGCGCCAGACCCACATCGTTGGTGGGGTCCAGCGTATTCAGCTGCAGGGTGTTGTAGACGAAGTTGAAGATATTGCTTGCGCCCACAAGGTCGCCCACGCGGACTGCGATGGTATTCAGCGAGCGGGCAAGGCCGTTCCACAGCGGGAGATCGCTGCCGTCGCCATAGTTGCCGCCGTAGTTGCGCGGCCAGCTGCGCCATGCGTTGGGGTAAGCGCGGAGCTGCTTGTCGGAGAGCCCCATCAGGCCATTCTTGCGGCAGTAGTCCTCGTCCCGGATGATCATATCCTGCTTCTGGTACAGGGGGGAGTTGTTGAGCATGGTAGACCAGTTGACCAGACCGTACTCAATGCCCAGCGCATAGGCACCGATGGGCTTGATGGTAGAACCGGTCTGCCGCTCCACATTATAGGCGCGGTTCAGGGAAAGGCTCTTGGTCTTTTCGCCCAGGCCGCCCGCAATGGCCAGCACGTTGCCGTCATAGTCCAGCGTGACCATAGCAGCCTGCGTGCGCACGTTGCGGTAATAGTAGACGGTGCCATCTTCGCCGGTGCGGGTCTTGGGGGTACCGTCCTCGTTGAACACCTGCACATCATCGTCCGAAATGGAGGTGACCTCTTCCTCATGCCAGCCCGCCGGGAAGTAGGCATCGTCGGTGTTCAGCATCAGGTTTTCCATCTGGGACTGCAGCTTGGTGTTGACAGTGGCTTCGATGGTAAAGCCGCCGGTGTAGAGCAGCTTCTGTGCCTCGGACTCGCTGATGCCCTCCTTGGTCATGATGTCCTGCACGACCTCATTGAACAGTGCATCGGTGAAGTAGGAGGTGACGGTGCTGGGCTTTTTGCCGCTGTCTTCTTCGGCCAGCACAAGGGGCTGTGCAGCGCCGTTGCGGTAGTCCTCCTCGCTGATCACACCCTGCTGCCACATATTGTACATGATGAAGTTGCGGCGGTGGATCAGATTTTCGGGGTTCGTATAGGGGTTATAGTTGGTGGGGTTTTTGGTAATAGAGGCAATGGTAGCGCACTCCCACAGGCTCAGCTGGCTGACGTCCTTGTTGAAGTACTCGTTGGCCGCCGTCTGCACACCCTGAATGGTGCCGGTAAAGCTGATGGTGTTCAGGTAAGCCTCCAGAATGGTCTCCTTGGAGTAGCTGCGGCTCAGGCAGAGGGCGCGGTAGATCTCGCGCACCTTGCGCAATGCGCCATCGATACCGCTGGCGCTGTTGTCATCGGTCAGGTTCTTGATGAGCTGCTGTTCCAGTGTGGATGCGCCCTGCTTGGAGCTGTAAATGGGCAGCAGATACTCATTGATCATTGCGCCGATGGTGCGCTTGAAGTTGACGCCAGGCTCTGAGTAGAAGTCCTTATCCTCGGTGCAGATGAAGGCATACTGCAAATTGGAGGGGATCTGCTCAAGGTCTGCCCATACGCGATGGCTGTTGGAGGAGCGCAGGGTGGCATACTCCACCTGTGCGCCGGTATCCGGGTCGGTAGCTACCACCATACTGGACTGGCTCAGCTGGATGTTGTCCAAGTCCAGCAGGTCACCGTCGTTGGCAGTAGCCTGCACCACATAGAACACCATGCCCACGGCCACCACGCTGCCCAGCATGATGCCAAGGCAGAGCACCGTAGCAAGGGTGCGGCCAATGAACCGCAGCATGGGATGCTTGCTCTTTTCCTTTGGCGGCCTGGGGCTTTTGGGTGCTTTGGGTGCGCGGGTACGGTTTTCCGCTGCAGGGCGTGCCTCGCGGCGGCTCTGGGAAACATTGACCTTACGTCCCACCGGGCGGGCAGACTGCTCCTCGCCGCTCCGATGGATCTTTCTCATCTCATTGTTGGAGATAGGGATCGCCTCCTGACATTTCAAGACTGTTGCCGGGCATAGCTGCACCGGGTTTTATCCACATCGTTTGTGACACGAAATTTCAAACTGCAATACCATATTATAACACGCAAGCCCCAGCCGGGCAAGAACCAATCTTTGCGCGCTGAGCAGATATAAATAGTATAACACACTCTCTTGTGGAAAGTACAGTATCTGCGTGTGAAAATTGTCTGCTATCCGCCAAAACGGGGCATACTTACCGGGGAAGGGAGTGTTTTTTATGCGCAAGCTGTCTGTCTGCCTGTTCTACGGGCTTTGCGTATTCACCATTGTATTCAGTCTGTTCTGGATGGCGCTGCCAAAGCTGCCGCTGTCCCAAAGCCCCGCCGGGTCTGAGACCGACCCCGCCTCTCCCCTGAGCCTTGCCGCGCAGGCAGTGCCCCAGACGAACACTGCCCGCTACTGCCTGCAAGACAGCGGCGGGCGGGTGGCGGTGTACACCTGCCGCGCCGACGGTACCCCGGGCACCCTGATCCGCGTGACCGGCATCTACACCAATCTTCTGCCCGAAAACGATGCCTTACGCATCAAGCGCGGAATCGTGGTCAACAGCCCCCGGGAGCTGGACCTGCTGCTGGAAGATCTGGGGGAATAAATGCAATGAGCCGCTGCACGATATGCAGCGGCTCATTGCATTTATATGATTCAGGCTTCCATTTCTTCCAGCGGCACAAGGTACTCCTTGCGGCACTGCTCGTACTCCAGCATATAGTCCTTGCTGGGGTTGTGGTGCATAATGCTTTTCAGGGTGTGGGAGTCGTAGTCCTCGCCGGCTTCCATGCCCACCATGCGCACTGCGATGTTGGAGCAGTGGTCGGAGATACGCTCAGCGTTGTTCAGCACATCAAGGAACACCACGCCAGTGTCGATGGAGCAGATCCCGTCCTTCAGACGGAGGATGTGCTGGTCGCGCAGACGCTCCACCATCACATCAATGATCTCCTCCAGCGGCTCCACCTGTGCAGCCTTCTGGACATCATCGTTTTCAAAGGCCTCGTCCGTCAGAACCAGAATGCGCTCCAATGCGGCATCCAGCAATTGCAGTTCCTTTTTGGCGCTCTCGCTGAAGCTGGCTTCCTTGTCGTACAGCTCCTCGGCCTTTTCCATGATGTTCACGGCATAGTCGCCGATACGCTCGAACTCGGTGACAAAATTCAGCAGCTCGGTCACCGCGTGGCTTTCGTCGTCGCCCAGCTCCTGATCTGTCAGCTTGATCAGGTAGTTGGTGATCTCCACCTCCATGCGGTCGATCAGGTTCTCGCGCACCTTAATGGCGCTCACGGTCTCCTCGTCCATCTTCAAAAGCAGCGGCGCGGCCAGACCCACGTTGCGGGCGGCACGGCGGGACATCTTGATCACCGCATTCTTCGCCTGCTGCAAAGCCACAGCCGGGCTCTTGTACAGACGCTCGTCCAGCACCGGCATGCTCAGCTCCTGTGCTTCCTCCACGCTGCTGGGCACCGTGAGCATCGCCAAGCGGCTCAGCACTCCGCTGCAAGGCAGGAACAGCAGCATGGCGCATACGCTGGACAAAGTATGGATGTTTGCAATGGAGCTCTTGTTCATCACATCGCCCCACATGGGGATGCCGATGGTGAATTGCACCGCATAGATCAGCGCCAGCAGGATCACACTGCCGATGACGTTGAAGTACAGGTGGATGAGCGCTGCCCGCTTACCATCCTTGGAAGAGCCGCCGATGGTGAGCAGCGGGGTGAACGCCGTACCGATATGCGCACCCAGAATGATGGGAATGGCAGAGCTGAAGGTGACAAGCCCTGTGCTGGACAGTGCCTGCAGAATACCCACCGAAGCGGAGGAGGACTGGATGATCACGGTGACCACCACGCCCACCAGAACGCCCAGAATGGGGTTGGTCATGGTGACGAACAGATTCTGAAAGACGGCGCTCTCCCGCAGGGGAGCAACGCCGGTATCCATCAGGCTCATGCCGGTAAACAGAATGCCGAAGCCCAGCATGATCTGACCGATATTCTTCTTTTTGGCATTGCGCAGGAACACATAAAAAATGCAGCCAATAAACGCCACCACGGGGGCAAAGGTCTTGGGCTGGATCAAGGTCAGCCACAGGCTGTCGCCTGAGATATCCGCCATGCGGATCAACTGACCTGTTACCGTAGTACCAATATTTGCACCCATGATCACGCCTACCGACTGCGTCAGTGTCATGATACCGGAGTTGACCAGACCGACACAAATAACCACCGTACCAGCCGACGACTGGATGACGCCGGTGATCAGTGTGCCGAAGATCACGCCTTTGATGGTAGAGGAGGTAAGCTTTTGCAATACGCCCTGCATCTTGCCGCCTGCCAGCTTTTCCAGACCGGCACCCATGATGGACATGCCGTACAGGAACAGCGCAACGCCGCCCAGCAGAGAGGTAATGTGTGTGATATCCATAACGATACTCCTAATATGAAACTTCCCTTTTTATCCTTTACAGCACACAGCCGCCGGAACCTTGCACGCACAGCGCCTGCCCTGTTCCGGAAGCCGCTTATTTTTATTATACCATCAAAGGGGGCGTCTCAACAAGGTTTATTTTACAGGAAAGTTACTTTTTTTACACATTCCGCAACATATTTCCGGGCGGCAAACAAAAAGATTTCCGTTATTTTACATACATTTTACATTCAGCTTTCCCAGATGCGATATGCCGCCGCTTACCCGGCCAGCTCTTCCATGGCCTCCCGCACTGTGTCGGCCGAAAACAGGAACACACCACTGCCGGTGTATACCTCCACATGACTGCCCACATAACGCAGCTCAAAATCCTTCATGGTGTTTCCCTCCTGTGTTTCTGTTTTGTTCCGGGGCTTTCCCGGTGAACACAGTATCGCATAATTTAGATACCATAAAAAGGACTTTCAAAGGTTTTTGCGGATTTTTTGCGTAAAAAACAGCGTATGCTCCCCAGTCTGCTCACGCTGTACGCGGCCATTTTCCTCGGAGATCAGGTCTTTGGCAGTCCCCGCAGCGCCGCATTTCCGCAGGAAACAGGCGCTGGAGCTGCCGTTTTCCGTCACGACCCCCTCCTGTGAAAATGGGATAGCGGAGCGTCCGCAGACGCTCCGCTATCCCGAAATTAAAAATAAATTTTCCGCTGATAATGGCTATAGCAAAGCGGAAGCCCTTCCAAATCATCCTGCTGTGCAAAGCATTATTCTGCCGCATCCGTCACCCGGACGGGGTAGCCCGTCCGCACACAGCGCACCGCATACCGGGCGTTGCCGCCGGAGGTGCAGGTGAACAGGGTCAGATCCCAGCTGTCTGTCTCGGTGGCGGTGGTCATCTCCTCGATCTGGGTGGGGCGCAAAGTCTCCACGCTCTCCACCTCATAGCTCCAGCGCAGACCATCCGCATCCGTAAAATAGACCGGGCTGCCGATGGCCAGCCACTTGATGGGGCTGAAGTGCATTGCGTAGTTGTGGCCGCAGATCACAAGATCATCGCCATAGGTGGTGCCGCTGTACCGCCCGGGGGCGATCTTCAGCCCGGCGTAGCTCCACTGCGCCATCACCGGCAGCTCCCGTTCTACCGCCGGGATGGAAAGCACCCCGATGTAGTCCCGCCCTTCCACCTCCACAGTGGTCATCTCCTGCGTCGGGTCCAGCACCGGCTGCGGGGCTGCAGTCTCGTTTTCCTGCTGGTGCTCCGTAATGGTCTTTTGCATGGTCTGCTCCAGCTCGCCCAATACTTCCTGCGAGGCCTTTTCTGCCCGGGCGGCATCCCACCGGTTGTAGCCCAGCAACCCGGCGGCGCATAAGATCAGCACCGCGCCCAGCACCATGCACAGCCTGCCGATTTTCCGTTTCATTGCATTCCATCCTTTATATAATAGTATCCGTCTGCTTCAGTATACCATTCCCCGCTCCGGTTTACAACCGTTCTTGCGGGCGTTTTTTATCGGGCAGCAGCGCGCAGACCAGCCGCACCATCTGCCCGGTCAGGGGCAGCCACACCAGCGCGCACAGTACGTTAAATAAGGTGTGTGCGTTGGCGATCTGCCGGGCGATCACGGCGCACTCCACCCCTGCGGGCGAGCACAGCCGCACCAGCGCCGCAAAGGGCTGCAGCAGTGCGCAACACACCGCCGCTCCGCTCAGGTTGAAGATGGCGTGGGCTGCCGCCACCCGCTTGGCGTCTCTTCCCTGCCCGATGGCGGCAAGCACCGCCGTGATGGTGGTGCCGATGTTATCCCCCAGCAAAATGGGAATGGCCGCCGTCAGCCCCAGCAGGCTGTGCACGCCGTCTGCCCCGGGCTGCGCCGCCATGCTTTGCAGCAGCGCCACTGTGGCAGAGCTGCTTTGCACCGTTAAGGTCATGCAGACGCCCGCCAGCAGCCCATGCAAAGGGCTTTGCTGCACCCGGGCAAGCTCCAGCCGGAGCAGAGGGCTTTGCAGCAGCGGTTCCATGGCGCTGCGCATCACCGTAACGCCCTCGAACAGCAGCCCAAAGCCGAACACCGCCTCGCCCACGCAGCGGCCCCGCCAGTTTTTGCAGGCCAGACAGAGCAGCACCCCGCCAAACAGCAGCAGATACCGCCAGCTTTCCACCCGGAACGCCAGCAGCTGCGCCGTGACCGTTGTGCCGATATTTGCCCCGAATACCACCGGCACCGCCTGCCGCAGCTGCAACAGCCCCGCCGCCAGAAAGGCAATCACCATGACCGTGACCGCCGAGCTGCTTTGCAGCACCGCCGTTACCGCAGCACCGGTCAGCAGTCCTGCCGCCGGGTTTGCGGTGCACCGCGCCAGCAGGCTGCGCAGACGCCTGCCCGCTCCCTGCTGCACCGCCCGACACAGGCTGTCCGTCCCGTATAAAAACAGCGCCAATCCGCCGAATACCTGTAACAACACTTGGAATCCCTGCTCCATCTGCACCCTCCGTTTCTGCCTGTCCTTTATTTTTATGCAGCGAGAGCCGGTTTGCGCATTGACAAAACCTACAAGTTTTTTGTGAATTTTTGTTTAATATTTCCCTATTCCCTTGCAATCCGGCTGCAAAAGGAATATGCTTATCAGGCGTTAATACTTAACAACTGTTAAGTATCCAAAAAATGCAAACGAGGAGGGACTGTCGTGTCCGAGCCAAGCACCCCCAGCTTTCAGGGGATGTGCCACTTTATCGGGCAGCTGAGCAAGGCATCCAAGACCGGAATGCGGGCGGCGCTGGCCGATTGCCCCAAATGCCACTTCAATATGCTGGAAGGCCTGCTGCACGCCATCAACTGTCACGGAAAGGACGGTGCCATTTATGTCTCCGACCTTGCCCGGGAGATCCGACAGCCGCTGCCGGCGGTCTCGCGCGGGCTGCGGCTCATGGAGCAGGACGGCACTGTGGTGCGGGAACCGGACCCCGCCGACCGCCGCAAAACGCTGGTGCGCATCACCCCCAAGGGGTACGAGCTGTGCCACCAGTGTGAGCAGGCTCTGCGCAACTACTTTGCCAGCGTGCTGGCACGGTTAGAGCCGGAGCAGGCAGCCCAGATGGACGCGCTGCGCGGCGCGCTGATGGATGCCATTCTTGCGGAAAATGCCGCGCGCAACATTGACCCGAAGGGAGAAACGAACCATGACAAAGATCTTTAAGCAGCTGGCCCGGCACTGGGCAGTCTGCCTTGTGGTGTTCGCACTGCTGTTCGTGCAGGCGTACTGCGACCTTGCCCTGCCGGACTACACCAGCAAGATCGTGGACACCGGCATCCAGCAGGGCGGCATTGAAAGCCCCCTGCCCCAGACGGTGCGCCAGAGTACGCTGGACGCGCTGAGCCTGCTGATGAGCGAGGAGGATGCGCAGAAGCTGCAAAACGCCTACCAGTACTACCTGCAGGACGATGGCGTATTGCAGCTGCGCTCCGACCTGACCGAGGACGAGCGCACCGCACTGGAAGAGGCCGTGACCACCCCGGACATCGTGCTGTATATGGCTGCCGCACAGGCCGCCAACACCCCCGCCGGGCAGAACAGCATGGGCATGACCGGCCTTGCCGAGACGCCCTCTGCCGCTGCGGACGCGGACACTGAAACCGCCACCCCTACGGCAGCGGATCTTGACACCGTTTGCAGCCAGTTTGCCGCCATGAGCCAGATGCCCGGCTTTGACCGCAGTATGCTGCAAAAGCAGCTGGACGGTGCCATGAGCCAGCTGGACAGCACCCTGCTGGAAAACCTGAAAAGCCAGTCTTTGCTGCTGGTGCAGCTGGAATACGAGGCGCAGGGCGTTGCGCAGGATGTGCAGATGGGTTACCTCTTCCGGGTGGGCGGCCAGATGCTGGCGCTCACCCTGCTGATGGTAGCCGTGGCTGTGGCCGTTGGCTTCCTTGCCTCCCGGGTATCCGCCGCCATCGGCCGCGACCTGCGCCGGGAGACCTTCTCCAGCGTTATCGGCTTCTCCAATGCAGAGATTGAGAACTTCTCCACCGCCTCCCTCATCACCCGCACCACCAACGATATCCAGCAGGTGCAGTTCGTCTGCGTCATCCTGCTGCGCATGGTGGCCTACGCGCCCATTCTGGGCATTGGCGGCGTGCTGCACGTTGTGGGCAGCAGCAGCGGCCTTTCCTGGATCGTGGTGCTGGACGTGGCACTGCTCTTGTTGCTGCTGCTCTTCCTGATGAGCGTTGCCATGCCAAAATTCAAGGTGATGCAGCAGCTGGTGGACCGGCTGAATCTGGTCAGCCGCGAGATCTTGACCGGCATCATGCCGGTGCGCGCCTTCAGCCGCGAAAAATTTGAGGAGCAGCGCTTTGACAAGGCCAACCGGGAGCTGATGGGCACCCAGCTGTTCACCAACCGCGCTATGGTGGCTATGATGCCCTTTATGACCCTGATCATGAACGGCACCAGCCTGCTCATCGTCTGGTTCGGCGGCAAGGCCATGGATGCCGGCACTATGCAGGTGGGCGAAATGATTGCCTTTATCACCTACACCATGCAGATCGTCATGTCCTTCCTGATGCTGGCCATGGTGGCCGTCATGCTGCCCCGCGCCGGTGTGGCTGCGGATCGTATCGACGAGGTCATCCGCACCAAGGCCACCATCCGCGACCCGGACGAAGCCGCCGCAAAGGCTGCACAGGCGCACACCGACTGGCAGGGCGTGGTGCAGTTCGAGGATGTGAGCTTCCGTTACCCCGGTGCAGACAGCGATGCGCTGGAGCACATCAGCTTTACCGCAAAGCCCGGCGAGACCACCGCCATCATCGGCTCCACCGGCTGCGGCAAGTCCACCCTGCTCAACCTGATCCCCCGCTTTTACGATGTGACCGGCGGCAAGGTGACCGTGGACGGCATTGACGTGCGCGAGATGCCGCAGGCACAGCTGCACGACCTGCTGGGCTATGTGCCCCAGAAGGGTGTGCTGTTCAGCGGCACCATTGACAGCAACCTGAAATTCGGCGGCGAGGATATCACCGACGCACAGGTGCACAAAGCCGCCGCCATTGCACAGGCCACTGATTTTATCGAGGCAAAGCCCGAGGGCTACCAAAGCCCCATTGCACAGGGCGGCTCCAACGTATCCGGCGGCCAGAAGCAGCGGCTTTCCATTGCCCGGGCAATTGCCAAGGACCCCAAGGTCTATCTGTTTGACGACAGCTTCTCGGCGCTGGACTACAAGACCGATGTAACCCTGCGCCGCGCTTTGAAGGCACAGACCGACAACGCCACCGTGATCATTGTGGCACAGCGCATTTCCACCGTGCTGCACGCAAACCAGATCCTTGTACTGGACGAAGGCAGACTGGTGGGCAAGGGCACCCACGCCCAGCTGATGGTCAGCTGCCCGGAATATCAGGAGATCGCCCGCAGCCAGCTGAGCCAGAAGGAGCTGGCGCTGGATACCCTGAATACAGAAAAGGAGGGTGAGTGATATGCCCAGACCCGGACGTCCCACCACTGAGCGCGCCAAGAACTTTAAAGGCACGCTGCGGCAGCTCATCCGCACTATGAGCCACTACAAGCTGCCCCTTGCGGCAGCCATGCTGTTTGCTGTTCTGTCCACCATCTTCAACATTGCAGGCCCCAAGGTGCTGGCAAAAGCCACCACCGCCCTTGCCACCGGCTGGATCGCCCGGCTGCGCGGCACCGGCAGCATCGATTTTGTGTATATCGGCCGTATCCTGCTGTTTTTGCTGGGGATGTACCTGCTGAGCAGCGCCTTCAGCTTTATTCAGGGCTGGCTGATGACCGGCCTTTCCCAGAAGGTCTGCTACGATTTCCGCCGCCAGATCAGCGAAAAGATCAACCGCCTGCCGCTGGCGTACTTTGAAAAGCGCACCGTGGGCGAGGTGCTCTCCCGCATCACCAACGATGTGGACACGCTGGGGCAGAGCCTGAACCAGAGCATCACCCAGCTGATCACCAGCGTGACCACCATGATCGGTGTGCTGGTGATGATGCTTTCCATCAGCCCCCGCATGACCCTGATTGCCCTGCTGATTTTACCGGTATCGCTGGCACTGGTGCTGGTGGTGGTCAAGTTCAGCCAGAAGTACTTCAAGGCACAGCAGGCCACCCTGGGCGTGGTCAACGGTCAGGTCGAGGAGATCTACGCCGGCCACAATGTGGTCAAGGCGTTTAACCGCGAGGCCGTGGTACTGGCAGACTTCAACGCCGCCAACGATAAGCTGTACGAATCCGCATGGAAAAGCCAGTTCCTCTCCGGCCTGATGATGCCCATCATGAACTTTGTGGGCAACCTGGGCTATGTGGCGGTGGCCATCGTGGGCAGCATTTTTGCCGCAAACGGCGTTATCACCATTGGTGATATTCAGGCCTTTATCCAGTACGTCAAAAACTTTACCCAGCCCATCCAGCAGCTTTCGCAGGTGTCCAATATGCTGCAAAGCATGGCCGCTGCCGCCGAGCGGGTGTTCGAGTTTTTGAACGAGCCGGAGGAGGAGCAGCTGGCCGACCCCGCCCGCCGCGCCGACCCCGCCGACATTGACGGACAGGTCACCTTTGACCATGTGCGTTTCGGCTACACCCCGGACAAGACCGTCATCCACGACTTCAGCTGCACGGTGCAGCCCGGCCAGAAGGTAGCCATCGTAGGCCCCACCGGTGCGGGCAAGACCACCATGGTCAAGCTGCTGATGCGCTTTTACGATGTGGACGCCGGTTCTATCACCCTGAACGGCCACAATGTGCGGGACTTTGACCGCAGCGCCTTGCGCGAGGGCTTTGGCATGGTGTTGCAGGACACATGGCTGTTCAAGGGCACCATCATGGAAAACATCCGCTACGGCCGGCTGGACGCCACCGATGAAGAGGTGATTGCTGCCGCAAAGGCTGCCAACGCCGACCACTTTATCCGCACCCTGCCCGGCGGCTACCAGATGGAGCTGAACGAGGACGCCTCCAACGTCAGTCAGGGACAAAAGCAGCTGCTCACCATCGCCCGCACCATTCTGGCAGATAACCGCATCCTGATTTTGGACGAGGCTACCAGCAGCGTGGATACCCGCACCGAGCAGCGCATCCAGACCGCCATGGACCGCCTAATGGAGGGGCGCACCAGCTTTGTCATCGCCCACCGCCTTTCCACCATCCGGGATGCCGACCTTATCCTTGTCATGCGAGACGGCGACATTGTGGAGCAGGGCACCCACGACCAGCTGATCGAGGCCGGCGGCTTCTACGCTGACCTGTACAACAGCCAGTTCGAGGATGTGGTGGATTAAAGCACCTGTTATCGCAATATAACTGCAAAAAGAGCACCTGTTGCCTTCCTTTCTGAGGACAGCAGGTGCTCTTGTTTTTTTATTCCGCCACCGGTTCCAGCTTCAAGCCGAACAGCTTTTCCGAGAGGGACGGCAGCTGTTGCTGCAAGGCGCGGACATAGGCCATTACTACCGGATCCTCGCGCTTTTGCCCCAGCACAACGCCGAAGCGGTGTCCCCTGCCCCAGTCCATTACCCGCACAAAACTGAGGTCCGGCCTGCGGTAATAGACCGCCGGGACCATCTTGAGCGCCGGGTCGCCGTAGGCTGCACTGCGGATACCGCCCACCGGCGTAAACTCCATCCCTCGGTTCATTCCCTCCTGCAGCAGGCTTGTTTCGTAGACAGTCTGGTACATCTCCTTGATGGGCAGCCAGCGGTATTGCAATGCCTGTTCCAAGGTCAATCTGCCCACCGGCATATCAGCGGGCGGGTGGATGGGGATGCAAAGTTCTGGCATATAGAACAGCGGCACAAAGGTAAGCCCCTGCGCGTAGAACTCTGCACTTTCCAGCTGGAAGGAAAGATCCATCTCCCCTTTTTTCAGGCTGCGCCAGACCTCGCTGCGGTTGGCACACCACCCCAGAATGGAGGTATACTGCAGGCACAAGTCACTTGTCAGGGAAAACAAGTCGTATGCGAACATCCGCATTGCCTCATGGCAGCCTGCAATCACCAGATGCCGTTCCGGCGGTTTTTCCTGCTGTTGCACCGCGCGGGCATGGCACACTGCCTGCTGATACAAGGCCACCAGCTGCTTTGCCTTGGGGTAAAAATCCTGTCCCGCCGGGGTCAGCACCACCCGGCGCGGCACATGCTGGAACAACTCAAACTGCAATTGCCCTTCCAGCGTGCGGATCTGCTGCGAAAGTGCCGACTGGGAAAGATACAGTGCCTCTGCCGCCGCAGAAAAGCTGTTCAGTTCCACGATTTTTATAAAGCCCTCCAGTGCGCTCTCGTTCATGCTTTTCTCCCTCCCGCAATACATTAGGTTTTCCTAAATTATAATATAAAAAATATGAATTGTAAACAGCACCCTTCTACGCTACAATTGTTAAGGATTCCGCAAAGTGCCTTTTGCTTTGCTGCACGATAAGAAGGAACACAAAGAAGAACAAAAAGAAAGAGAGCGTACCTATGAACAAGATTTCCCGTAAGGGCTTTATCAAGATCGCCGCTGCCGCCGCCATGAGCGGTGTGACCGCCGGTGCTCTGGCTGCCTGCAATTCCGCTTCCGGTTCTGCCTCCACTTCCGGTGCTGCCGGTCAGTACATCCCCGGCACCTACGAGGGCACTGCCGAGGGTATTTCCTCCACCGTCAAGGTCACTATGACCTTCTCCGACAGCGCTGTCACCGACGTGGTGGTGGATACCTCCGGCGAGACCGCTTCCTACGGCGCTGCCGCTGCCGATGAGCTGCGCGAGCAGCTGATGGCTGCCGGTTCTGCCGAGATCGACGGTGTTTCCGGCTCCACCGTCACCTCTAACGCCGTGATGAAGGCCGCCAAGAGCTGCTACGCACAGGCAAAGGGCGAGACCGTGGTCTCCAGCGTGCAGCTGCCCACCGGCGATGAGAACGACTGGCTGGGCAAAGAGCCTGACATCGACGAGGCTTCCATCACCGAGACATGGGATACCGATATCGTCATTGTGGGCGCTGGCAACGGTGGTATGTGCGCAGCCGCATATGCTGCACAGAACGGACTGGACTTCCGCATCATCGAGCAGAATTCTGCCGTTATGGATACCCGCCACTGGTACGGCACCATCGACAGCAGCGAAGCAAAGAAAAAGGGCATCGCTCCTGTTGACCGCGCCGAGCTGCTGAGCGAGATTTCCCGCTCCATGGGCGGTCGCTGCGACCAGCGCGTAGTTAAGACCTGGATCAATGAGTCTGCCGCCATGCACGATTTTGTTTCCGGCATTCTGGAAAGCGAGCCCTACAACTATGTATGCAACCTGACCTCCGGCGATGAAGCCAAATGGCCGGATGATACGCAGGTGAGCCAGAGCAAGCTGATGTTCCCTGTGCAGCAGGTCGACTACAGCAGCGCCGAAAAGCCCCGCAACGTGGTATTTCAGGAGTATATCGAGAGCAAGGGCTACAGCATCGACTTTAACACCGGCCTTGCCAAGCTGGAAAAGGATGCCGACGGCCGCATCACCGGCGTTATCGCCCAGAGCACTGCCGACGACCACTTCATCCGCATCAACGCAGCCAAGGGCGTACTGCTGGCCTGTGGCGGCTATGCAGGCAATCCCTACATGATGGAGCAGCTGGACCCGCTGGGCACCAGCGTGACCACCGCCTGCTCCTATACCCCTGCTGACAAGGGCTATGGTATCCGCGCCGCTATCTGGGCAGGTGCACATCTGGATGCAGAGCCTGCTCCCGTGCTGTTCGACCGCGGTCTGGTGGCACCCGGTGTGGATGCCGGTTATGCGGACAACGGCTCTGCCTTTGGCGGCAAGGCCTTCCCCGGCACTGTGGGTCAGTACAACCCCGGCAGCCAGCCCTTCCTGAAGGTCAACCGCCATGGCGAGCGTTTTATGAACGAAAGTCAGGAATACGACAATGCCTCCCATGCTTCTTTCCAGCAGCCGGGGCACGTTTATGCCATGATCCACGACGCAAACTTCCGCAGCGACGTAGATCGCTTCCACACCATCGGTTGCTCTGCACTGACCCGTTACATCCCCGGCATGATGGAAGGTCAGCTGGAGCAGTACGAGGGTGAGGGCCTGATCATGAAGGCGGACACCATTGAAGAGCTTGCCGACAAGATGGGCTTTACCGGTGCTGACAAGGACAACTTTGTAGCCACCGTTGCCCGCTACAATGAGCTGTACGACAAGCAGAACGACGAGGACTTCGGCAAGCCTGCAAGCCGCCTGAGCGCCATCCGCACCGCGCCCTTCTACGGCTGCTGGCTGGGTGCCTCTCTGCTGTGCAGTATGCAGGGTATTTCCATCACTGAAAACTGCCAGGCGAAGGATAGCAACAACGAGCCCATTCCCGGCCTGTACATTACCGGCGATATGTCCGGTAGCTTCTTCCAGAACAACTACCCCTGCGTCATGGGCGGCACCGCTTGTGGCCGCACCCTGACCTTTGCCATGAAGGCTGTCAAGCAGATGGCTGGTCTGGAGAACGCCTGATAAAGCGCAGTTCTCCGGCATACTCTAAGCGTTTCTTCTTTTCTTCTTTTTCATGTGAAGAGGGGCAGCCCCGGTCTTGGGGCTGCCCCTCTTTGCTACATTTGTCAAGTTACCGTTTTTATGTAGTCTCCAATAAATTTCAAGTCTTTTTCCCACTTTTTAACTGCCTGCGCATACTTCGTTTGTGATTGAAACAAGTTTATACACTGTTCAATGGTTTGACAAATTTCATAATAAGTAATTTGTCCGCTTTTTATTAACGCGATTAAAATCCTTTGTCTTTCCAACTCTGTTAATTCATTCGCTTTTACATTATACCCATACTGATGCAGCCGAGACTCCGGGTTAAATCCATCGAAGGCGCTTGCTTCTTTTTCTTGTGTCAAATATCTCTGTGTTCGTACCAAAATCTTTCCAAATTGTTTCTCATATTCTGCCAGCGTCTTATCTCCAATAAAGAATTTTTTACACTCCGTACAGTAATGTGTCGGTAGAATTACCACTCCACCACCATTCAAAATTTTAGCACAAAATCTTTTTGCTATTATTTCATGTTTTTCTTGATAACCTCTTATCATCGGGAGTGCTCTAACAAGATAAAGTGTTTCATCGTCAATCCCTTGTTCCTCAAAACATTTTTTATTAAGAATCTCTTTTTCACGCATTGCCGCCAGGATTTGAAGTCTTGTATTCACATCATTTTCCACATTGTCTAATCGAATATTGGGATTGATTTGTTGTTTCCATTTATAAATAGTGTCGATATAAATCCACTCTATTGACTGACAAAATTCCTGAAATGTTGCGCGACGATATTGCCTTCCCTGCGCAAAAAAATACTGAAAATTTCTAAATTCACCTTTATTTGCCCTAAATGATTCATATTCGTTTGTAAAGAGATTAACGTTTTTGTTTAAGACGGGATTAAAGTGTCGCCTTACACGTCTTTTCATTTCATCATTTAAGTAGAAGTCAATTCTTCCATCGTAAACCTCTCCTTTTTTCTCCATTTTGGACTTTGTATGTTCAATCATTTCTTGCATAAGTTCATCGAATATTTTGAAATACAGTGCGTAAAAGTCATCTAATGCTCCAAGAAGTGCCAAATTCTTACTTGTAAGCGCACATTTTTTACTAATTGAGATGCCAAGTTCCTTAGCCGACATCAAATCCTCATTAGCCTTAAACTCAATGTCAGGCATCATCTTTATGTGCTCGTTGAGTTCAACATTTTCTGCGGTCAATATCCCTGATAAGAACGCCCTTGGAATTCTGTATACCTTTTGTGTTCCGTTCCCAAATACCACTTTAAAATATGTGTTTTTCCCCCAGATTACTTTTTCGATACGTCCTTTTCCATCTGTTTTGCTAAAAACTATCTCCCCAACAAAATCTTGTATATTCATTTTCTAAGCACCAACTATCTTTTAGAAATCAACTTATTTATCAATAAAATAACATACTGGTTTATTTTATTCAATCCATTCGTTCACTTTCCGTCAGAACGGCAAATTCCTTTGGTTATTTTGTCCTTTTTGCCCCGCACGCCCCCTACACAAATGGCCGCGATTGTGCTATGATAAGCGTGGAACCGGGCAGTTTATTCCCGCCCGGTCAGAGATCGAGGTGTTTGTACAAATGTCGGATATTCTGGATACCTTACGGCAGGAAGGGGTGGACCCCGCCCTGCTTACGGCGGTGCAGGAATACCGCGCCGCCCATCCGCTCAGTGAGGCGCTGCGCCCGCGTATCCCCGCCCCTGCCTTTACCTACTACGGCAAAGAGGTGTGGGAGCAGGCGCTGGCGGCCATCCTCTGCGGCGAAAACCTGCTGCTGGCCGGCGGCAAGGCCACCGGCAAAAACGTGCTGGCAGAAAACCTTGCCGCTGCCTTTGGCCGCCCCGCATGGGACATCTCTTTTCATGTAAACATGGATGCCGCCTCCCTGATCGGCATGGATACCTTTGCGGGCGGGCAGGTGGTGTTCCGTCCCGGGCCGGTGTACCGCTGCGCACAGTGCGGCGGCTTCGGCGTGCTGGACGAGATCAACATGGCCAAAAACGAGGCGCTGGCGGTGCTGCACGCGGTGCTGGACTTCCGCCGCGCCATCGACGTGCCCGGGTACGACCGCATCCCGCTGGCCGAGGAGACCCGCTTTATCGCCACCATGAACTACGGCTACGCGGGCACCCGGGAGCTGAACGAGGCGCTTACCTCCCGCTTTGCGGTGGTGCAGATGCCCACCATCACGCAGGATAATCTGGAAAAGCTGCTGCGGGCGCAGTTCCCGGATCTTACCGCAAAATATGTGCACCAGTTTGCACTGCTGTTTCTGGACCTGCAGAAAAAATGCGACAGTGCAGAAATTTCTACCAAAGCGCTGGATCTGCGCGGTATGCTGGACGCGCTGCGGCTGATTCGGCGGGGCATCCCGGCCGGGGCGGCGCTGGATATGGGCATCACCAACAAGGCCTTTGACTCCTACGAGC
>ENA-OUQM01000274-OUQM01000274.1-human-gut-metagenome-genome-assembly--contig:-NODE-274-length-37633-cov-3.798020_pt1 | contig 37633 bp, 34 predicted proteins | sample MGYA00237949_ERZ548830 | MGnify/ENA primary metagenome ERZ548830 (study PRJEB26490, sample SAMN05194706) | human gut metagenome | biome: terrestrial biome; feature: human-associated habitat; material...
CGAAGTTGGAGCCGATGAAGCCGCAGCCGCCAGTGACGACGATGCGCTTGGGCTCGAAGATGTCGTTAGTCATACAGAATTCCTCTCAAAGCATAGCCATTTCATCATAACGCTTAATCTCACATGCGTTAATCCGCGCGCTTTCGAGCACGCCCAATATCACGAAACCCCTCAACGCCTCAACTCGCGATAGGCGGCGGCAAGCGCACGCCTGCGCTTGCTTCCTTGTGGAAGGAAGACGTTGATGATGGGCATATACCATCGCCGCGAGCGTGCCTCCGCGACCCGCACAAGTTCAGCCTCTCGCTCAACGCGAGCACGGTCGGCGGCATCCCGCATCGCAATGTGCGTATCGACCTGCAAGAGCGCCGTCTCAAGATCGGTGAACCCCTGTTCGTGCGGCAATGTGACCCTGGCCACCATGCGATCCCATTCGGTGCGCCATGCATGGAATAACGGGTCGTCGAGGCGGCCATCGTCCTGCAAAACCCATGTCGCACGCCCCGTCAACGGAGAGGCCAATACACGGCAAACTGACACAGCGCCCCACGTCTCGACAAGCACTGGAACGGCATCGACCTGATCGGACGGCCGCAAACGCACGGTCCACTCATTCGAAAGCGTTCGCAAACACTCCCGCTCGAACCATTCGGAACATTGTCGCAAAGCAATACGTCCGTCAATCTCTGCAAACAAGGAGACTTCGCGGACCAGATCATGCATCTCGCGCTGTCGAGAGATAAAGGCATCAAGCCCCATAAAGCCAAAGCCGGAGCGTCCCGCGCCGAGATTGTAAATCTGACCAATGCAATCTACGGCATTTTCCAGAACCGACGCACGCGATGCCAAGACAAAAAACTCATAGGCATCTTCCATGTAACCAATTTGGACCGAGGTCATTGCGGCAAAAGCCGCGCGGCAAAATTCGCCCTCGTATAAACATGAGACCATTCTCCATGGCTCGCGTTTTGCACCAACGCCTCCAAAGGAGCGAGATAGAATTTCGTCGCCTTTCACCGTGCCCGACGAATCGTTGAGCGCGCGGTCAACCAGAATGCGAGCGGCTTCACCCTCGGAACCGTGAGCAACAACACAGCACCCAAGGCGGTATATCTCCGCCCTCCGATGACAAATAAGACCGACAACAAGCTCGAGAAAATGCGGAGTCACCTCATCATCGCCATCGATAAAGTAGACAAATTGGCCAGACGAATACAAGACTCCCGTTTTGCGGGCGAGGTGCGCACCACAGTTTTGAGGATGTTCCACGATGCGTATGCGCTCGTCTTCGCCTGCCTCAGCCTTAATGAGATCAAGAGTAGCGTCAGTGCTGGCATCATCTACGACAATGACCTCAAAAGAGGCGCCAACCTGTTCACGCACGCTACGCAGGCAACGCTGAATATAGATCTCAACGTTATGGGCAATCACCACAAAGGAGACAAGCGGACGCGTGTCGCCAGACAGTTCCGTCATAATCCTCTGCCCTCTCAACCCGCAATGCCTATTCGCAATCCATGCCAATCATATCAAGACCAACCGCGCCATCGGCCAAAAGCGCATAATCATTCGCGCGATTACTGCGTATGACAAAGAAGCAGCAGTTACGATCGCTCGTAAAGGCAATCATGTCCGTCTCACCCGTATCAGATCCGGGCGTATCGTTTCGCAGCGTGGCAAACAACTTGTATTGACCGCTGTTGAACATATCCAAAGCCAACGAGAATCGTATGCGATGATGGCCCGTCTTATCCATTTTCAACGGGGTGGAATCAAACGGAATCCCCCCACGTTTTACATCAAACATGGAGAATGAAAGGTAGAAATCCTTCTCATCGCGATAGTCGTATTCGATGTCAAAAACAAAAGGTGAAGTTCCATCGGTGACGGCAGTGGAAATCGGATTGATTTTCAGCGTAGGCACAATCGCGCTCAAACCCGTCTCAAATACGCCATCCTGAGCCTGCCCATGCGACTCCGCCTTGAGGTTCTCAAGCGTATAACGATCGGCAACGTCATTCTTATCACCCGACGCAATGACTCTGCCGTCCTTGATGAGAATCGCCTTGTTGCAGTACTTCTTCACAGCGTCCATGCTGTGCGTAACCAGAATGACCGTCTTAGTGGGGTCCTTCTTGACCGACGCGAAGAAGTTGTCGCACTTGCGCTGGAACGCCTCGTCGCCCACGGCCAGCACCTCATCGAGCACGAGGATATCGCCCTGTGCCTTGATCGCCACGGAGAACGCGAGCCTCACCTGCATGCCAGACGAGTAGTTCTTGAGCTTCTGGTCCATGAAGTCGTGCAGCTCGGCAAAATCCACGATGTCGTCGTACATCGCATCGATCTCATCGCGCGAAAAACCGAGCAGAGCGCCATTGAGATAGACGTTCTCGCGGCCAGTCAGCTCGGGATTGAAGCCGACGCCCAACTCAATGAACGGGACCAGCTTGCCGTTGACCGTGATGGAGCCGCGCTCGGGAACGTAGATCTGCGAGATCAGCTTGAGCAAGGTGGACTTGCCACTGCCGTTGCGGCCCACGATACCAAAGAAATCGCCCTGGCGCACCTCGAACGACACGCCGCGCAGCACCTGCTGCTCGCGATAGCCCTTGATGCCCTTCGTCCAGTTGATGAGCAACTGCTTGATTCCAGAAGCCTGCTCGGTGGGCAGCCGGAACGACTTCTCGACGTTGTCCACCTTCAGGACGACTTTGCGCTCTTCCGTCGTCACGACTACATCACCTCAGCAAACTTGGGGCTGTACTTCTTGAACACATGGATGCCAAGTCCCAGCAAGACGAATGTGAGCACCACTGGAATAAACCGGAACAGGAGGTTATCCGACAGCGTCCAGATCGTATCGGTGGTGAGGGGGGCAATCAGGTTGTGCCGGATATCCTGAATGACCTGAGCAGCGGGATTGAGCAACATCAGCTTCTCGACGAATATGCCCACGCCCGGCGCGACAGATGCCAACTTCTCCCCAACCATGGAAAGCGGATAGATAATGGGTGTCGCGTAGAACAGCCCCTGCAGGCAGACCTCCCAAATATGCTGTGCATCACGGAAATAGACATTAAGGGTGGATAAAAGCAACGCCACCGCAAGTGCCAACACGTAGAGCTGCGCCAGGTTAAGCGGGAGCCACAGGACATTGGCCGTAAACTGCACGCCGCTCAGGATGCACGCCATGACGACGACACCGAGGTTGATGGCGAGCCCGATCAGCGCATTAATCGTGGCAGAGATCACAATGATATACTTGGGGAAGTTGATTTTACGCAACAAGTCACCACGGGCCGTCATAGAACACAGGCCCAGGGTTGTAGCTTCTGTAAAGAAGTTCCATAGACTAATTCCAAGCAACAGCACGAGCGGAAACGTCTCGGTGCCATCGGAGAAGCGCAGAAACTTGACGAACACGACGTACATGACGCAAAAGAGCATCAGAGGCTTAAGCACCGACCATGCAATGCCCAAAAACGATCCCTGATAACGCAACAAAAAATCAGTCTTGACGAGTTCGCGCAGAATTACCCAAGACTCGCGATAGCGTGCTTTAAGCTTTTCAAACAAAACGATATCCGCTTTCCCTGCAAATTATCTATATCAGTACGAAAGATTCTGGTTGACGAACTCGCCGGCGGCGACGCGCTTGAGGTGCTTCCCGTACTCGGACTTGCCGTAGCGCTCGGCGCAGGAGAGCAGCGTCTCTCGGTCGATCCAGCCGTTCTCGTAGGCGATCTCCTCGAGCACGGACACGGGCATGTCCTGGGAGCGCTCCACGGCGCGGACGAACTCGCCCGCCTCGTGGAGGGACTCCATGGTGCCGGTGTCGAGCCACGCGTAGCCGCGCCCGAGGGTCACGACGGACAGCAGCCCGTCCTCCAGGTACATGCGGTTGAGGTCGGTGATCTCGAGCTCGCCGCGGGCGGAGGGGACGACCCGCTTGGCGCGGGCGCACACGTCGCCCGGGTAGAAGTACAGGCCGGTGACGGCGTAGGAGCTCTTGGGGTGCTCGGGCTTCTCCTCGATGGAGACGGCGTTGAAGGACTCGTCGAACTCCACGACGCCGAAGCGCTCGGGGTCGTCGACGTGGTAGCCGAACACGGTGGCGAGGCCCTTCGTCTCGGCGTTCTCCACCGCGCGGCGGAGGTGGCGGCCCAGGCCGTTGCCGTAGAAGATGTTGTCGCCGAGGACGAGCGCGCAGGGCTCCCCTCCCGCGAACTCCTCGCCGATGACGAAGGCCTGCGCGAGGCCGTCGGGGCTGGGCTGGACGGCGTAGGACAGGTTCACGCCGTAGTCCGACCCGTCGCGCAGCAGGCGCTCGAAGTTCGGAAGGTCCGAGGGGGTGGAGATGATCAGGATGTCGCGGATGCCGGCCATCATGAGGACGGACAGCGGGTAGTAGATCATCGGCTTGTCGTAGACCGGCAGCAGCTGCTTGCTGGTGACGGTGGTCAGCGGGTAGAGGCGGGTGCCGGACCCGCCGGCGAGGATGATGCCCTTCATAGATATAGCTCCTTCAGTATGGTCACGTTCACTCTATCTTAACGCCGAACGCCCGAAGGGCGAACCTCGGGCGCCCGGCTTTAGATAAGCTGCATAGCCAACAGCAGCATTGAAGTCGGAAGGTTACTTCAGCAGTGGGACCTCAGGATAGTAACCCATTGTTGCAGCAGGACGATGATAAGGGTCACCACAGGCGTAATACTTACTCCAGGCAGAACGCAGTTTGCCCTGCTCACCCATGAATCTCATCATGTTTTTGCCCACAGCATCAGAACCGCGGCTAAAGGATTCATGGTGATACAGAAGAGCATCTGGAGTATAGACAACCAGCTTGTCCAGCTCGCGCACCCGTAAACAATAGTCAACATCATTAAATGCAACTACAAATTCCTCATTCAGCCCGCCAAGCTCATCAAAGACAGACCTCTTAGTCATCAGGCATGCACCGGTAACGGCGCTTAAATCCTGCACCAGAGAAGCCCTGCGCATATATCCGGGATCGTCGCGATCAAGATTCCAGAAGGCATGTCCGGGGCTCGCCTCCTCTGCGATGCTCTGGCACTTGACCATAATCACGCCGGCGTGCTGCACCGTGTCGTCGGGATAAAGGAGCTTGGCTCCCACCACTCCAACTTCAGGCCGCTGGCAAATGGCAAGCATCGATTCAAGCCATTTGGGCTCAATCACCTCGACATCGTTATTGAGCAGCAAGATAAAATCGCCCTTGGCGTCGCGCGCACCAAAGTTATTGATGGCCGAATAGTTGAACTCACCATGCCACGTCACAACACGAATATTGTCGTACTGAGCGACAGCCTGCTCATAATATGTGAAGGTCTCCTCCTCCACGCTGTTATTCTCGATGATGATGATCTCGAAGTTGCGGTAGCTCGTGAGGTCTTCGACTGAGTCGATGCAACGCTTCAGGACTTTCACACTGTCCTTATTCGGAATCAGAATGCTGACCAGCGGATCGCCCACGACCTCATAGGTAACATGATAGAAGCAAGCATTATCGGTTAGCTCAGCCGTCGCAGCTATCCCGCAACGATCAAGATGCTCTTGCAGGGCTCGCCTACCGGCATCATCTGCATATCCTTTGTTGCCGGCACTTTTTGCAGTCGAGGTATCGCTGATTCTCCAGTGATACAAGACATCAGGAATATGGACGATGTTCGTGGCACGCTCAACAAGACGGAGAAGGAAATCATAGTCCTGCGCCCCATCAAATGCAGAGCGCAGCATGAGCTCCTTGGCAAAGGCCGCCCTAACCGCCAAGAGATGCGTGATGTAGTTATGGCAGCGGAGAAGATCTAGATTGAAGTCCGACTTGAAATGAGGCGCAACAAACTCCCCCTCCTCGTTCAGGAAGTCCTCATCGCAATACAAGGCATCGATTGACCCATCCTCATTAATCGCCACTGCGTAGTAGTAGAGCGCAAGGGGATCCAACAAGTCATCGTGATCAAAAAATACAACGTAGTCACCCGAAGCGGCCTCGATACCGACATTCGTGTTGTCAGAAATGCCATTGTTCCCCTCAAGCTCGATGACGCGCACGCGGCTATCGGCAATCTTTGTAAGGGCATCCTGCAACGTCACATCCTCAGGACTAGCGTTGAGGAGAATAAGTTCCCAGTTCTGATAGACCTGATCGACAACGGATCCGACCATACCGGTCAAAAAGTCAACAGGAGTTCGATATAGAGGAACGATAACACTGAACTTAGGACCGACGAGGTCCACGAACTCCTTGCGATTGATTCCGGACAGGAATCGACCGCGCGCAATAGTTCGACTCTTGTATTCAGGACCTCCAGCGCAACGGTACATAGACGGCGATAGAGTGGCGAGGTAATGAGCACGGGCAGCTGGATCAAGACATAGGAAGCCAGAGCGATTCCCTTTCTGGCTGTCCGCCACAACACAGTACGTTTTACCGTCATCGGGAACTCGAACCGTGAAAGGCACCTCACGACGCAGTCCGCCCATCACCGTTACATCTGCTGGATTGCCAACGCGCAAGGAGGGACAGTCGACGGCCATGCCATTACCATCGATCACGCGAAGAGAAGCAAAGTCCTCAGATGGCAAGCAGATTTGGCCCTTAAGAATAAGTTCGCCCTTTTGAGGAGCTGAGATAAGGGCTTTGGGAGTTAGATGGATCTGATCCGCATAAGTCGACCTATCGATATCTCGCATAGAAAGAGCACGATCATTTGCGAATCTGTAGTTAAAGCGAGAGGCCCACTTGATTGCGAAGCGAGAAAACATCTTCCGGGCACGGCGCAGCTCCGAGCCGCGCTCATCGTACTGGCGCATCTCGACCGACACACGCTTGGTATCGAGCAGCGGAACGACGGCGACATAGCGACATGCGTCACGAGCATCCGTCTCCATATAATACGCCTCAATAGGAAGCTCAACACCCTCTTCGGAATGAGAGAAAAAACGAACGTCGCTCGCCCGATCGTGCATCTCGAACTCAACGGCAAGATACGCGACCCCTTGGCCCCTACATATTCCCGTGCAACGCATAACAACCCTTTGCTAGAACAAGAAGGGAGGCCGCCTAGCGGCCACCCTGCAACATCGTATCGATCATCTTGGCGATGGACTCACCATACCCGTCCCCCGGGACCGCCCACTTGCCGTTCAAATCCTCAAGCAGCGGAGCACACCCACGTTTGACAAGGTCAAAGCGTGGGTCAACGCACGCCTGCGCAAGCGGGTCCGCCGAGGCGTACGCCTTGAGGTGCTGCACCTGGGCGCGGATGCCGGTTCGGACGTCCCTGAAAGAGGCGGCGTTGCCCGGGGCCGAGTTCACGGCGCCCAAACCGCAGAAGTTGCACTGCTCGACCTTGACGGCCCCGCAGAAGCGCAGCCAGCCCGTCTCCTTCATCGCCTGTGCGAACACGACCTCGGCGCGAACACCCTCGGCCTTTGCCTCCTCCAGCACGATCGTACAGAAATCCTGCAGGGTCGGCGCGCCATAGTTCGTGTACACGCTGGCCGGGTACGTGGACTCGCCAGCATTCTTGCGATAGTAGGCGGCCATCTGCTCCACGGAGGCCTGCGACACGCCCATGATGGGCGTACGGCTCACGGGAACGGTGTCCTCCGCCACGCCATACCAGGCCACGCCCTCCTGCTTCCAGCCACGGCCGGCGAGCACCTGGTACTCGTTGTAGTCCTTGGTGTAGTGATGGTCACGCGTGCCCGCGTGATAGAGGCGGTACACTGGAACTGCGGAGGAATCGCGCGAATCCCACGCCACGCCCTCCTGTTGCCAGCCGCGACCGGCGAGGACCTGATATTCGTTCGAATCCATGGTGTAGTGATGGTCAAGAGTGCCCGGATGATACAAACGGTACACCGTCTTAGCAGGTGCGGCGAACGCCGCCTGGCAAGGCGCCACAAGCAGTGCGACCGCTGCGGCTAGCGCCGCCATGCATGCGATAACGCGGTTCTTCCTCATGTAGGCTGTTTCCCCCATTCGCTCACTCAGCAGCTACGCAACGCCGTCTACTCCTTGGAGTACCAGGCGATGCCCTCCTGAGTCCATCCACGGCCGGCAAGCACCTGGTACTCCCAGGCGTCTTTCGTGTAGTGGTGATCGAGGGTGCCACGATGGTACAGGCGATAGACCGGCTTGCCCTCGCCCTTGGGCGCAGAATACCAGGCAATACCCTCCTGCTTCCAGCCACGGCCACCAAGCACCTTGTACTCCCAGGCATCCATCGTATAGTGATGATTAAGCGTACCAGGATGATACAGACGGTAAACCGGAACTCCGTGATCCTTGTCATCGGAATGCCAGGCAATGCCCTCCTGAATCCAACCACGAGCACCAAGCACCTGGTATTCATTCGCATCCATGGTGTAGTGATGGTCGAGCGTCGGGGCATAGTAGAGGCGGTACACCGTGCCCTCGGCATACGACAGACCGTAGTAATTGGCAATACCGTGCGCATCCGCGATGCCAAGCGACTGCAGCTTCGCATCGCTGTTCAGGAAGTTGTTGTAATCACTCCAATTGTCCAGAAACGCATGCTCCACGATGATCGCCGGCAGGTTGGACTTGCGCGCCTCGCGAATAATGCCGTAGTAATCGCCGTTGCTGCCATCGGGATAATCGAACTTCGGATCCGGATCAATCCAACGGAACCTGACACCGCGATTGGTCAAACCGAGCTTTTGCAGCTGCGCGAGAATCTGATTTCCCAGATCCGTACCAACGGCATGCGTCTCGTTGTTATAGCTCGCGTTGTGCGGCGCCCAAACCTCAGCGCCATAGGCATTACCAACACCGGTGGAGTTCAGGTGCAGGCTCACCAGTACATCGGCACCCTGGTTGAGCGCACGCTGTACGCGCTCACGCAGCTCACTCGAGTAGCCCAGGCGATCATCGGGCGTCACGGTGAACACAACGGTGACATTCTGGTACGTATCGAGCTCCGCCTTGCAGAACTGCGCGATCTTCCACGTGGCATTCGCCTCAGAAGTGCCATTTGCGACGGCACCAGAACTCACGCCCACATGGCCCGGATCAAGCGCGATCACCAGCGGGCCGCTCTTCTCGGGGTTAGCCGCGCGCGAACGACTCGCCGCCGCAACGGCAGCCGATGCCGCCTCCTCGATTGAGCCCGACTCCGTCAGCTCGTCGCCGCCATCGCCGGTATATACATGCAGGTCGGGGCCGCTTGCCACCTCGCCATCCGAATAGGCAAGCGCCACAGGCGCAACCGTATAGCTTCGATACGATTCATCGACCTCGGAAAGGTCGATCTCATAGGCGATACCGTCCGCCTTGAACTGGAGGCGTGCCACCTCGCAGGAGCCCAATTCCGAGGGAACATAGGTAAACAGCAGGGCGTTGTCCTGCACGCCGGAAACCGTGCACGTCTGCTCGGCGCCTGCTTCATCCTGAACGGTCAGAACGGCCGCAGACACACCTGCGTGCTGCGAGAGCGACACGACGACGTTTTGTTCAACACCCGCCTCAAGCTGGGCATTGTCGATATACAAAAACGAGATGGCGTCGATCGGTGAAAGCGGGGTCGCCTCAGCGAACTCCTCACCATACACCCTGCCGGCCGCCAACATCGCCGTCGAAGCAGCAACGAGCGAGGCCGACGCGAGGGCCCCGCGACGAGAAATGCACGTGTCTTGGGACATAGATCCCCTCCCAGTATAAAACGGATTGTCTCAACGTCTACATAAGCAAATGCACATATCTCAACAAAGGTAGACGAATCGACTTTACGAGAGGTGAAGCAACGATGGATAACACCAATCTTACAGAATGAGAACATCCATCGTCGTCCGGCGGCATCGCTACGGGAGCATGAGAGCGGCCGCACCAAAGCGCACCATGTAAAACACGTTAAGCACAACGTATGAGCTCATGAGTAGCATCGTCGGGTTCTTCCAGCGCACAACAAGGCCATTCGCGCACAACGCCATCAACAGCAGCGGCAAAACGGGAAGGAAGTACCTGCCTTGCACACCGCGAATGACCAGTTCAGTATCGAACGTATGCCCAATGCACATCGAGAGCATAATTCCGCCAACACATAAGCAGAACAATACCGCGCATGCGTCACGGAACAAGCCACGGCCACGCATGGTATCCGGCTTATCAGATTGCATGCACAGCACGCCGATCACGGCATATGCGAGCATGAGAAGTGCAGGCGCTTCCAGATTCTCTTGAAGCCAACCTAGGCTACCGCCAAGCATCGTAAATACGTAATAGGCACTATAGGTATCGAGAGTGCGCAAGAACAGCTTTAATGTCATGGCCGGTTGAGAAAGCAGCAAGCCGATGCTGTAAAAATGCCCAACTTCATCGCCGCGCATCTGCACCGTCGAAGCCGAGGAGGCTAGCTCCGAAACAGAGAGGAGGCGAAACGCCATAAGCGAACACGCCGCGACAGCGAAAATCCCTCCCTTGAAGATAAACGCCGACTTTCGCGAAGAGAAGCGATGCGTAGGGATAAAAAGGACAAGCAAAATACCAACGGAATAGACGATCTTGCACGGCGCCACCGCGGCGGCCAATACAGCAATCGGCACCAAGTCGCGGCCCCGCAAGCGACCCTTACCGTACACCGCCCGCAAGATGCAGGCAATTAGCAGCATGGAAAGCCCAATGATGCCCGAATCATATGAATACGAAGCCGCCAAATGCAGCGTCATGGGCAACAGGGAAGTTGCGACGATGGCATTTTTAAACACGGGGGCGATTTTATAGGCACCGAGTGCGCACACCACGAAAACGATGATCGATCCGAAGCGGCCAAAGTAAAAGAGGGCAACCGGCCCGAGATCGAGCATGCGCGCCAGCACAACGCCGGCCACCGAGCCGACCTTTGCGACAACGTTTTCCGAACCCAAACTGAAGTCGTATTCTTTCAGCTCTTTGGTACCTTCCGGGAAATCAACGGCACCGCTTGCCAAATCGCGAGTTGCACCATAGACCCCACGGCCAATTTCATACAGGCTTCCATCCTCAGCCGCGCGCCACATCATGTAGTCGCATAGCTCTTTATCTGCAGCCCGCATGGGCATCGGATCTGAATCCAGGCCGTCGCCCTCGCCAAGCACTATATTTGACAACCAATATGTGGCGTAAAAATGATGTTGCTCATCTGGAGCGGAAAGAGGTGGAAACGCAATAGCGAACACGATGCAAAACGATGCGAGAACCGACCCAAAGACGATTATCTGACGCTTCTCACCATCCATATAGCCCGCAACAGCGCAGAACACAAAGGCTGAGGCAACAAATGAAGCCAGTACCGCCGCAAACAGAAAGACAGTGGAGGCACATTCCTTGAACCAAAACCAAGACGCTAGCAGCAAGCAGGCACACACCGCCAGCGAAACGATGCATGCAGCGCGCTTTTCCTTTAGATAGCGCCCAATGGACACATTTTCGACATCAACCACGTCAATCCCCATGCAATTACGTCTCACAACACATGAACAGATCCATAGAAGTCTACAGGGCGCGCTCGTCGAGACTTCTGGCGGTCGCTGGTTTCCCACCGTGAAATCCCCGGGCAAGCGACCGCATTGGCGATGCCTAAAACTAGCGCACTCTTTGCAAGACCTTTCCCGCAGCATTTTCATACATCGTTTCAAACTCATCCAGGTGCGCCTCAAATAATCGATAGGGACTTGACCCGGACAGCGTCGTCAACGATCCGCCATCCGCCGACGAATCAGGCTCATTAAGCATCAAAATGAACTCGGATGAGCTATAAACTTCATTCAAATCGCCATCATCAAGATTCCAATAATAGGAATCGGTTGCACCTCGACCCGCAATCGGCTCAAACCAATAAATATCAACATACGTGCCCAAAACAGCAAAAGAATGCACGTCGTTGTCTGAAAGCGCTTTGTCAAATCGCTCAAACAAGTCGATCTTATCCATTGAATATGGCTGCGTTGCAGCTACCTGCGTTCGATTGAATGTAGCAAGAGGCATCAATACATCAGAACCCGGAGTTGGGTTGAAAATGGGAGCGACCCTTGAAGCCGAAGCGTCAAATCCCGTCATGCACATCGTAGCGACGGCGATCCATGGCGCCATCATGCATATTGCAACTTGAGTGTCCAACTTCAGAATGCGATACAACCCTCCCGCTGCAAATACGAAGAAGATGAGCCAAAGAGCAAAGTGCATCTTATAAAAATAGTAGCTGGAAATCCACCCCATAAGACCCAAGAGCAATGCCACAGCAGCATATACCAAAAAGACAACAGCATGAATAACTGAAAAAGACCAACGCGAGCGCTTAACGGCAACGCAGAAGCCCAAAATCGCAAACGGCGCACAGAAGACGAAATCTATAAATAAGTTCTTATAGATTCCGCCCTCAGTTGCCAAGGCATCGGAAACCGAAAGATTAGAGAAGATGCCCAGGAAAACTATGAAGAAGCCAATGAGGACCGGAATGGCGAAAAAGGAAACCTCAACGAACATGAGGCGTTTGACTGAACGCGCCTCTTTCCACTCCGAGTAGGCAATATACACAAACAGGGCGAGGAAGACCGGAGGGGCGAACAGAGAGTAGGAGGTAACCACACCCAATGCGCCCAATGAGGCAGCAAGGTACCGTTTTGCCTTGCAATCGGTGCCCACGATGGCAAATAGGATAAGAGCGAGAAAGTTAACACCCGCCCCCAAATAGCAGAAGCCATAGACCATAACACTCAGCGGATAGCAAATAACATAAAGCGCGGAAATCAGAACGCCGAGCACTCGTGTAGACCGAGACGCGGTGTTTTTAATTACCGCATACAAAAGCAACCCCGAAAAATAGAGCGAAATGATGTCGGTCAGTATAAACACTTTGTAGAGCGGCGCCTCAATTGACAGGCCCGACAACGCCTGGCTCAACATCGCCGTAAAGCTCCACCACGCGAATTGCCCCGAAACCATACCGCCGTCCACGATTTTCCACGTCTCAAAAATATGCCTTGATGGATCAGAGGCCGTGTAATGAATCTGAAAAGAAGGGCCAAACTGTTTGAATGCGCACAGGAACACAATAGCGCCCAGAACAAGCAGGGCAACTAAATCGATGGCGTCAATCAACTGCTTCGCAGGCCTTGGGTGCACACCATTGCACACGCGCACAAGAACAAAAAGCAGAAGCATCTGAACGATAGTAATTAGCTCAAGATGGACACTCAGCCCAACCATGCTCGACACGCCATACAGCACGCAATCAAAAGCTACAACGAGCATGACCCCTGGAACAAATGCGCTGGCAACAGTGCGCTTTTCAAATAAAAATGCGATGAGCACAGCGTCTACAAGAAAAGAGAGAAGCCATATAATCGAAACGAGCATCTACGCCACCTCGTAAAACACGACACAGCAGGCGACCCAGCTCAATAGCTGGGTCGCCGACATAAGAAATATCTACCCCAAAATCCGTTGGATTGTACTCGCATCGCCCCACACACCTGGAGAATCATAGGGGCGGTCGGGGAAGGCGCCATACTCAAGTTGAATATCGAGGTGATTATCTCGGATAAAGCCCTCGATCTGCTCGGCAAGGGATACCGGCTTACCGGAACAGCAGTTGATGATACCCAGCACTTCATCTTGCATGGTGGCTGCGGCGATCATATGGGCGAGCTCGGCGACCGGCGTAAAATCGTACTTGTTCTTACCCGTGGTAAACGGGAAAGTCTTTTGACCCGCCTGCGCTGCTCGCAACAGCTTGCCGAAAATCGACTGCGACTGGGCGTCGTCGCCATAGATGTAAAACCCGCGCAGCCACTGGAGCGCAAAGCCCTTGCGCCCCGACTCGATCTCGAGAGCACGGCGCAGGGCGTCCTTAGCCACGCCATACGCCGAAAGCGGTTTGCACGGCGTGTCCGCCGTGATGGCGCCCTCCCAGTAACCGACCTCATGCATGGAGCCCATGACGACAACACGGCCAACGCCGGCGTCGATCATCTTGTGCAAAAAGAGGTAATGGCCCGACAAATCCCCCATGTGGGTCGGGGCATTGTGGTCAAAGCCGTTGCGCCATGCAAGATGCAGGCAAACCTCGGGCATCTCGTCAAACAGCTCCACAGGGGCAAACGACGGGTCGAACACATCGGCTTGCATCCACTGAGCTCGTGGGTCGCCGCCCTCAGTGCAAAGGTCAAGGGCATATACGCATGCACCCATATCGCATAACGCAGTGACAACGTGGCGGCCGATATATCCGTTCGCGCCCGTAACGGCAATTGAAAGCATGGGGACACCTTTTCCCTTGTGTCAGATTCATCCTACTATTCTAGCGTGCCCAGGAACGCCAGCATAAAACCAACCTACAAAGCATTGCTCTTCTCACTCAACGCATAGACCTTATTCACGAGCTTTGCAATGGGGCGCGGCCACAACGAAGAAAGAATCTCAAGATCCTCACCCTTGCGAATATCCTCACCCAAGTTGAGCGACGTTGCAGACTCCGCATAGATGCGATGCCCCACAAGCGCCTCGGGCACATAGACGAATCGTCCGTCCATACGCGCGAAATCCACCCAAGTCTTGTAGTCACAGCTATTCTTGTATGTCGTGTCGAACGGCGATGCACCCAGGTTCTGCTTCACCAGCGTCACCGCAGGGCAGCAGATAGGGTCGCCCAAACTCAGAATGCGCTTTTTTACAAACGTGCTGCCGTTGCAGCAACGATGCGCCAGCGGCGCATTCATGACGCGCTTGATGCGAAGCAGCGTGTTGTTATCAACGCGTTCTCCGTCGCGCATCTCAAAGTAGTCGGTGAAGCCGATGAGCAGCTCGCTGGCATCATAGGTGTTCAGGGCCGCCAGCATGCGCTCGACGAACGTCGGATCGTAATAGTCATCTTGATGCGCCATGGTAACGAGCGGCGTCTCGGCGGCATCGTAGCCGTAATTCCAGTCGTCGCCGGCAAGGTGCGGATGAGGATTGACGACCATGGGAACTTGATAGGTGTCGCATACCTCGCGCAGGTAATCGTTGGGCGTCGAGGTGGACAGGATGACACGAGTGGCAGCGGTTTGCGCCTGCAGCGATGCGATCGTATCCCCGATGTAGGGATTCTCCTTGTAGGCACAAACGACAAACGTATGGTCTTGCGGGGTAAACATCTATCTATTCCCTCATCTTTTCGTTACACACGGACCCAAGAGGACGATTCTTCGACATATTGCTTTACGACGCGCGCCGGAATGCCAACGGCGATGCTGTTGGCGGGCATCGACTTGCACACAACGGCTCCCGAGCCAACGATGCAGCCGTCTCCAATCGTGACACCTGGAAGCACCACGACGTTCTCCCCCAGCCACACGCGATCGCCGATCGTAACCGGCTCTGCGTCGAGCGGGCGGTCAGCCGGACGCGTGCAGGGTGCGCTGCCGCCCGCACCGTACGAGCCATGGCTCGTATCGCTCACGAACACCTTCGACGCAAACAGGCAGTCATCGCCAATACTCAAGCGAGACGATGAGACGAGGTGAACGTTATCGCCAATTTGGCAGCGCTCCCCCATCTCGATGCAGCCGCTCCCAAACACCTCGATACGGCAATTGCGACCTGTGGAGAGCCCACAGCCGAAGTGAAAGTCCTTCTTTTGCCGAATGCAAATGGGCCTTCTCACCAGCATGGCACCTGGGTAGAACAGCTTCGTCATCACAAACGACCAGCCCATGCGAGCGATGTCCGCAACCGAATACGTCTTTAGCTCATGCAAGATGCCATTCATGCCGCATCGCCCCCAACAGTCGCCGGCCGGGCATTGCGCACCTGCCAGGTAAACGCACCAAAACATATGACAAGGCCAACGCCGAACGCCGCTATGACCGTGCAGGTGATGCCGTTCGCATCAAGCGCCTCAATCATCGGGCGCGATGCGACGATGGAAATGAGCAGCGCCGACGCATTGGCAACGAGAGCCGCACGCAAGCTCCGCATGACGATGAGGACATCGAACATGAAGGCGAACATCGTCGTGACCGCCGTGGCAATCAGTGCAGGGGTCAGGAGATACACGCTGCCCCTGATCGATTCGCTATACACGAAGGTCAAAACGGGCTCACCGAACAGCTCGCTTGCCAACACGCCAGCCGCCGCCACCACGAGAATCGCCACGAACACCGAGCCGATGCCCCGTAGAAACGCAGCAAGATCCCGGTCGGACCATCGCTGGGCAATACCCCCGAGCAACGGGTTGTACAAATACGATGCGGCGACCTGGACGAGGACCGTTGGAGTGGCAACGGCCGCATACATGCCCAGCGCCTCGGCACCGCGAAGGACCTCGAACTGCTGGCGCGCAACGGACACGACCGCACCGTAACATACCAGCGTGATGACGGCAGGCAGATAGCGTTTCAACAACTCGAGAACCCGCGCGCACGCAATGCGCGGACGCGCAGACGCCAGAGCGTTGGCCTTGCGATAATCATAGAGAAGCGTCACCGACACGCACACGAAGGCGACGGCGATGATCGCGATGTTGATGTTGTCGCACAAAGCCAGGGCGGCGGAAAACGCGATGACCGAGCATATGCCGCGCACGGCCTGCGAAATCCCGATATAGTCCATGCGCATCGCCTTTTGTTCGATGGCATAGAACACGCAACAAAACGACTCATCGGCCTTGAAGAGCAACCAAAAAACCGTTGAGATGACCAGGGCTGCAGACGAAGCGGTTGCGATCAGATAGACGAGCATTGGAATAAATCCCAAGATAACCGTCACGATCCGGAAGCCCACATACTCCTCGGATGAGTACTCGTCATGCACGTCGGACACCTGGATCGTCCGCATGTTGTAGGTGGCCAGCGGATAATAGATGTTGCCGACTGCCATGGCAAACGCCAGGACTCCCGAGTTATCGTAACCAGAGGAGAACACCACCACGGCAACGGTCATCGCCCATTGGCACGCCTGGTAAATCAAACAGCCAATCGAGTTCCAAAGCATATTCTGCTTAACGGAGAGCCGCTTTGAACCGCTAGCACTCATGGTCGTCGTGCCCCCGTGCATCACGGTTGATCTCGCACTCGATGATGGCGATCCGCTGCGTCAGGTTCTTGATCGCAGTTGCCTGCCTGCTCACAATCGCGCTCAGGGAAAGCGCGATGAGCAGCAGAAACATAGACCCGGTGAAGAAGATGAAATTGGATGTCGTCTCAAAGCCCAGCATCTGCCCAAGCGCGAACAGCGGACCGGGCACCAGCGCCAATACCAGCACCGTGGCGCCAAGAGCGAGCCACAACAGCGAATATTTCAGTTGCAAGCGTTCGTGCTTCACTAAATGAATAACGTATACAAATAGTAGCAGGCAGGCGACCGCTGCCACAAAACGCAAAGCGTCCGACATGATAGCTCCCTACTTCGTCCGTCGAGACACGCTAGCAATCAGGATTGCCAGCGAGACCTTGATCATGTAATAAACGCTCGACAGTCCACCGATGGACGAGGTGCCGCCTTGACGCTCGCGCATCTCAACGGAAACCTCTTTGACAGACAGTCCGCTCTTGATGGCAACCGCGATTGACTCGGGCTCGGGATAGTCCACGGGATAGCTAGCGCAAAACAGATCGATCGCACGGCGACCACAGGCGCGAAAACCCGACGTCGGATCGCTCACATGGCGACCCGTACACAGCTTGAGAATAGCGGAAAGCCACGTAATCCCGACACGACGCATGAAAGTCGATTGGAAGCCGTCGGTCTTTTCCAAGAAGCGCGAGCCAATCACCAGATCGGCCCCCGAAACAACCTCGTGCACAAGCGCGTCAAGATAAGCGGGGTCGTGCTGCCCATCGCCATCAAGCTGGATATCGATGTCGTAGCCAAATCGCTGTGCGTACTTGTGACCAGCCTGCACAGCACCACCGATGCCCAGATTCATGGGCAAATCGAGAACATTCAACCCATTTGAACGGCAGACATCGAGCGTGGTGTCACGCGAGCCATCGTTGACGACGATATAGTCATAGCCGTGCGCCACAACGCCACTGACAGTGTTCAAAATGTTATCGGCCTCGTTATATGCCGGTATCACGATGAGCACCTTTGGCTCCATGCGCGCCCCTTTCCAAACAAATTACGCCATCAACTAAGGGCGTAAGTTATATAGTATAACGGTGAAAGCCACATCCCATAGCCCCGCATGGCATGTGACAGCGAAAAGGCACATGGCGCGCCTGCCCATATATCCGTATCTTATAATTAGAAAAAATCGATATAAGGAGCATCCCGTGCAATCCGCTGTTGATATCTCCGTAGTGGTGACGACCTACAATCAAGACGAACGCGCCTTGACGCTTACACTCAACTCGATCTTGCAGCAAATCTGCACGTCATTTGAAATTATCGTTGCAGACGATTGCTCAAAGATTGATCCCTCTCCGTTTATTCATCGATTCTTTGATGAAAAAGGGTTTGAAAACTACTCGATTGTCCGCGCGAGCGAAAACATCGGAACGGTCGCGAATGTGGCGCGAGGCATTTCCGCTGCGTCAGGCCACATTATCAAGCCGCTCAGCCCGGGTGATGCGCTGTTTGGCCCATCAACGCTTGCCAATATCGTTCAATGCTGCAATGAGCACGACATACGGTTCGGCTTTGGCGGCATCATTTCATATTTGTCAGACGGCTCGTTCTCACCGTACAATGCACCGCGCGCCCTCGATTTGTACACATCCCCCAAGCAGGATAGCGGTGATGTACTGCGTTCGCACATCCTCAAGACCGATTGGATACCGGGTTGCTCGCTCTTCTACGGGCGTGACCTGATGCTCCCCTATCTTCATGAACTCGCCGACCGTGCACATGTCCGATACTGCGAGGACCTCGCGTGCCCTCTCTGCGCCGCCGACGGCGTTCGCATCGGCTACCTTGGCGAACCCGTCATTTGGTATGAAATGGGCACTGGCATCTCAACATCGGGCGGCAGCGCATCGGTGCGGCGAATGTACAACGACCATCATAATTTCTATCACTACTTGCCTGAGCGCATCGTCGATCAGCAGGTGGCGTGTCGGGCCCTTCGCGCTTTTTCCCTACGCGAGTTTGTGGCGCTCCACACACCGTTTTACCGTATGGCGCAAAAACTCAAGCTTAACCAATATGCCGGGTCCAACACGTTCGACATGGCTCCGTTTGAGAAAGAGCTGCATTTTTTCAACGCTTGCCGAATGGATGTAATAACACAATGAGGGAAAGTCTATGGACCCTGTTCGGCGCATGAATATGATATCTACACTTTGTAATGACGATCACTCGATAAGATGGTCGAAGCCACAGTGAACACTTGTCGAGAACGTCTTCAAGTAGCTTATTCACGCTCGGCAACGCGAAAGGGTTCCCATGCCATATCTTTGAAGTTGAGCTTCGCGACGAATATCGAGTCACTTTCTCCTAACTTAACCTTCTGATTGACCTCGACCACAGCCAGATGGCCAATGCGGAAAAGAAGGCAAGGGCCAATCGCCTTATACTCTGCTGCATGAAACAAGACGTTCAAAATGTACTAAATAACGACTACTTACCACTCATTAATAACTTGATGTTTGGCTCGCTGGACAGCGACAACCCCATCTTGTTGGGAGTAAACCGATTAAATAACTTAGCAAATGGAATCGGAAGCATCTTAAATGCTTCGGGTTATTTAAACTCTACTGCAGAAGCCTCTCCAGGAATCGCATCGGCAATAGATTCACTGCGCCGTTTCCAGTTCAGGCTATCCAGTCAGTGTCTCCCCTTCTCAATTATGCTGGAAAGCAATGCCAAGATTCAACAATTTGAAATTGATATGGATGCATATCGTCATTCCCTGCAAGAAAAAGAAAATCAAATGAGTTCCACCGCAAAGACTCTGATTAATAAGATTGAGACAATGAAGGACAAGGCCTCCCTTGATCAGGTCGGAATACTAGGCATTTTTAACGCAGTAGACTTCGTCTTCACTGGCGGTATCAACTTCGCTGGGGATACAACGCATTATACTGCCGAGGCAACAAGCCCTGCAACAGCTTGTATTCTGAGCGTGTTGTTCGGATTAATTCTATGCAATATGGTCTCTGTTCTTCTTTGATTTGTCTCCATTCTTGTGGGAAAACAAGAGCAGTTACGGTAATTCGGGCTAAGTCTCTGGTTTTTTGTCAATGCAATCCTATGTGCTTTCGCTTTTGGAATTGCAGTCTTTGCTTACCCCTGTTAATTCAAATAACCGCTGTTAGCTGTTCGGACACGCTCCTTAGAAGAGCATCACGCGAGCCGCTTCCGCAGAAACTGCTATCGCCACCATCACCGAGCCCGACATCCTTATCGTTGACGAGACGCTCTCCGTTGGCGACGTGTTCTTCCAGGAGAAATGCGAGAAGCGCATCCAGCACTTCATCGACGATGGCCACGTTACCGTCCTGTTCGTGAGCCACGCCATGGACCAGGTCGAGCGCATCTGCCAGCGCGCGGTTTGGATCGAGAAGGGCGACCTGCGCATGGACGGCCCCGTCGACGAAGTCTGCAAAGCATATCGCGCGCAGTTCGCGTAGGCGCCACGCAATTCAGGTTGGATTTATATAACTGTACGTTTTGGGGGTAGTTTTCCGCCGTTTCTCGTGCAACACGAACGCCGGTCGCAGAAAAACACCAGGTCGCAAGAAAATCTGCCCAGCCACACTGGGCGTGCGGCCTCAAAACCTTCCCCAAAACGTACACTTTCATTTTCAGGTATAAGGCGAAGCCTCTCTGCTTGCATACTTTCTTGCGATCTAGACGAATCTCTGCATACGTCCGCATTCGAACAGCGGGCAGGGCACCGCGCAGCAGAACCCATAAGCCTACAACTCGATATTCACCTTAATCTCCGGCACGTGTGCAAGCTCGGCGAGGGTCACGCCGTCGACGTAGGCATCGATCGTCTCCTCAAGGCCCGTCCAGAATTTCACGGTTGAGCACAGTTCGCTACGCCCGCACGTCCCATCGAGCCCCTCACATGCAACTGTCGAGCGCTCGCCCTCCGCCGCGCGCAGGATATCCCCAGCGCGAACCTCGGCTGCAGGCTTGGCCAGCACGTAACCGCCGCCCTTGCCGCGCACACTCCTCAGCAGCCCCGCGTTCATGAGCGGGCGCACGAGCTGCTCCAGGTACTTGAGGGAAATGCCCTCACGTTCGGCAACCTCGCGCAAGGAGACCTTGGTCTGCGGACGAGGCGCGAGGGCCTCACGTGAAACGGCATCCGCACTGATGCTCTCCCCCACCGGATCCCCGCCGATGGCCGCGATGTAAATCATCAATTTGAGCGCATAGCGGCCCTTCGAGGAAATGAGCATGGACGAACCCCCTTGCGGTAAACGATGTGGAGCAACACGAGCACCGACGAAACATCGGCATATTCTCCCAGAAATCGGATATCATCGTATCGTTAATCCGAGTGAACTTCTAGAGTTTAGCGCGGATCGCACATCGGCCGCGCGCCCCAACGCACGCGCCGCAACCGCTCTCGCGCGTCTCGAAAGGATTTGATATGAGCGCAACACCCCTGCTCAGCATCGCCGGCCTCACCGCCTCCGTGGACGAAAAGACCATCCTTCAGGGCATCGACCTCGCCGTCGGTGCGGGCGAGACCCACGTCCTCATGGGTCCCAACGGTGCCGGTAAATCCACCATGGGCCACGTCATCATGGGCGACCCGGTCTACACCGTTACGCAAGGCACCATCACCTTCGACGGCCAGGACATCACCAACCTCTCCCCCGACAAGCGCTCCCGCGCCGGCCTCTTCCTCTCCTTCCAGGCCCCCGTCGAAATCCCGGGCGTGCCGCTGTCCAGCTTCCTGCGCGCGCAAATCGCCGGCCGCCCCGGCCTTGAGATGAAGGGCAAGGAGTTCCGCCGCCGCGTGAAGGAGCTCGCCGCTGAGCTCGACATGGACACCGCCTACCTCAATCGCGAACTGGGCGTGGGCTTCTCCGGCGGCGAGAAGAAGAAGGTCGAGATGCTACAGCTTTTGCTGCTGCAGCCCAAGCTCGCCATCCTGGACGAGACCGACTCCGGCCTGGACGTCGACGCCCTCGGAGTGGTCTCCCGCGGCATGGACGCCTACCGCAAAAGCACCGACGGCTCGCTCGTCATCATCACCCACAACACGCGCATCCTCGAGCATCTCGAGGTCGACCGCGTCCATGTGATGGTCAACGGCCGCATCGTCCGCGAGGACGACGCCTCCCTCATCCCCTGGATCGACGCAAACGGCTTCGATTCCTTCGAGCGCGAGGCCGCCGCGCAGCTCGCCGCCGAGCAGGCCGAGCAGGCCGACCAGCCCGCACCCGCCGTCGACCCCGTGCGCGCCGCGTCGATGAACCTCGGCGCCGGCATGGTGCAGTCCCTGCGCGCCACGCTCGACGCGAATGGCGCCACCTGCGGCTCATCCGACAAGCAGTAAGGGGCACGCGATGGCAAAGAACCGCACCGAGGTCGCGGACATCGACCGCAGCCTCTACGACTTCCGCTATGGCGAGGAGGGCTTCGAGCGCCTGGACGCCGGCCTCACGCCCGATATCGTGCGCGAGATCTCCGAGCGCAAGAACGAGCCCGCCTGGATGCTCGAGCGTCGCCTCAAGTCGCTCGAGATCTACCACAACACGCCCAACCCCACCTGGGGCCCGGGCATCGAGGGCCTGGACATGGACCACATCGTGACCTACGTCAAGCCCAACACAGACCAGAAGAACGACTGGGAGTCCGTCCCTGACGATATTAAGGACACCTTCGAGCGCCTCGGCATCCCCGAGGCAGAGCGCAGCTACCTCGCGGGCGTCGGCGCACAGTACGACTCCGAGCTCGTCTACCACAACATGCAGGACACCGCCGCCAAGATGGGCATCGTCTACTCCGGCATCGAGGAGGCCCTGCAGGTCCCCGAGTGGGAGGCCATCATCCGCGAGAAGTTCATGACGCTCATCCCGCCCACCGACCACAAGTTCGCCGCCCTGCACGGCGCGGTGTGGTCCGGCGGCTCCTTCGTCTACGTGCCGAAGGGCGTCAAGCTCGACTTCCCGCTGCAGAGCTACTTCCGCCTCAACGCGAAGGGCGCCGGCCAGTTCGAGCACACCCTCATCGTGGTCGAGGACGACGCGGACCTGCACTTCATCGAGGGCTGCTCCGCGCCCAAGTACAACGTGGCCAACCTGCATGCGGGCGCTGTCGAGCTCTTTGTTGGCAAGCGCGCGCACCTGCGGTACTCGACCATCGAGAACTGGTCGAAGAACATGTACAACTTGAACACCAAGCGCGCCCGCTGTGAGGAGGAGGGCGAGATCGAATGGATCTCGGGCTCCTTCGGCAGCCATGTGGGCTACCTCTACCCCATGAGCGTCCTCGCGGGCCGCAAGAGCCGCTCCAGCTTCACTGGCATCACGTTCGCCGGCACCGGCCAGAACCTCGATACCGGCTGCAAGGTCGTGCTCGGCGCGCCCGACACCACCGCCACGGTCGAGACCAAGTCCATCTCCAAGGGCGGCGGCATCTCCACCTTCCGAAGCTCCATCGTGGCCACCCCGGCCGCCGAGGGATCCGCGGCGAGCGTCTCGTGCCAGTCACTCATGCTCGACGACATCAGCCGTTCGGACACCATCCCCGCGATGGACATCCGCGCCAAGAACGTCGACATCGGGCATGAGGCAACCATCGGCCGCATCGGCGACGATAAGATCTTCTATCTCATGAGCCGCGGCATCTCCGAGGAGGAGGCCCGCACCATGATCGTGAACGGCTTTGCGAATCCCGTTTCCAAGGAGCTCCCGCTCGAATACGCCGTCGAGATGAACAACCTGATCAAGCTCGAGATGGAAGGGGCGATCGGATAATGAAGATGCCAGGTATGACCATCCGCCATGCGTCCGCCATGCCCGCCCCCACCTGGAGCTGGCTCAAGATGAACGACGTCACGATTCAGATCCCCGACGACCTCGAGCGCAACTGCCAGGTCGAGATCGAGGCGGGAGACACACTCGACAACACCACCAGCTTCGAAGGCTCCGTCGCCGCGCTCCAAGAGCGTATCGACAGTGCACGCACGGACAAGCCGGCCGATGAGCGCGCCATGATCACCGCCGCCACTGGCGCCGACCGTGGAGCCGAGGAGCTCGACATCCCCGCACTCTCAACCTATGAGCACCGCGCCGTGCTCTCCGAAATCGCTTGCGACATCGCAAACGATTTTGAAACCGGCGTGGGCGCCGACATGCGTGCCTACCTCAACTTCCTTGCGGGCGGCACCGCCGTGCTCGCCACCGAGGAGGGTGAGGAAGCCGAGGCCACGATCCGCGTCACTACGCACGAGGGCGAGGCTTCGGGCGCCAGCATCGACATCGTCGCGGCGCCCAACTCCACCTTCTCCATCGCGCTCTCCCTCGACAGCGACGCCGATGCCCCCGCCTTCATGGGCTCCACCATGCGTGTGTTCGCCGGTGCCAGCGCACTCGTCGACATCACGGTGCACCTCACCGCGAGCGATGCCGTCACCTGCGTCGAGGACTCCGGATTCGTTCTGGACGAGGGCGCCCGCGTGAACGTACGCCATGTGGTCCTGGGCGGCGGCTTCACCGCCACTGGCCTCGCGGCCGACCTGCGCGGCGACCGCTCCCGCATCGACGTCGACACGAGCTATCTCGCTTCGGGCACCCAGCAGCGCGACTTCAACTACATCATCCGCCATCGCGGGCGCAAGACCGTCTCCAACATGGACGCCAACGGCGTACTCACGGGCACGTCCAAGAAGTGCCTGCGCGGCACCATCGACCTCATCCATGGGGCCAAGGGCGCCGAGGGCAACGAGCGCGAGACTGTGCTGCTGGCGAGCAAAGGCGTGGACAACAAGACCGTTCCGAACATCCTGTGCGATGAGGACGACGTCGCGGGCAACCACGGAGCGACCATCGGCCACGTACGTCCCGATCAACTCTTCTATGCGGCATGCCGCGGCCTCTCACAGGAGCAGACCGAAGCCCTGTTCCTTTCCGCAAAGCTCGAGGACGCCGCGCTGCAGGCGCCCAACGACGCCGTGCGCGCCAACGTCGTGCGCCTCGGCAACCAGATCATTCCGCATTTTGAGGAGGAGATCGCGTGATTGACACCGAAAACGTGACGTGCGACACCTGCACGGCTCCGTCTGAATTCGTCTTCGATGCCTCCGACGAGGTCAGCCGCGGCTGGCCGCGCGTCGATATCGAGCTCAACCCCTTCAAGGGCGACTTCCCACTGCTCGCTCAGCACCCCGAACTCGCCTTCCTGGACAGCGGCGCCACCGCTCAGCGTCCCGCCTGCGTGCTCGAGGCGCAGAAGAGCTTCTATGAGACGATGAACGCCAACCCGCTGCGCGGCCTGTACTCGCTCTCCGTCGAGGCGACCGAGGCCATCGCGAAGGTCCGCTCCCAAATCGCCGAGCTCATCGGCGCCGTGGACGAGCGCGGTCGCGCCCGCGCCAACGAGGTCGTCTTCTGCCGCAACACGAGCGAAGCCCTGAACATCGTAGCCAAAGGCTTTGCCCCGCACGTGCTCGAGCCTGGCGACGAGGTTGTCATCTCCATCATGGAGCACCACTCCAACCTCATCCCCTGGCAGCAGGTCTGCCGCGAGACCGGCGCGAAGCTCGTCTACCTCTACCCAACCCCCACCGGCCAGATCACCGACGACGAGATCGCCGCCAAGATCGGCCCTGCGACCAAGATCGTCTCCTGCGGCCACGTCTCCAACGTGCTCGGCGTGGAGAACCCCATCGCCAAGCTCGCCGCGGCCGCTCACGCCAACGGCGCCTACATGGTGGTCGACGCTGCGCAGTCCGTCCCACACATGGCCCTCGATGTGCGGGAGCTCGGGGCTGACTTCCTGGCTTTCTCCGCGCACAAGGCCCTCGGCCCCATGGGCGTTGGCGTGCTATGGGGTCGCACGGACCTGCTCGATCGCACCGACCCGGTCTACACCGGCGGCGAGATGATCGACTCCGTCACCGAGCAGGGAGCCACCTGGGCCCCCGTGCCCGAGAAGTTCGAGGCCGGCACGCAAGACGCCGCGGGCATCTACGCCACGGGCGTCGCGCTGGACTATCTCGTGAACAAGGTCGGCTACGAGACCGTCGCCGAGCGCGAGCGCGCACTCGTCCACTACGCCATGAGCCGTATGGTCGAGCTTCCCTTCGTCGACATCGTCGGGTCCATCTACTGGGACCAGCACCATGGCGCCATCAGCTTCAACGTGCGCGGCATCCACCCGCACGACGTCGCCAGCATCATGGACATGGACGACGTGTGCATCCGCGCAGGCCACCACTGTGCCCAGCCGTTGCTCACCTGGCTTCAGGTCGAGAATCTCGCCTGCTGCCGCGCCAGCATCGCCTTCTACAACGACAAGTACGACATCGATCGCTTCATCGACTCCCTGAACCATGTCTGGAGCGTCTTCCACAACTAGTCGCACGCGACCCTCAATTTAGGGACAGTCCCTAAATTGAGGTTTTCAGTACACGAAAGGACCCGAGCATGGGCAACCTCTACGGCTCCGCCTCTTTCATGGAGCACAATACACATCCCGACTACAAGTACGAGATGGATGCCCCCACGCACACGCACGATGGCATCAACCCCAGCTGCGGCGACGAGCTCACGCTCTCGCTGCGCGTCGAGAACGGCGTGATCGTCGAGGCCGCGTTCACCGGTCACGGCTGCGCCATCTCCCAGGCATCGGCCGACATCATGGCCGAGCTCATCACCGACGAGACCGTCGAGGAGGCAAAGCGCCTCTCGAGCCTTTTCCTCGCCATGATCCGCGGCGAGGAGCTCTCCGAGGAGGATTTCGAAGACCTCGACGAGGCCGCTCAGCTTAAGGACATCTCGCACATGCCGGCGCGTGTGAAGTGCGCCGAACTCGCCTGGCGCACCCTCGACGGCATGCTCGACGCCTAGAGCCCCGCGCCACCTCAATTTAGGGACTGTCCCCAAATTGAGGTGGCACAAGACGGCCAGTCTCGATTCACCCGTCCTCGTTTGCGACCTCGTTGAACCAAGGTTGAGATGATCCAGCAGATTACGACATACTTTTCCGAGCATGGGGCCGAATGGGTCCAGATGGTCATCGACCATCTCGCCATCAGCGGCATGGCACTCGCCGCGGCGCTCGCCATCGCGGTCCCACTCGGCATCTTGTGTTCCCAGCACGCATGGAGCGAACGACTCGCCACCGGGACAGCTGGGGTCCTTCGCGTGATCCCCAGCCTGGCGATTCTCATTATCTGCGTACCGTACCTGGGCGTGGGCACCGTGCCCGCAGTCGTGGCGCTCACCGTCCTCGCCATCCCGCCCATCCTCATCAACACGGCCGTCGCATTGAGAAGCGTCCCCGCCGATGTCATAGAGGCGGGAGTCGGCATGGGCATGAGTCCGGCTCGTCTCTGGCTCACCGTCAAGGCGCCGCTCGCCTTCCCGCTTGCCTTCTCCGGCGTCCGCACCGCCGCTTCCGAAATCATCGCATCCGCAACACTCGCAGCGTATATCGGGGCGGGCGGCCTGGGTATCCTCATCTATACCGGGCTCGGAGCACTCCGTAACGACCTGCTCTGGATCGGCGGCATCTCTGTCGCCGTGCTCTCGTTGATCGTCAATCGCGTGTTCGCCATGGTCGATCGGCGCATCCGCGCGTACGAACACGTCGGCTCATCCGCCCGCTGATGCTGCGGACGGCCCTCGTTTCCGTCCACCGACACTGGCGCGGCATGACCAACCGGCCGCCCGGCAATATGAGAGCCGCCGCTGATCAGCCCTTCTAATCAGGCACGTGTCATTCCTTCCGAAAGGACCATCATGAACACCACAATCACCCGTCGCAGCGCTCTAGCCCTATGTGGCACCGCAGCGCTCTCATTCTTGGGCGCCTCGTCCCTCTCCGGTTGCGGAAACTCCAAAGGCAGCGAGAACGCCATCACGGTCGGCTCGAAGGCCTTCACTGAGGGCGTCATCCTCTCCGAGCTCTACGCCCTTGCCCTGGAGGACGCGGGATTCAGCGTTAAGCGCTCGTTTGAGATCTCGGGTTCACTCATTCACACCGCGATTGAAAACGGCGACATCGACCTGTACCCCGAATACACGGGCACCGGCCTCATCTCCGTCCTCAAGATGGACCCCTTGACCGATCCCGAGGAGGTCTACGAGACCGTTAAAAGCGCCTATGCCGATCAGTTCGATCTAGTATGGCTGAGCAAGTCCGAGGCTGCCGACGGCCAGGGGCTTGTGATTCGCACCGAGGCCGCAAAGAAGTACGGGATCAAGACCATCTCCGACCTGCAGGCCCACGCCGAAGACCTGCGCTTCGCCAGCCAGGGTCAATTCGACGAGCGAGCCGACGGCCTCCCCGCCCTCGAGGCCACCTACGGCCCCTTCGACTGGAAGGCCTCCGCGATTTACGACGAGGGTTTGAAGTACGAGGTGCTTCGCAACGACGAGGCCGACGTCACCCCCGCTTACACCACCGAAGCCCAGCTCACCGACCCCGCCTTCACGCTACTCGAGGACGACAAGCACGTTTGGCCGCCCTACAACGTGGCCCCCGTCGTGCGCGCCGAAGTCCTCGAGGCCAACCCCGGTATCGCCGAGGCGCTCGATCGCGTGAACGCCGCCCTCACCACCGAGGAGCTCACGCGCCTCAACGCCCGCGTTGACATCGACAAGGAGGATTACGAGGACGTCGCGAAGGACTACTACGACTCCATTTCATAGCAGTCGCGGCACTTCAATGAGGTTTTTCGTACTGATTCCGGCAGGTTCGAAGTACATTCCCTTGGCGGCGCTTCCCCAACTGGGGTTTTGTCAGGGCTCAGCGCGCCTCTACTTCGCAAAACCCAACACGAGTACGAAAAACCTCATCCAACATCAGCTCCCGACATGACAAGGCAACGTTACGAGCGGAGAAGGACGGCTCATGACCCCGGCAGTTGAATTCAAAAATGTCACCAAGCGCTTCGCGGGCGCGTCGGCACCGGCGCTCGACCGCGTCTCCTTGGTGATCGATCCCGGTGAGCTCGTCTGCGTGCTCGGCACCTCCGGCGGCGGCAAAACCACGTTCATCAAGCTCATCAACCGTTTGCATGACCCCGATTCAGGAACCGTGCTGGTGAACGGCCAGGACATATCGAACGTTGATCCGGTCGAGCTGCGCCGGGGCATCGGCTATGTCATCCAGCAGACGGGGCTGTTCCCACACATGACCGTCGCCGAGAACATCGCCTGCGTTCCCAAGATCCTCAAGTGGGACCGCGGGCGCATCGACGCTCGCGTGGACGAGCTGCTCGAGCTCGTCCACCTCGACCCAGCCGATTTTCACGACCGCTACCCCGCCCAGCTCTCCGGCGGTCAACAACAGCGCGTGGGGCTCGTGCGTGCATTGGCCGCCTCGCCCGAGATCATGTTGCTCGACGAGCCCTTCGGCGCCATCGATGCGATCACCCGCGCCAAACTCCAAGACGAACTCCTACGCATCCACCGCGGCAGTGGCAAGACCTTCATCTTCGTAACACACGACGTCACCGAGGCCCTCAAGCTGGGCACCAAGGTCCTGGTGGTCGATGCCGGCCGCGTGCAGCAATACGCCACCCCCGAAGAGCTGCTCGCACATCCCGCCACGCCCTTCGTACGCGAGCTGCTCGAAACGCAGGGCTACACGCCCGAGGGCAGGAGGGCATGATGGACTTGTTGTCATACATGGCCACGCACGCCGACGACCTGCTCGAGGCGACAGCCGAGCACCTCATGCTGCTGGGCGCGACCATGCTCATCTCCTGTGCCATCGCCGCACTCATCACCGTTGCCTGTCTGCGGAGCCGACCGCTCGGCAATGCCGTAGTAGAGGTCCTCGGGGCAGCATACGCCATTCCCAGTCTCGCGCTGTTCGCCCTGCTCATCCCTCTGACCGGATTGGGCTTCACCAGCGCCGTCATCGTCATGGTCGTATACAACCAGTTCATGCTCGTCCGCAATGCTCTCGAGGGTATTCGTGGCGTTGACCCGGCACTTATCGAAGCTGCGCGCGGCATGGGCCTGAGCGATTCGCAAGTGCTGCTCAAAGTGCAGCTGCCCCTCGCCCTTCCCGCCATCATCGCCGGCGTACGCCTGGCTTGCATCTCCACCGTCGGTATCGCCACCATCGCGGCAACCATCAACGCCGGTGGACTCGGCATGATCCTGCTCAGCGGTCTGCGGAGCATGAACATCGACAAAATCCTCGCCGGCACGATTTGCTGCGCCGCCCTCGCACTCGCTCTCGATGGCACGCTCAGACTTATCGAAGCGCGTAGCCATCTTGTGCATCGGGACAACCCCGGGGCCGCACGGCGGTAGACGGGTACACTGTGTACACGGCCGCGACGACGCGGCGCACGATGCACCATGGAGGCAAGGCATGACGTCGAACATCGATCGCGAACAGGAGCGCCCAACGGCAACCGGGGCAACCGGGTCCGTCGAGCCGACTCGCGATCGGCGTGCCCCCAAGATCGCCGTAGGTGACACCTCGGCCGTCCAGGACCGCAAAGCCGACAGCACCTCCATGAAGCAGGTGCGCACCACGTTCATCTTCCTCGCGTTCCTCGGAATCGCCTACGCCGCCTACCTCGTCTTGAGCGGCCAGCTCGACGACTTCGTCCGTGCACTCATAGGCGTCAACCCCCAGTGGATCATCGCGGGCGTCGCCTGCTTTTTGTGCTATTACGTCTTCGGTGTCCTCGCATACGCCGCCATCGTCGTGGTCGACCATGATTCCCCCGTGGGCTTTCGAGACCTTATGAGCGTCGAAGCCTCCGGCGTCTTCTTCATGCGCCTCACCCCCGGCGGTGCCGGCGTCATCCCCTCCCAAATCTATCGCCTCACCCGCGCGGGCCTTTCCCTGCCGGATGCCTCGGCATTGCAATTCGTCCGCTTCACCCTCTATGAGGCGGGCGAGGGCATCTTCGCCGCCATCATGCTGCTGTTCTGCGGTGACTATTTCCTGACGACCTTCGCCGACGTCAAGATCCTTGGGCTCGATGTCGTGTGGATCGGGGTCTTCATGTTCGGGTTCAAGTTCGTCCAAGTCGGCGGCGTCCTTCTCCTTTGCCTGCTCCCCGGCCCCATCCAAAAGCTCGGCGGTCTCGGTCTCAAGCTGGGCCATGCCCTGCACGTCCTCAATGACGAACGTTACGAGCGCTATCTCGACTTCCTCACCACGCAGGTCACTTCCTTCTCCCAGGCGTTCCGTTCCGCCGCATCCAACTGGCACGTGCTTCCGGTCGTCGAGCTCCTCACGCTGCTCCAGCTCGGATGCATGTACGCGCTCCCCTATTTCGTACTTCGCTCATTCGGCCTCGAAGCGGACCTGCTGATCTGCCTTGCCTCGGGCTCGATGGTCGAGCTGCTGGTCAACGCCATCCCGCTACCCGGCGGCGCAGGCGGCGCCGAGGTGGGATTTACCTATCTATTCGGCAACATGTTCGGCTGGCATCTATCTGCAGGCCTGGTCATCTGGCGCTCCGTCGAATACCTGCTCCCCGTCGTCATCGCCGCACCGTGCATGGGCATGCGCTCCACAACCGGGGAAAGCATCTACCACCGATGGGACCGCCGCCTCGAGAACACCGTCCACGTCGCCCATGGCGATTGGGGCAGCGTCAAACGCCGTGCGGGAATCGCGTATCGCCCGACCGCATCGCAGCCGAGCTCGCCCGAGCGCAAAATCACACGCTCACAAACAGGCGATCTTACCGTGAAGATGCCCAAAAAGCCTCGCCCCGCCGAATCGGCGCGTCGCAACAACGGGGAGACACGATAACCCCAACCATTCCTGGGATTCGTCGGCTTGAAATCGTTTCAATCCGCGCGCGAAATACGTCAACCTTCGGTCTCTTCACGAAGCGCGAACACTTCACACGCAATTTCACCTATTGAAACGCTCCAGAATCGAATTTCCACCGTTCACGGAATACTGGGTGGACAAATCGCGCTAAAATAAATCTGCATGTCAGGTTTGCCCGTTGCGCAGTCGACTGGCCGCGAGATGGGCACCAACTACGAAAGAGAGGAGAGGCATGCAGTACTCACAGGAAGTGGAGAACATGTGCCCCGTCGCCAAGGGTGCATACCACGGTCCCGCGCCCATCCCCGAGGAGGGCAAGTGGGTCCAGGCCAAGGAGATCAAGGACATCTCCGGCCTCACGCACGGTGTGGGCTGGTGCGCCCCCCAGCAGGGTGCCTGCAAGCTCACGCTGAACGTCAAGGAGGGCATCATCGAGGAGGCCCTCGTCGAGACCATCGGCTGCTCGGGCATGACCCACTCCGCCGCCATGGCTTCCGAGATCCTTCCCGGTAAGACCATCCTCGAGGCTCTCAACACCGACCTCGTCTGCGACGCCATCAACGTGGCCATGCGTGAGATCTTCCTGCAGATCGTCTACGGCCGCAGCCAGACCGCGTTCTCCGAGGGCGGCCTGCCCGTGGGCGCCTCCCTCGACGACCTCGGCAAGGGCCTTCGCTCCCAGGTCGGCACCATGTTCGGCACCAAGGCCAAGGGCGCTCGCTACCTCGAGCTCGCCCAGGGCTACGTGACCCGCATGGCCCTCAACGCCAACAACGAGATCATCGCGTTCGAGTTCATGAACCTCGGCAAGTTCACCGACGCCCTCAAGGCCGGTAAGACCCCCGAGGAGGCCATCGCCGGCGCCATGGGCCACTACGGTCAGTGGGAGAACGCCGCCAAGTACATTGACCCGCGCACGGACGAGGAGACCCACACGGTCGCCAACGTCTTCCCGGTCCACGAGTAACGAAAGGGAGGGACTATGACCATGGCTGTTACTTTCGAAGGTTACGAGCGTCGCGTTGAGAAGATCAACGCCTGCCTCGCTGAGAACGGCATCGCCTCCCTCGAGGAAGCCGAGCAGATCTGCCTCGACAAGGGCGTGAACGCCCGCGAGATCGTGCACGACACCCAGTCCATCGCGTTCCAGAACGCCGAGTGGGCTTACACCCTGGGCTGCGCGCTGGCCATCAAGAAGGGCGCCAAGACCGCCTCTGAGGCTGCCGCCATCATCGGTGAGGGCATCCAGGCCTTTACCGTCCCGGGCTCCGTCGCCGAGGACCGCAAGGTCGGTCTGGGCCACGGCAACCTGGGCGCTATGCTCCTGTCCGACGACACCGAGTGCTTCGCATTCCTCGCCGGCCACGAGTCCTTCGCCGCTGCTGAGGGCGCCATCAAGCTGGCCCTCAACGCCAACAAGGCCCGCAAGACGCCGCTGCGCGTCATCCTGAACGGCCTCGGCAAGGACGCCGCCCAGATCATCGCCCGCATCAACGGCTTCACTTACGTGAAGACCCAGTTCGACTACTTCACGGGCGAGCTCAAGGTCGTCGAGACCATCCCCTACTCCGATGGTCCCCGCGCTGCCGTCAACTGCTACGGCGCCGACGACGTCCGCGAGGGCGTTGCCATCATGTGGCACGAGAACGTGGACATCTCCATCACCGGTAACTCCACCAACCCCACGCGCTTCCAGCACCCCACCGCGGGTACCTACAAGAAGGAGCGCCTCGAGGCCGGCAAGAAGTACTTCTCCGTGGCCTCCGGTGGCGGCACTGGCCGTACCCTGCACCCGGACAACATGGGCGCCGGCCCTGCCTCCTACGGCATGACCGACACCATGGGCCGTATGCACTCCGACGCCCAGTTCGCCGGCTCCTCCTCCGTGCCTGCGCACGTCGACATGATGGGTCTCATCGGCATGGGCAACAACCCCATGGTCGGTGCCACCGTCGCCTGCGCCGTTGCCGTGAACGCCGCCATCAACGAGTAGCATTCACGCCGCACGCATAGACTCGGCATGATAATGGCCGCCACCTTCGGGTGGCGGCCATTTCTCGTAAGGAAGGGGGCACCTTAGCTATTTAGTGCTCTCAACCACATCGCGCAAGGCAAGAATATCCCCGTCGTCCGGATGCGTTAGCGCGGTATCAAAGTTCGCAAGGAGAGCATCGACCTTTTCGGCCGGAACCCCTTGTTCGCGCATCGCCTCATAGCGCCTGCGCACCCCGGCGCCCATCTTTCCCTGACACATGAACGTGCCCACCACAGTCGCGGTGTCGGGTATCAACGCGCGGACCTTTGTGAGTATCTGCTCAAAATACGCACCTGAGCCACCGAAGCCCGCCGTGCCAAATAGGAAGACCTCCTGGGAGTCGAGGGCGGTCAAGAACGCCGCAATCGATTCATCGCAGCTCCCTTTATCCGTCCAGAAGCCCACATACACTCGGTCGGCCCCAAGGGCATCCGACGAAGGTCCGCCGGCATACACGCAGTCATCCCCCACGAACTCAACGATCGATCGCGCCAGCAACTCGGTGTTGCCCGTCTTGCTACTCCATACAACGGCATAGCTCATGACATCATCCTTTCTCGGCCTGTCTTTGACTAAGCAGTTGTACCCAGGAGCGACGCCGTTAACGTGAAGACGCTACAGCTCCGTAGCGCACTCCCCCGTCGCCATGGCCAAAATGCCACGAATGCCCTGTTCGACCATACTGTCGACATCGATATCCGTATAGAAGGCGATATGCTGCGTCAGGATGACGTTGGGGAACTGGCGCAGATACGCCATGTTGCGATTTGCCAGGATGTCGTGCGTGCGGCTCACATGGTAGATGCCGTCTTCCTCTGGGAAGACATCCATGGCAAGGGCACCGATCTTCTCACTCTCAATGCCCTCGACCAGCGCATCGACATCCATGAGCTCTCCGCGGCTGACATTCACCAGCACCACGCCGTCGCGCATCTTTGCAATCGCCTCGCAGTCGATAATGCCACGCGTGGATTCCATGAGCGGGATATGCACCGTCACAAGATCGCTCTGGGCGTACAGCTCGTCGAGTCCCACATAGGTGACATCGCCGCGAGCGGCGAGCTCCTCGCTGGGGAACGGATCGTATGCGAGAATCTTGCAGCCGAAGCCTCGCAGATAATCGATAACGGCGCGGCCGATGCGACCCGTCCCCATGACGCCCACGGTAAGGGTGCGCAGCTCGCGACCGCGCAATCCGGCTAGCGAGTAGTCGTTGACCTGCTGTCGCCACATGGCGGGCTTGTAGTTGCGCAGAGCCATGAGCATGAGCATGACGGCAAACTCAGCCACGCCATAAGGCGGATAGGTCGTATTGCACACATGGATGCCAAGCTCCTTGGCCGCATCTATATCGATATGGTTGAAGCCGATGCTGCGCGTTGCAACATACTGAACCCCTCGATCATGCAACTCGCGAAGCATGTCCGCATCCAACGGGCTCTTGTTGACGATGACGACCCCCTCGGCGCCATCCAGCATGTCCAGCGTCGCGCTCGTAAGCGTGTCCGCGGACCAGGCCACCTCGCAACCGGCGGGCAGCTCGCCAACAACACGGTCGTACGCCGCGCGCTCGTCATCACGGAGTTCGAAAACCTTGATCTTCATATCATCCATCCCATCTCCGGGTTCCCTTGCGATGCCAGCACTATACCCGATGCGCAATGGGATGAGCCCCCGCACCACAAAGGCAGCGCACAGCCCCTCAGAGCGGACCTTCGCCCATACGTTGCTCACACCAGCCACAAGGGACAATCGACCGTTCATGGGCCATTTGAGAGCCTCACTGGGGCATCGGTTGTCTTATAACGGTAAGACCCCTACGCTTTTGACAGAACGTGAGAAGGGACCAACATGCACGAAGAGACCGACGTCCTCGTAATCGGCGGCGGCATCGCCGGCATCGTTTCCTCAATTGAGGCGGCGCGAGCGGGCGCGAACGTCACAATCGCCTGTGCCGGCCCACTCTTCGGCGGATCGAGCTTCTATCCAGGCACCTGGGGCTTGGGACTCATCGGCCCATCCGACGAAGAAGACGAAGCCGATCTCATCGCAACAATCGAGAATGTCGGCTGCGGCGTTGCCGATCCCACCCTTGTCGAAACGTTCGTTCACAACATCCGCCCCGCAATTGAATGGCTTGAACAGGAGCTCGGCGTTCCCCTCAAACGCCCCTCCAGCGCCAAGAGCGCGCGCGAGGTCACGTTCATCCCCTGCTTCGACCACGCGAATCGCCTGTGGCGAGGCATAACGCGCGAGGCTTTCGAGCGCGTCGCACGCGCCGAGATCGAACGGCTCGGCATCGGGCTCCTAGAGCGCTGCGAGCTCATGGAGATCGTTCGAGATCAACATGGCCCGGTCGTCGGCGCCATCCTGTACGACAGGCGCGAACAGGAGCTTTTCCCCTTCCCCGCCAAGTCGGTCATCCTGTGCTCCGGCGGCACGGGAGGACTGTTTGAACGCAGTCTCACCTCACGAGACGTCCTCAGCTCCGCACACGGCATCGCCCTCGACGCGGGCTGCTCACTCGTGAATATCGAATTCATGCAAATGATGCCTGGGCTCGTCTCGCCCGCCCGTGGAATCGTCTTCAACGAAAAGACCTTCCGTTATGCGGTCTTCGATGACCCCGCCGGTATTATGCCCGCCGATCGCAAAGGACTTTCCGATCTACTTGAAGCGCGCTCAGGACACGGACCGTTCACGTGCCGTCTCGGTGATGAACTCGTCGACATGGCAATCGACGCCGCGGGAGAAGACGGAATCGCCGTCCACTATAACTTTCCCAAAGACGACGCACCGGAGTTCGTGCAGACGTTCGCGCAATGGATGGAAGACGAGCTTGGAATCACCCCCAACGACGAGCTGCGCGTTGCGATGTACGCGCATGCGGCAAACGGCGGTATCCGCATCGACGCTCATGCCAAGACGAGCGTACCAGGAATTTTTGCATGTGGTGAAGTCACGGGCGGCATGCACGGCGCCGATCGAATCGGGGGGCTCTCCAGTGCAAACGGCCTGGTTTTTGGACGGATTGCCGGCAAGGGCGCCGCGAATCAAGGCACCGCAGCATCGACCTGTATCAATGCAGACCGCATCCTCAAAGAGTCACTTGAGCGCATCCGGATGAACGCAACGCCTTTAGACGACATGGACGCGAGCCGCATCACCAAGGACATGCAGGGGACCATGAGCGCGCATGCCATGATTCAACGGACCGAAGAAGGCCTTGCAACGGCACTCGACGATATTGAACGACTGCAGCGCGAAGCACGATATCACGGAGATTGCCGTGGCTGCGTGATACCCGCCGACGCCGCACTTGCACGTGGGATACGCGTCTCCTCGCAACTCAAGCTCGCCCAGGCGATGCTGCAGGCAATGAGAAACCGTACCGAGGGCCTCGGATCGCACTATCGCGCCGATTGAGTGCCGCCGAAACCATAGCCATACATGCATCAGAACGTACATGCATGAGTGCAAAAGGGACCGAAGCACAGGAGTCGCTACAGATAGCAAAACAGCCTCTTTCGAGGCTGCACAATTCAATGGGTGGGCGATCAGGGATTCGAACCCTGGACCTTGGGATTAAGAGTCCCCTGCTCTAGCCAGCTGAGCTAATCGCCCGTATGTCCAAAGGATGCAATGTGGTGGGCGATCAGGGATTCGAACCCTGGACCTTGGGATTAAGAGTCCCCTGCTCT
>ENA-OUQM01000280-OUQM01000280.1-human-gut-metagenome-genome-assembly--contig:-NODE-280-length-37197-cov-47.063136_pt1 | contig 37197 bp, 31 predicted proteins | sample MGYA00237949_ERZ548830 | MGnify/ENA primary metagenome ERZ548830 (study PRJEB26490, sample SAMN05194706) | human gut metagenome | biome: terrestrial biome; feature: human-associated habitat; material...
CGCCCTTGCGGACAAACGGTTTTCAAGACCGCCTCGTTATGACCACTTCGATACCCCTGCGTGTCACAATTAATACTTAATTGTTTAGTTGTCTGCACTTGTTCAGCGCAGGATTTATATTATCATCAATGTTACAATATGTCAACACTAATTTCTAATTTTTTTACATTTTTCTGCGTTTCTTTAAAAAAAGTTCTGCAATCCCCATATCTTCAGGAGTTGTGACCTTTATATTTTCATACGAGCCCTCTATGAGCTTTACTTTTGTGTCACTCCCATACTCTACTATCATTGCATCATCCGTAATTGCTGGCACACTTTTCCCATATGACATGTCACTAAACAGCTTATCATAGGACTGAGCCAGCAAATCATATTCAAAGCATTGCGGTGTCTGAATCTGCCACAGGCTTTTCCTGTCAGGAGTATTTGCTGAATATCCCAATTCATCTGACACCTTTATTGTGTCTTTTACAGGCATTCCTGCTACGCATGCTTTTTCTTTTTCAACCGTATGCATAGAACGGACTATTATTTCATTATCCACCAGAGGGCGTGCGCCGTCATGGATCAGCACATAGTCCGTGCCGTTTGCTGCTTTAAGCCCCTCATATACCGAGTTGTAGCGTTCTTTGCCCCCCTGCACTATTGCTTTCACCTTCTTAAAGCCATATTTTTCAATTATCGAATGTCTGAAATACTCAATATAATCTGCACTGCAGACTATGACCATTTCATCCACCGGACTATCCTCAAATGCTTTTATACTATAATAAATCACAGGCTGCCCCAAAAGCTCCATATACTGCTTTGGCATATTACTTTTCATCCGGCTTCCTGTACCGGCTGACAGTATGATTGCTGTGTATTTCTTCTTATCCATATTCTTTTATTTTCCTATCCATGATAACTTCTTCACATTATTGTTTTCGCACCTACGTAACGCAAACGATTGTAGAATCACTCACCAAGTTTTAGATTTGGAACCGCATTCAGATCAAGCCCGGACCTCTTACCTGCTATAAAATCATAGTATGCTGCCGCACCTATCATAGCAGCATTGTCTGTACACAGTATCGGTGACGGACGATAGAATTTAACACCCTTGCGCGCGCACATTTCCTCCATCGCATGACGGATAACACCATTAGAAGCAACGCCTCCCGCAATGGCAAATTTGTCCATTTTAAACTCATCAATAGCATTCTCAGCGTGTCCGACCAGCACATCTGTAACCGCCTGCTGAAACGATGCTGCCACGTCTGCCTGGTTTATTTCCAGTCCCTTCATCCTGCAGCCGTTTAAATAATTGAGTACTGCCGATTTAAGCCCGCTGAAGCTGAAATCATAAACTCCGCCCACAATCTTTGCTCTCGGAAACTCTATGCTGTGCGGGTCACCCTCATGTGAAACCTTTTCTATCTTAGGACCGCCCGGATAGCCAAGTCCAATTGCTCTCGCTACCTTGTCAAAGGCCTCTCCTGCCGCATCATCCCTCGTACGTCCAAGGATCTCATATTTGCCGTAATCTACCACTCTCACCAGATGTGTGTGTCCTCCTGATACGACGAGTGCCAGAAATGGTGGCTCTAAATCTTTATTTTCTATATAATTGGCGCTGATATGCCCCTCTATATGGTGCACTCCGACAAGAGGAATGTTTCTTGCATATGCTATGGCCTTTGCTTCTGCCACGCCTACAAGCAGTGCTCCTACGAGCCCCGGACCATATGTGACTCCTATTGCGTCTATATCATCAAGTGTCATCTGTGCATCTGAAAGTGCCTGCTCTATGACCTGATTAATTTTCTCAATATGCTTTCTTGAAGCAATCTCCGGAACTACCCCTCCATATAAAGTATGAAGAGCTATCTGCGATGAAATCACATTACTTCTCAGATCACGTCCATTTACTACAACTGCCGCCGCAGTCTCGTCGCATGAGCTTTCAATTGCAAGTATTTTAATTTCTTTTTTTGTTTCTGTATTTTCTGTCATTTTATTACACCAATCTTAATTATATTACTCTATTCTGTTTCCGTATCAGAATCTGCAGCAATCTTATAAAATGTAAGAATCCTCCAACAGCCTTCCTTATCCTGCCTGAGTACATATTCCTGATATGTCTTAGAATACGAGCTGCCCTCCTTCATGAAGTATGATGCCTTGACATATGCAATTTTACTACCATTATCGGTGACATATTTTACATCATTGCTGTCACACACTCCGGTCTGAGCAAGTGTAACGCCCTGGTCCTTGTAGCTTTGCGCATCTGCCGTGACAGACTGTTTGTAGGTATCCTTTGGATTGTTTGCTGCAAGCTCGTCATCAAAAAGCTTAAGCGCCTGGTCGGTGAGTGCATCAAGCTCTTCATCGCTATACTGCATACCATAGTAGCACTTCACAATCCTGTTATAAAGCTTCACCACCTCACGAGGTGTCTGCGGATAGTTCTTGTCGAGATCCTTAGTTGTTATTCTTTGTACCTCGGTCAGTACCTTTTCCTTTTGATTAGCCCTTTTAGACTTGTCGTTTACGACATAAAACGAACCACATATCGCAGCAATCAGCGCTATTGTTAAAATAACTATACCTGTTTTCTTCATATCGCCCCTCCTTAGTCCTCGTCAAACATGAGCTCCACACTCTTTGCATCTTTTCCAAGATATGCGTTTGCAAAAATATCCCTCACCTGTGGCATATAATCCTCTGCACGGACAAGTGACGGGGAAAAATGTGTAAGCCACAGCTCCTTCACGCCGGCTCTCTTTGCCATGTCTGCTGCCTCGTAAAAGGTCATATGCTTATACTGCTTTGCTTTTACTATCTTTTCCTTTTCAGCATACATGCCCTCGCAGATAAAAAGGTCTGATCCCTCTGCTGCCTCCACTATGTGCTCAAGTGGCCTTGAGTCCGTACAATATGTTACCTTTATGCCCTTTCTTGCCGGTCCAAGCACCATATCCGGAGTATACACTCTGCCCTCAAATTCAACGGTATTGCCTTTCTGAAGAGGATTCCACAGGCGCATCGGAATTTCTTTTTCCTTTGCTCTTTCCACGGAAAATCTGCCACTACGCTTTATCTCAACCGAATAGCCATAGCACAGCACCGCATGCTTTACGCGGAATGCATGGATATGATATCCGTTCATCTCAAAATATTCATCCTGCTCATTGAGCTCTATGCATTTTATCTCAAAAGGCAGCTCCGGCGCAATCGTCCGAAGTGCAGTGACAACCCTTGTAAGCCCTTTAGGTCCAATAATGGTAAGCGGCTCGGTGCGCTCGGCATTTCCCATTGTAAGAAGAAGCCCCGGCAATCCGCTGATATGGTCTGCATGAAAGTGGGTGATGCATAAAATATCTATCGGCTTGAAATTGATTCCGGCCTCCTTCATCGCAATCTGCGTTCCCTCACCGCAGTCAATAAGTATATTGCTGCCGTTATATTTTAGCGAAAGTGCCGTAAGCCATCTGTTTGGCAAAGGCATCATACCTGCTGTTCCAAGTAAACACACGTCTAACATAAATTTTCCTCCGCAGTATAGGACATGATGACACCGTCCTCTACCGGATGCTCATATAGATTTTTTCTGATTCCAAGGTTTACAAACCCCATCTTCTGATACAGTGATATCGCAGCCTCATTAGTCACCCTGGCTTCGAGCACAATGCGCTCAACACCTGACTCTTTTGCCTTTTCCTGCAAGCATCTGATAAGATGTGCACCCACACCTTTTCCTCGTGCTGATTTTTTGACTGCTATATTGGTCAGCTCTCCCTCATCAAATGACACATACGTGCACTGATACCCCAGTATCTCGCCATCCTCCTGTGCCACAAGCATGATATTCTCCGGAAGCCTCATGGCATCCAAAAATCCCTGTCTGCTCCAGGGCTGTGTGAAGCTGTCTTTTTCTATCTGCGCCACCGAGTCTGCATCCTCCGGCTCCATGGGTCTTATTATCATATTCTAAAATCTCTCTCCTTTTCCTGTCTCTCTCTCTCCGCCTGTGATAATCTGAGATACTCAGGCTTATGGTCTGCTGCATTTTCTGCCCTGCCCTGCTCATAGAGCACCTGTCCAAGACATGCTACAGCCGAAGCTCTTTGCTTATTGCACATGGCAGGCGCAAAGTCATAGTCCACCTTTACGTGCTCATTGATATAATCCCTGAACACATCCACTCCGTCTCCAAGGAAAATCACCCTGCGGCCGAGCTCATTGATTTGGTCAACTATCTCTTCTATCATCACTATGCACTGCGGCAAAATGGTGTTCATCCTGCCATCGGCAAAATCATACAGCCCTGTATAGGTCTGCTGTCTTCTTGCATCCATAAGCGGACACACAACATCTGCACTGCCCCACAGATTGTATGCTAGCGCATCTACAGTAGGCACAGAAACTATCTGCTTATCCAGTGCCAGTGCAAGCCCCTTCGCCGTCGCAGAGCCTATGCGAAGCCCTGTGAACGATCCCGGTCCTGCTGAGACTGCAATAAAATCTATTGTCTTAAGGTCAAGCTCTGTCATCTTAGCCACCTCATCAAGCATCGGAAGAAGCGTCTGCGAATGTGTCTTTTTATAATTTATCGTGTATTCTCCTATCAGATTATCGTCCGATACGACAGCCACACTGGCCACAAGCCCTGAGCTGTCAAGCGCAAGTATCTTCATTATAAAACCTCTTTTATTGTTATTTTTCTATAGTCAAAGCCTTTTTCCAGGTCTTTTTCAATAGTAATCTCTTTTCTCTTCTTTGGGAGTATCTCTTCAATGAGATTTGCCCACTCTATCATCGTAAGCCCATCTCCGTAGAAATAATCCTCATAGCCTATTTCATCCATCTCCTCAATGTCACCAATCCTGTATACATCGAAATGATAAAACGGAAGCCTGCCCTCCTCGTACACCTGCACTATGGTAAATGTAGGGCTGTTTATAGGCTCTGTGATGCCAAGCCCCTCTGCTATGCCCTGCGTGAGCACTGTTTTACCCACTCCTAAATCACCCACAAGTGTACACACATCCCCCGGCTTTGCCTGCTGTCCAAGCGTAACCCCAAGTGCATGCGTATCATCTGCCGAAAAGCTTTCTATTACTGTTATATTTCCTTCACTACTCATATTACCAGCTTATACCCTTATCTATATCTTTTATCTTATATCTGTTTTTGTTTATTTGATTTTCAGTCTGTATTTCTCCAGTGTACTACCTGCCAGCTCCTTTAACGGCTCATAGCTGTCGCCCAGCTGCTCCTTTGAGAGAATGTATGCATTCTTCCTGTTGCTGAATATAAGTATCCTCTTATCATTTGCCACGAATCTGTACACCTGCTCCCACGGAAGCTGCGCCATCTCATCTCCCTGGCTTACTTTTATGTTCTTTTCATCTATCTCAAAATGCAGTGGCTTTGAGAAAACTTCATTTGTCTTCATAATCATCTTTACCCTGCCCTTGAGTGAAAACGGCACATATAGCAGCACCAGAATACCAACTATAATATAAAGCACCACATACTCCGTATTGCCTTTTTGTGCGCTTAACACTGCTGCCGCAGCCAAGAGCACAGCAAACAGCAATGATATGACACCCTGACTGCCCTTGTACGCCTGCTCTATATTAAATGAATATAAATCTTTTTCTGTAACTTTTACATCAAATTCAAGCTTCATGTCCTGCTCCCAACTAAATATTTGGATTTATTATAACATTCCTTTTAAAAAAAGAAAAGAGCGCAATTGACTGCGCTCTTTATATTTATAACTAATATATATTGTGTCAGGTATTTTCTCTATCCTCTGCCCTTTAAAACCGGTGACAGTCTCTTGTATATAAGCACTGTGATAAGTGTTGATATAAGTCCCTTTACGATGGTAAACGGAACATTGAATATTAAAAGTGCCTGCCACAGCTTGCCTACTGATGGGAGAAGTTTGCTGTATGCATCCATGATTTCATTTATTGGTGTAAACTTCTCATATGCTGGATATACAATAAACAGGTTTGACGGGAAGCTGATGATTCCCATTATAACCGAGCCGACTATCGCACCAATGATGGCACCCTTTTTAGTCTTGTTCTTCTTGTATATAAGCCCTGCCGTTCCTGTAAATACTGCTCCGAGAATAAAGTTTGAAAGCTCTCCTACCGTAAAGCTCTGTGTTACTGTACAGTGAAGCAGGTTCTTGATAAACTCTACAATCACTCCTGCTAACGGTCCGTATGCAAATGCTCCGATAAGTGCAGGCAGGTCTGAAAAATCAAACCTAATAAAAAACGGCATGATTGGAATTGGAAACTCGAGGTACTGAAGTACAAATGCAAGTCCGCTTAACATTCCTGTGCCGACTAAAAGTCTGATGTTTACTTTTGATTTTGTGTTGTTTGTTGTTACGTCCATTTTACACTCCTTTGATGCTTAAGGAATCCTGAGGATATTGTGAGTGCAGCTATCTAAAATCTGAATAGCTGCTTTAAAAAATCCCGGAAGAAAATCTTCCGGGACTTAATATCACAGTGTAATGACACCTAATAATCTTCTCTCATCCAGACTATACTGTCGGCTTCGGAATCACACCGAATCATGCCTTGCGGCTCGTGGGCTGTACCACCGGTAGGGAATCGCACCCTGCCCTGAAGAATTCCTATTTATTTACAAACCTATGATATGCACTTTGAAGTGTTTTGTCAAGGTGTTTTTAATTATCAAGAATAATATTGTCAAAGAAATTATTTTTCTTGCCCTTTATGTAGTGTGGCTTTTTGTTTCTGTTGTTATTATTCTTGCTGCCTGTACTATTTCTATCGTTTCTGCTATTCCTGCCGCCGTTATTTCTATTACTTCTGTCAGCCTTGTTATCGACATTGTTTTTTCCACTGCCGCTGTGTTCTGACTTACCGGCCTTGTCTGTGCCCTGTCCGATTTTCATGGTAAGCTGGATGCGCTGCTTTTTGAGGTCAACGCTCATAACCTGCACATCTACTATGTCCCCTACACTGACAGCCTCAAGCGGGTGCTTGATATAGCGGTCACATATCTCTGAGATATGCACAAGTCCGTCCTGGTGTACTCCTATATCCACAAAGCATCCGAAATCTATTACATTTCTGACTGTGCCCTTTAATACCATACCCGGTGTAAGGTCCTTCATCTCAAGGACATCGCTTCTTAGAATTGGCTTTGGCATATCCTCACGTGGGTCTCTTGCCGGCTTTTCAAGCTCTTTTACGATGTCACGCAGTGTGATTTCACCAACTCCTGCCTCGTCTGCGAGCGCCTTGTAATCAGATACTTTCTTTGAGATTCCAACTACATTTCTGTTCTTTACATCCTCCATTGTGTAGCCAAGCTTTTCAAGCACTGCCTTTGTGGCATCATATGACTCAGGATGCACGCCTGTGGCATCAAGTGGGTTCTTTCCGTCTGAGATACGCATGAAACCTGCACACTGTTCAAATGCCTTCGGTCCAAGCTTTGCTACCTTAAGAAGCTGTGAACGTGATGTGAATTTACCGTTTTCCTCTCTGTAATCCACGATGTTTTTGGCAATGGTCTTTGAGATGCCTGATATGTACTCAAGCAGTGAAACGGATGCTGTATTTAAATCTACACCAACCTTATTTACGCAGTCCTCTACAACTCCTCCGAGTGCCTCTGAGAGCTTTTTCTGGTTCATATCGTGCTGATACTGTCCGACTCCGATTGACTTTGGATCAATCTTTACAAGCTCAGCGAGCGGATCCTGAAGTCTACGCGCCATGGATGTGGCACTTCTTTGTCCCACATCAAAATTCGGAAACTCCTCCGTAGCAAGCTTGCTGGCTGAATATACTGACGCACCTGCTTCATTTACTATGATGTACTGCACCTTTACCGGAATTTCCTTTAACAGCTCAACAATCACCTGCTCTGACTCACGCGATGCTGTTCCGTTTCCGAGTGAGATAAGAGTGACATGATGCTTGTCTATGAGCTTTTTGATTATGGCCTTTGCCTCATCGACCTTGTTCTGTGGTGCTGTCGGGTAGATTACTGTGGTATCGAGCACCTTTCCTGTAGGGTCTACGACAGAAATCTTGCAGCCTGTACGGAATGCCGGATCCCATCCAAGCACAACCTGTCCTGCAATTGGAGGCTGCATGAGAAGCTGCTCCAGGTTCTTTCCGAATACCTTTATGGCACCATCCTCTGCTTCCTCTGTCAGATTGTTTCTGATTTCACGCTCTATGGCAGGGGCAATAAGCCTGTTGTACGCATCCTCCACTACCTCTGTGAGTACGGCTGCTGTAGGCGCTCCATCATTTGTGATAACCTGCTTTTTAAGATATTTTATGATATCCTCTGTCGGTGCCTCTATCTTTACTGTGAGGATTTTTTCCTTCTCACCACGGTTAATTGCGAGTGTTCTGTGACCTGCCACCTTGGAAAGAGCCTCGTCAAATTCATAGTACATCTCATAGACAGACTCCGCCTTTGGATCCTTGGCTGTCGATATAAGACGCCCCTTTTGCATGGTAAGCTCTCTGATTTTTGTTCTGTAACCGGCATTGTCGGATACGTTCTCTGCAATGATATCCTTTGCTCCGGCAAGTGCAGCCGATTCATCTGCCACGTCTTTTTCTGCATCCACATATTTAGCTGCTTCTGCCATGATATCAACAGACGATTCCTGCGCTAAAATGGTCTGTGCCAGTGGCTCTAAGCCCTTTTCCTTTGCGATTGTGGCACGGGTTCTTCTCTTCGGACGGTAAGGTCTGTACAAATCGTCAACCGCCACCTGTGTCTGTGCCTCAAGGATTGCCTTCTTAAGCTCATCCGTAAGCTTGCCCTGCTCCTCGATGCTTGCAAGCACTGTCTGCTTCTTGTCCTCAAGATTACGTAGATATGTCAGTCTGTCAAAGAGATTTCTGAGCACCTCATCATTTAATGAGCCGGTTGCCTCCTTTCGGTATCTGGCGATAAAAGGAATGGTGTTTCCCTCATCTATCAGCTTGACAGCGGCCTCGGCCTGTCCTTTTTTAATCTGTAGTTCTTCTGCAATTGCAGCAATAATATCCATTTTTTTACCTCTTTAAAAAACTTATTCTTTTCGTATTATAAATGAAGTGATACAATAAAATCAACTTTATAGAAAGGAATTTTATTATGGATCCACAAAAATTTGATTATAATCAGGATTATAACTATAATTTCGGCAGCAATTATGGGCCGGGCTTTAATCCCAACAACAATTTCTACAATAAACGCTCACGCAATATGGAGGTTGCAGCACTTGTGCTTTCAATAATTGCCATCGCGTCGTGCAGCTGTATTTATGTGTCTATCATATGCGGCTCGCTTGCCATGATTTTTGCGTTACTGTCAAAAGGCGGTGCCACTTCAATGAGCAGCATGGCTATGACCTCATTCTGGATTGCGTTTGCCGCTGTTGTTATCACTCTTATTATTTATATCGGTTCGTTTGCCGCCATGCTTCACGAATACGGAAGCATAGAAGGTATATTAAAGGAATACCAGAACCTGACCGGTATCGACTACAATGAGCTACTTCAGCAGATGAATACCGCAAAATAATATAAGCATATTTTTGACTATACAGTTTACCACAATAATGGCAAGTGCAAGCCACATATATAATGGCCTGAAGTGCATTCCGATGTGCAGCCTGCCGCGGCTTATCCGCTGCAGTGTCTGTGACAGCATAAACCAGCCTCCAAAAACGGCTGTATACGGCACAAACGGATGGAGTACAAACGACCTTATCAGATGTCCGTGCAGCAGCGCAAATGTGGCTCTCGTACCACCGCACCCCGGACAATAGTAGCCTGTATATGCGTGCAGCGGACATGGAGGCACCTTTGTGAGTATCTGCGTACCGCATACTCCAATCACTGCCGCAAGAGCCGCAAATACAGCTATGCATATCCAGCCCGTTATATAGAAATACCTGTCGATTGTTTCATCTGTCTGCATGATATGTGTGGTCCTTCCTGTGATTTTGTGTAACCATATGAATACAAGTATATGCTATATATCTGACAATTGTCAAAGCATTAATTTAAACATTAACTTAAGCCTAACTTAAGCATTAATTCAAAACTATTATTTCAGGAGAAATATAATGAACCCAAAAAAGAAATCCAAAGAATTAAAAAGAATATCAAGAGAGAACCTGAACGGAAGATACAGACTTAGCATGAGCGTTTTTCTCACTGTCACACTCATAAATCTGTTTAGCGACCTGCCGTTTACCTACCTGCTCGGAAATGTATATGCGACAAAGGTTCAGACCGTCATCTACTACATTGCCGAGGTGCTTTTATCTATCGTGGTCGGCGTGCTGCAGATGGGACTCATACGTTTCCACCTTAATATGGCAAGAAAGAAAGAGTGCCGTATCAGCGATGTATTCTACTGCTTTATGAATCACTCCAACAGATATTTTGGAGCATACATCATATATTATGCCATCTCTATGATTGCAAAGGCGCCTTTCCTTGTAGCCAGAAACTTTTTCAAGCTAAGCGGCGACGCCATGGGAATTGCTATCGCTTTATATGCTGCAAGTGCCGTGCTCAGCTTTATCGTACTGGTTCTTTTTCCGTTTTACCTGTATCTGGTGCTCTCTCGCGATGATTTATCAGTATTTGCATGTCTGACTCATGCAATAAAACTGATTCGCGGCAACATACTCAGAGTCATTTACATTAACGTAAGCTTCATCGGTATGCTTGTGCTTTGCGTGCTGTCGCTCGGCATCGGCCTGCTCTGGGTGGAGCCTTACTATGAGCAGACCTTTACAAATCTCTTCCTCGATGTGACCGGGGAGCTGCCGGCTGTGGACTGCGCGGTGTAACAATACCGCAGATGTAGTTCTTAAATTTTATCATAAAAGTATATTAGGTGCGTGGAGTGGGTGGCGTACAGATTATATGTCATCTGCTCGATTTACGACGTGCCGTGTGGAAGTTATATGCCGCCATCAGCAAAAGCGGCGCGGAAAATACTCGTTCAAGCAGCACAACCTGAATTTATATATTGAGGTAAAATGCGCGTTTGATTTTTCGCGCCTAATAAGCTCTGCTGATGGCGGCATTTACTCCCACTAGGCTAAGGAGTTATAAGAGCAGGTGACATATAATCTGTACGCCACCCGCTCCACGCACCCACTCTCAACCTAAAATCGAAGCTCTACATCTGCAGCAACCGGTCCATAATCCTTGCTGCAACGCAGCTCTTGTCCATGATTTCAAGCTCTGTGCAGTCGTTAGCCGTGATGAGTGTGACCACATTGGTATCTGTTCCAAAGCCTGCGCCTGCTACCTTTAGGTTGTTTGCCACTATCATATCTGCATTTTTCTTTGCAAGCTTTGCTTTCGAGTTTTCAAGCATATTCTGGGTTTCCATAGAAAAACCGCATATGAGCTGTCCCTTAGCCTTGTGTGCTCCGAGGTATGAAAGGATGTCCTCTGTGCGCTCAAGCTCAATTACAGACTCATATGAGCTGTCATTTTTCTTTATTTTCTCATCAGCCGGATGTGATGGGCAAAAATCCGCTACTGCTGCGGTCATGATGATAATATCCTGTTCAGCAGCCTTTGATTTCACCACGTCTGCCATGTCTGCGGCCGATGTCACATTTACCACATCTACAAACATAGGTGGCTCAACCGATACTGAAGCGTTGACCAGTGTAACATGCGCACCGCGGAGCATACAGTTTTCTGCTATGGCACGCCCCATCTTGCCTGTTGAGTGATTGGTGATAAAACGTACCGGGTCTATTTTTTCCTGCGTCGCTCCGGCTGTGATGAGTACATTCTTGCCCGCCAGGTCCTTTTCACAGGCTATTGTCCTCATTATGTAGTTGAAAAGTGTCTGTGGCTCCGGCATTTTTCCTGCACCGGTGTCTCCGCATGCAAGATATCCTTCAGCCGGCTTTATCATTTCAAAGCCGTAGTGTTCGAGCTTTTTGATATTGTCCTGCACAATCCTGTTCTCGTACATATTGGTGTTCATGGCAGGAGAAACAAGCTTAGGACATTTGGCTGCAAGTATTGTGGTGGTAAGCATATCGTCTGCGATTCCGTTTGCCATCTTGCCTATCACATTGGCTGATGCAGGTGCCACCATAAAGATGTCTGCTCTCTTTGCGAGCGCCACATGCTCTACATTGAATTCAAAGTTTCTGTCAAATGTGTCCACGAGGCACTTGTTGCCTGTGAGAGTTTCAAATGTGATTGGATTTATAAAATTTGTTGCATTGTGTGTCATTATGACGTTGACATCGGCGTGCTGTTTTACAAGCATACTCGCAAGGTTTGCTATCTTGTATGCCGCTATGCTTCCTGTCACTCCCAAAACTACTGTTTTTCCTTTTAACATGATTTTCACCTCTGTATAAAACTATTATTATTCTGCAGTCATTTTTTGTTTACATCGCAAAATGCTTTGTAGCCATCCACAGACTTTGCACTTCTAGCTGCATTGGCAATGGCCTTTGCCATGACATAGGCACTCATTGGCCCCACCAGATTGATATCGGCAGGCACACTGCCCACTGATACGGCATAGATTGAATCTCCGTCCGCCATCGTGTGCACGGGTCTGATTGCTCTGCCATAGCCATTGTGAGCCATGGATGCCACCTTGCCTAGTGCGGTCTTGTCAAGCTTTGCATTTGTTATTATTGTACCAATTGTGGTGTTTCCTGTAAACATATTCTGAATCTTCGCCGCTGCCTCAAAATACGCTGTCTCGTCATCAAAAAGCAGCCCATTTTCATCCAGTGCTCCGGCAATTTTCTTATCTGTATCTATGTCATATATATCACCAAGTGCGTTCAGTGTCACCACTGCTCCAACCTTTAGTTCTCCAAGCTGTACTGCATAGGCTCCTATTCCGCTCTTCATGCTGCGCTCACGCCCCATATATTTGCCGACTGTTGCGCCCATTCCGGCTCCATAATTTCCCTGTAAAAAGGTATCATAAGAAGCGTTCTCACAAGCCTTGTATGCCATTTTGCCATCAGGCCTTGCATTTTTATCACCTATTACCAGGTCAAAAATACACGACTGCACCACAAGAGGCACCTTTGTGACTCCCACATCAAAGCCTATATCACGCTCCTCAAGATACTTCATCACGCCTCCCGCTGCATCCAGACCAAAGGCAGAGCCGCCTGACAGTACAAGAGCATGGATACCCTTTGCATCTGCCACAGGATTTAAAAGTGGTGTCTCCCGCGAAGCCGGTCCGCCTCCCCTTATGTCAACTCCCGCCGGTGACTGTTTATCAAAAAGAAATACCGTACAGCCGGTCAAGCCCTTAGTGTCCTCGGCTTGTCCTATTTTGAAGCCGCCGATATCCATTATGTCTATTTCATGCATATGTTTCACCTTGTATCATGCCTTTCTTTTAACTCAAATGCTTTTTACCATTTCTAGTACAACTGCTTATAAAACAGGCGGACCTTATCAGTCCGCCATACATACAATTTCACATTTATTTTAAATCTATCTGAATTTATTTTGCTGCAATTGGTTTGATAGTATTTAAAACCAATCCAACAAGGTATACGATGATTGCGGCAACTATTGCCTCAATGACGCCGTTAAAGCTGATGACTCCGGTGATAACGCCCAGCACCGCGTTTCCTGCCACACCGATTGCATCTGCATAAGCATCCTTGTAAAGCACGAAGATTGAGCCCATTACAAGCAGTGTATTGGTCATGGCACCGGCTACACCTGCATATACAAACGGAATAACCTGTGTGCTCTTTCTGATAAATACAGCCTCAACTACTATAAATACTACAGCTCCGACTACTATGCCGATTCCTAAAGCGGCTGCCTGTGAAAGTGACTCTGACATCTTGCCGAGGAATGCATATACTCCGAATGCAAGGAATACTGACATGAGAACATTTAAAACTGTGCCCCAGAGATTTTTCTTCTCTGACGCAAGCACCTTTTTGATGCCTATATATACAAAATAAGGTATAACACCTACTAAAATTCTTGGAACAAATGCTATGAATAAGCTCTTAAATATACCTGAGGTTCCGACCAGGGATGCGGCAAGCACCGGCGAAAATACAAAGGATGAAAGAGTTCCTCCGACTATAGTTGCCTTTAGACAACTGGTAAATCCGAATACAAATCCAAGGAATGCTCCCTTTTTAGGTCCGCAGAAAAGTGAACCAAGGATTACCGGAATGTGAATAATCGTAGCGTTGATAACTACGAGCGGAATATATCCGAGTGGTGTGAATGCCATGATAATGATAATGGCTGTGAATAAACCTGTCAGTACAAGTTCGTTTGTTTTTGAATTGCGCATTGTTTTTCCTCCTTTTGGTAAAAGCCCATATGGGTCTCGTCCTAATTCTGTTATGCTGTGATTCTGTCACACGGCATAAGAGCGCACATGAAAATTGTATGGCTGCTGGATTCTCGTATGAGTAACCCGCATTTATGTATCATACCACCGTGCAAGAAGTGTGTAAAGCAGTTTTTGTTATTTTTTTAACAATTTTTTTACAAAATGTGTTGGTGCCGTGCAAATCACCGACATATACATCGATATCTTACATATGCTGCATTGTATCGCACAAGCGTGAAATAAAAAATCCCCGGACATCGTATAAATGTCCGGGGAAATTATTTATTCTACTGTAACTGATTTTGCAAGGTTACGTGGCTGGTCAGGGTTTAAGCCCTTTCCTGTTGATGTGAAGTAAGCGATAAGCTGACAGATTATAACTGACTCGAAAATCGCAAACTCATCCGGTGCCTGTGGGAGTGAGATATGCACATCACAGATTGACTTATCTGTAATATCCTTATCCTTGCTAAGAAGGATAACGTATGCGCCTCTCGCCTTTACCTCGCGGATATTTGAGATGACCTTGCTGTATACATGGCTCTGTGTAGCAACTGCGATAACCGGAACACCCTCGCTGATGAGCGCGATTGTACCGTGCTTTAACTCTCCTGCTGCATAAGCCTCAGCATGAATATATGAAATCTCTTTGAGCTTGAGTGCGCCCTCCATGCTTAATGCATAATCAAGTCCTCGGCCTATGTAAAACGCATTTGTAGCATTTGTCATTCTCTTCGTAAGCTGTTCAATCTCAGGTGCCTGTGTGATAACTGACTCAATGAGATTTGGAACCTCCTGCAGATTCTCAATAAATGTCTTTGCCTCTTCCTTGGTCATACGGCCGGATACAAGACCAAGCTTGCATCCAATCAGGTAAAAGCTTGCCACCTGAACTGTGTATGCCTTGGTACTTGCCACGGCAATCTCAGGACCTGCGTGTGTATAAAGTACATAGTTACTCTCACGGGCTATTGTTGAACCCTTTACATTTACGATAGAAAGCGTCTTTTTAGTATATTTATTAGCCAGACGAAGTGCCTCTAAGGTATCGATTGTCTCACCTGACTGTGACACAAAAATAACCATTGACCTGTCTGTGAGAACAGGCTGCTCATATCTGAACTCTGATGCAATCTCAACAGAAACAGGAATACCAAACTTGTTCTTTAAAAGAGCTTTTCCGACCATTCCTGCATACATAGCTGTACCACAGGCTACAACTGTTATATCGCTTATATCCTCGAAGAACGAATCAGGAATATTATCATCCTCAAAGCAAGGAAGTGAATCCTTGATTCTTGGAGTGATAGTCCTTGTGATAGCTGTCGGTTGCTCATGAATTTCCTTGATCATGAAATGCGGATATCCATCCTTCTGAGCTGCCGTTACATCCCAGTTTACCTCAAGATAATCCGGCTCAACTTTCTTACCCTCTAAATCCTCCATTTCGATTCCATCAGCAGTCATTGTCATGATAGTGTACTCCGGAAGTATAAAATAGCGCTTTGAATATTTGATAAACGCTGTAAGATCTGATGCAATAAATGCTCCGTCATCGCAATATGTTGCAACCATCGGGCTTACATTTCTGACAGCAAAAATCTTTCCCGGCTGATCCTTGAACATGATACAGAACGCAAATGAACCCTGAAGCTCTGCTACTGCCTTCTTAATAGTAGCCTTTGGATCTCCGTCATAGAGCTTGTTGATAAGAGCCGCTGCTACCTCTGTATCTGTCTCAGATATAAGAGAGTCTGCAAGATCAAACTTGTTTACAATCTCGTGGTAGTTCTCAATGATACCATTGTGGATGAGTGCGACATTTCCAACCTTGTGAGGATGAGCATTGGCATTGGTAACTCCGCCGTGTGTTGCCCATCTTGTATGTCCGATTCCACAGGTTGAATTGTTCTCATCATCGCAGATAGCTAGAAGATCCTTAACCTTTCCGACGGTTTTGCGAATAGAAATCTTGCCTGTATCCTTGAAATAAGCAATACCTGCACTGTCGTATCCACGATACTCTAACGCTGCGAGTCCTTCCGTCAAAATCTTCTGTGCCTCTAAACGGCCTGTAAATCCTATAATTCCACACATAGTGTTAGATCTCCTTTTCGATATATAATTTTAAATGTACGAATATGTAACTGTTCTGTACTGAATAGCTACTTGATTTTTATGGTTCTCTCGCTTTGTTTTGATGTCTCCATCATATTTGGCTCGAGATGCGCATCCATATATGCGTCCAGGCATCCGCCGAATTTTCGATAACCTGAAACCTCGTTAACCGGCATCATTTTTACGTACCTGCCGGTGCATGGCGCTAAAGTTTTTAACTTTTCGAAATCCAATTCCTCCTTTTCTTGGACTTTGTTATTTTACCACATTGGGACAAATGCCTCAATTGTAAAATTAGCCGAATTTTTCATAAATGTGGGGGTAAATTTATAATATGCGACTATATTTTGTTTTATAACAAAATATAGTCATCAACAGCTTCATGAAAGCCTTCTACAAGCTCTCTGGCATTTTCACCTTCATATGATATTAATGAACGTATTCCCATAACTTTTCCATAGAAGATTACATCCTCTTCTGAAAACTCAGCACTTCCAACATAGCCTTTATATTCCATAGTATTATTCATATTGACCACCCTAATATTTCAACAGCACCCTTTAATTCAATACGTATTTCCTCATTTGGTACAAACGCACTTTGAGTATTTTAATCGTACCCTAAATATCCCAAATGAATAAGATACATGAGTACATCATCTTTGTTTGCAAAACTTACTGTATCATTCTGAAACATTCTGGTATTAACTTTAACATCAGCACCTGAGAGCATTTCTATTATAGCTGTCTTAAGTCCATCAAAATCCTTGTTAATAAGTGAAATTATAGTCTCATATGAACCAGTGTCAGACCAGTAACTTTTATATTTTCAGTTAAGTATAAGACTCACTACTGTTCTCGGATTATAAACCTGAAAATCTTCAAACACATATCCGTCATACAAATGCTTCACTTTGTCATAATCTCGTCCATATTTTTTCATAAAAAAGCTACTTCCTTTTCTGTAAAACCAACATATTGAGCAAGTATGCCAGAATCCAGCATTGTAAATTCATCAAAATTATTGAGAGCTGACTGTGTTTTTAATTTCTTTATAGGCAAAATACCTATCATGTATGCAAGAGCAATATACCTTGTTGAAGCTATTCCTTTAAATAATGCCCGAAGGAAATCAATGTACTCCTGTTGCCCCTTGCCATTATTTGCCTCATCACGTATCAATACATCCCATCAACTATATTTTTTCCGGCATATCAACATGTATTTTTTATGCAATGCAACATCTGAGCTATTTAACGATAACAGGCTGAACTCAATAATAATCCACTTTCCATCAGCATTCTTTACTGCCTCAAACGGAATCTCGTAATCCACCATCTTGTTAAATAACATATGTCCAACCTTTGTACTGTTATAGTAAAATGGTGTATATTTTAATAAACGAAACTTGAGCGAATACATAACCGACTCAAAATTTTTATATGCAAGAATTATCAAATTAATTCATAATATATTGCATATCCTGAACCATGAAAATCTTCTCCAAATAATCCTTCTGAAAGATTATCATAATAACTTGCATATACACTTCCATATTTAGTTTTTTTCCATACCATTCTGTCAGTATCTTTACTATCTGGTTCTCCTATTCTTGATATAAATTCTTCAAATTCTTTATCTGTTAAACCATAGTAAATTGATTTAGCACATCCTGTTTCTGTATCAAATGTTATTAGCATTCCTTTTGAAGCGTCAACTCCTTCCACCTTTGCCCTTTTGTAATATAACGAAGATACTTTATCTATCTTTTCTCCAGTTGATCTATACTCATATATCTGCTTATCTTCGTTGAATACTTCCGTTTGAGCATTCATGTAATTTACCTTTGGTTTAAAAGAACTATCCAATTTTAACATCTCTGCTCTTTTAACATCAGATACTGTTGATTCTCGCGTATATCCTCTATCAACATCTTGAGACGATATTTTTGAATAGCAAAATCCCCCAAAAACAAGAAGGCAAACAATAATAACTGCACAAATACCTACCTTTGGTTTTTTAGCTTTTTTATTTTTAGACCGAATTATTTCATTTGGTTCAAATGTATGAACTTTATTTGGTGCCGCTTCATTAAATATTGACTTTCCACATTTCGTACAAATCTTTGTATTCTCAACAACCTCATTTCCACAATATCTGCAAAACATAAATCTTCCTCCTAATTATTCTCATTATTACAAATGTACCCAATTTCCAGCACCATCTATAAAATCATCGCCCCATCTACGATAGGCTCCACTCATATCTTTGTAAGTATCTCCCCACTTAATATAATTTCCATCATAGTCATAAAACGAGTTTCCCCATCTACACCAATTTCCTTGACAGTCAACAAAGCTATCTCCCCATTTTCGGTATGCTCCTGACGCATCTACAAATGTTATCCTTTTTCTTTTTTCTTCAGAATATGAATCCCAAAAATTGCTTGCATTATTATCTTCTGAATAATTGTTTGATGAGCTGTAACTGCCAGAACTGCTACTTGATGATGAAAACATCAATAATATAATCAATGCCGATATAACACAACATATCACATATAACACAGTCTCATTATTTTCCACCCAACTAACGAAGGCATAATCACCGAATATTTGGACAAAAAAACATACCAAATATACGAAATATCGCAGAACATAACCACCAAATAATGTTCCCAGAACAAAAAATACTATGGCACAAAATGCAAACAATACAAAAGCAATAATTGAAAGCACTGTTTCTATAAATTTCAAATTACCATCTTCCCTCCAACAATACTTTTTTATCCATGTATAAATATCTTTGCAACTGTCTTCAAATACATTTAATTAACTGTATATGTCAACCTTTTTATTTTCATCATTTGCCCAGTTCTCCAAAACCTCGATTATTAGATTATTAACATTCTGAATCATACGGTTTATTCTAGGATTCTGTTTTTCTTTTAGAAGATTAATTTTTTGTACACAAATTTTATTTTTTTCTATAACACTCTTTGCACCTATAACTTCCCTATCAAATCCCGGAAAATACAATGTATAAATTGCAAAAGCTACTTGCTTATTATTTATCTTCTCCGCTGTAACAAAATATTCAATCCACGAATATCCATCTCTTGCTTCTTTATCACTATCTGCCATTATAGATATAGTATCCATAGACTCAGAATAGTTATCCATTGTTTTAGATGTACCTAGACGAGTTGTAAAGCGTTCTCCATAATTTTCTATAAACGTATCACTAATTAGTTTACCTATAGCTGTAATATTAAAATTGTTTGTATTGATATTTACTTCCTTATTCCATTCTCGAACTACAAATGGAAACTCTACAGCCCTATTCTGAAGAGACAGGTTTTCAAAATATTCTTCTATTTTCTTGCTATCCCAATTCACACTTCTATATTCATATTTCAAATTACCATCTTCAATATAATCGCTTTCCTGCGAAGTATTGTCCTCAAAATTATATTTATTATAGCTTCCCTTTTGCAAGAAGGTTAACCTATCTTCCTGCTCCGAACTTCTTGTAATACAATTACTTACCATATTTTCCAAAATTCTTTTTTCTTGTTCATATGCTTCAAAATAAGCAAATACCTTTTGAAGTATATTATATTGAGAACCTGATATTTCAAGCATTTTACATGTATATCCAAGAAACTCATCTAACATATCATCGATTTTTGTATACACTTTCGTATAAGAACACCTTATTGTTTCAGCAATGATTTTATCAACCGTATTAATATACGTTTTTTCACTTTTTGTATCATCCAAAAGTAAATAAACAGTTTTATAAAGTTGTTTTACAACCATATATTTCTCTGATTCTCTATCAGTAGCCCCTTCGGTCATTGCAGATAAAATAAGTAATCTTTTTATTCCCCATAAATCTTTTTCATCTACGTTAACAAGCAACAAACTGTCAATAGCTTTTTCAATTTCACCATTTTTATAATAGTCACTAACACAAGAAAGTGCTTTTGATAATTCATCTGATATATGGTCATTTATTTTTCTGCTTCCCTTTGAAAGCTCAATTATTTCTTCAACAGGATTATCTTCATTTAAAACACTATTTACAGCATTTTTTGACATCATATAATAATCAAAATGTTTTAAATATTTTTTACATGAATCCTTAAGTTCCGGAATTGTACACAGATCTCGAATAGGCATAAACAAACGCTCATACCCCCATTTACCATCCATATACTGTTTAAGAGCCATAGAAAAACATTCTTTTTTTGTACTTTCCAACCACTTTATATACATTGGTGATTTTTTAGCATCCTCAGACAACTGATTAAGAATCGAATAGTCTCTGCATCCTATCATTTTTCCGTCCTCTATTGAAGCTAAAATCGTATTGATTTCCTTAATGATTGCAGTATTATGCATTTGTTCCTGACGTATTTGATTATTTAAAGTTTCTTGATGCTCATCAATTTCCCACCAAAGTTTCACTTTAGTCAGACCTGCCTTATGTCTACAATAAAGACTATGATCAAATACCCCCTCAGGTATAACAAGACCTTCACTTAAAGAAATAGATCCTGGAAACTCAGCTCTCATATAGAATTTATGCTTTGAATAATCTAAAGGAATATTTATTGTTTCACCATTATTTAATTCCGTTACCCATTGACCATCAATATTTATTTCATATGGTACAATAGAGCCACTAATTCTTTTTTCACGTGTTAAATTCAAATATCTAACATTACTCATTTCAAATTGCTCCTATCTACTTTTTAATAAAATTTGTGTATTTTTTCTCAATTTTTGTATACTCTCATTCATATGCCTATAAAATTCAGCATCAGATTCTTCAATGTCCATTGCAAGTTTCATGGTATTATTATATTTATTTATGACTCTATTTAAATTCTCAAGACATTTCTCAAGCCCAAGCTGATCCTTTACAATCTTATTTGCCAACACTTCATATTCTTCTATTGCTTCAACCATTTTTAACTTAGTACAATCATTTTGTAATTGTTCAAAAACCACCACTGCTATACGCCATTCTTTTATCCATTTAGTCTTGTTTTTCTCCAATCTAATAGAAAAAGTTTCTTTTGATATGTGCCTTTGTAATTTCCTGTCTGACATTAAATCATATAATTTATCTGTTGTTGGAGCATCTTTCAAATCAAATTCTGTAATCTTTAATTTAAACGGTCGAAGCAAACCTTCGTATGAAATCAACGCATCTCCTGGCATATACGTTGCTATCGACTCAATCTGATTTCCATTTGCTGACATCATAGATCCTACAATTTCCCTATCATCTTGAGCTGTAAGTCTATGAACTATTTTCAGTCCTGTATTTTTTAACACCTCTGGTGCCATTGCTGTCGGAAGCTGATCTGCAATGATAATACCTTCTCTTAAAGCTCTAACTTCTGCTAGCATCTTCACAATATAATTAGTCGCTGCCACCTTGGGGTTTGCATCCCCAGCAACGCCTTCTCCAGTGGCATTTGCAATTAAATTATGTGCCTCTTCAATAAAAATCACATGCCGAACGGTCCTCATATCATCACCTTTAGGATTAGCTTTTAGAACCTCTCTAATCAATGTACAAATCATAAGTGTCATAAAATTCGATGGACCTGTTCCTAGAGATTCCATTTCAACAATTATTGGATATTCAACCAACTCTTCTGGTCTAAGACTTGAAACGCTCACATCAAACACATTTCCTAAATCTCGTCTGAGTAACCCTCCTATTCTCATTTCTAGAGCAGATTTCATATTTCCTCGTACTTCTCCATCATAGTCTGTATGTTTCAACTCATACTCCAATCTTGAATATAGCTCTGAAATAGTAGGATATTCCTTTTTTCCATCATTTACATCATCTGTATCCCATCCATGAACCCTGTATATCCCCTCAATCGCTCTGTCTAATAATGCAGGTAACGGAGGTGTTAATGGAAATGCTCCCTCAAACACATCCATCAGGTTCTGTATATGTTCTGCCAATGATAATCCTTTCGGAAATTCAAAAGGATTTATAGCCATCGGAAACTTTGAACCAGACGATGGTGAAAAAACAATTAAATCATCTATATCAGTCTGAGCTAATGCTCTATATTCTTTTTTCGCTGGTTCCAACACTAAAAATGGAACATTACATTTTTTCCATAATGTATAACATAAATGAAGCATAGTATTTGTTTTACCGGCTCCGGGTACCCCACATACAAATGCATGTTTTTTTAGTAAATTTAAAGGTACACTTATTTCCTGTGTATTTTTTCCGAGAATTATATCACCACCAAATTTTTTTGGTTCTGTTTCTTTTTGAATTTCTATATGTTCTCCATCGTATAACATAGGAAATCTAAAAAAATCTTTTATCTCATCTAATGTATAATATGTTGGCCAATATTTGAGTGTTTTAGGCATTACATTACTTAATTCCTCATATTCATCCAGCACATGAAATGTTCCATTTTTCACAATAACATTTTCCCAGTTTCCCTTTTCTATTGTTTCCCCACATACAGTGTTAAATAGAATGTTTCCAACAATTGTATCATTTGTATAAATCATTACATTTGCCTTAAAACATGGTGAACTTGACACCGATTTAAGAAACTTCTCATACGATCGTAAAATCTCACTGGAAAAAGCATCTTTATTATTGGATTCCCGTTGATAATCCGTCAGTTTTATAATATTGGATTCATCATTATTTGATTTATTCTTTAAATACTCAATAGGCTTTTCTAATGAACTATAAACATCTTCGTAAGAATCGACACCTTTAAGCACGACTCTATATACTGCCTCCGTGTTTAAATTTTCCATTGTTTTATATAAATCCATCAATCTAGAGTTTTTGTTGCTTTCCCATGTTTCCACATAAAATAAGTCTATTTTTTCATCATTACCAATATCACTGCTTCTTTTTCTCTCACACTTTTTTAAATGTATTTTTTCATTAAAAGCTTCATTCTGAAATGGTATATAGTCTATTGGTTCAATTTTATATGCATCGGATAGTTGCGATGCTTTCATTAAATTATTTAAATAACCAATCAGTTGCGTATTTTCATATTTAAAAACAATGTATAATTCCAATTTATCTTTATCGCAATTCTCAGGACTATACTTGACAATAAAATTAATCTCGATGTCATAAACTGCTGATATTTTTTGCCATTGTCTTAAAAAATCATCTGTCCATTCTCTTAATACGTCAATTCCATTTCCTGACATAATCTTATATTTCACCAATGAAATATCCGGTATACTCGTTAACTTATAAACCATCATCATGATTGCTGTCCTCGTTTATCTGTTTCCCATTAATCTGTTTCTACTTGAAATCAAATCATCCTGATACTGCTGTGTTTCCTGCCTCAAATCCACAATCTGTTCTGCTTGATCTAATACTTCATCCCCTTTTGTTTCCGCAAAACTTCCAATAATGGGTATTCCTCTTAAATCTTTTAATCTGTTTCCCTTTTCTTTTAAATCACCACTGACCGCATCTGCCATATCCATTACTTCATCAGCGTCTCTTTGTATATCATTTGCTTCAGACTCTAATTTCTCACTTTCATCTTTTAAATCATTTCTGGCATTTTCTATCGCTGCATCAACCTGTCTCTGTATTTCCTCTGGTAAATCTGTGGGAATTCTTGAAATACCTTCTTCTACCTCATCTCTTTTTTCTATAAACTGGTCAGTTTTTTCTTTATTGTCCATAGCTTTAATCGCCACATCATTTTTCTTTTCTATAATCCATTTTCTATCATTTTCAAATCCCATCTTTTTCCTTCTCCAATCTACTCACTGCATTATTCTCTTCTAATACATATTTCCTATATTCTTATGAAATAATTATAGTACAGATATTTACTAAATTCAATAGTAAACATCTTTATTATGTTAAGTTATATGTACACGTACGGAGGGGGAATATGAATTACATTCAACGAATGCGCAATCTACGGGAAGATAGCGATAAAACCCAACAGCAAATAGCCGATTATTTGGGTACATCCCAGACCATGTATGCCAGATATGAGCGTGGAGCAAATGAACTACCGATTCACCATCTGCTCGCTTTATGTAAATACTATAATGTGTCCGCTGACTATATATTAGGTCTTTCTAATATCAAACAAATTTCCAAATAAAACATCTGAGTCAAATCCTTTGTGATTTACACACGGATGTTTTTTTATTAAGAAAATTACTTATTTTCCCAAAAAACTCTTTATATTTATAAGATTACGCTATATTTATGCTCAAAAAAACACAGCACTGCGATAAACAGTACTGTGTTTAAATGTATTAGTAATGTAATTTTATTGCATTATTATGCGATTATGCGTCAGCATTTGCCTCTTTAAGAGCTGCTGTAAGCTGAGGAACGATCTTCTTTAAATCTCCTACTAAGCCGTAATCAGCTACGTCGAAGATTGGAGCATCCTCGTCCTTGTTGATGGCGATGATGAGATCAGACTCCTCCATACCTGCTACGTGCTGGATGGCTCCTGAGATACCGATTGCGAAGTAAATCTGAGGACGTACAGTCTTTCCTGTCTGTCCTACCTGATAATCCTGTGCTAACCAGCCGTTCTCTACTGCTGCACGAGAACATGATACCATACCACCCTTGAAGCATGAAGCAAGGTCACGAAGCATCTCGAAGTTCTCAGCGCTTCCAACTCCACGTCCGCCTGATACAAGTACCTTAGCGTCCATGATGTTCTCTACGTTGCCAACTGCCTTAACGATATCCATGATCTCAACATAACGGTTGTTCTCCTCGAGTGCAGGATTGAACTCGATAACCTCTGCTGCTCTGCCAGCCTCTTTAGGAAGCTTCTGCATAACACCAGGACGAACTGTTGCCATCTGTGGACGGTTGTCAGGACAAGCGATTGTTGCGATTGTGTTTCCACCGAATGCAGGACGTGTCATGAGAAGCTGGTTATGCTTCTGCTCCTGTCCAGGCATAGCGTTGATTGGGAAATCACCAATCTCAAGCTTTGTACAGTCAGCTGTAAGACCTGTCTTAACTCTTGCTGAAACTGTTGGTCCGAGGTCACGTCCGATAGCTGTTGCACCAACTAACATGATCTCTGGCTTGTACTCGTTGATTACTGATACAAGAGCCTGTGCGTATGGCTCTGTTCTGTATGTCTCAAGTGCAGGATTGTCTACAACGATTACCTTGTCTGCGCCGTACTCACCGAGCTCTGTTGCAAGAGCCTTTACGTTAGATCCAAGAAGTACTGCAGTAACCTCTGTATTTAAATCTGCTGCTAACTCTTTAGCTTTACCGACTAACTCAAAGGCGATGTCGCTAAGCTTATTGTCTACCTGCTGTGCGTAGATATATACGCCCTTATATTCTTCTAAACCCATTTTTGGTTCCTCCATACTAGATGATATGTTTCTCTTTGAATTTCTCCATGAGATAGTTTACTGACTCTGTTGGATCAAGGTTAACCTTTTCTCCAGCTCCCTTAGGTACCTTGTCAGATGCCTTAGCAATCTTTGTAGGTGATCCCTTAAGTCCAAGATCTGAATCGTCAACATCCTTAAGGTCAGCTCTGCCCCAGACAGTTACCTCTTTGTCAAATGCATCGAAGATTCCGCCCGGTGTCATATATCTAGGCTCGTTTAACTCTGAAAGAGCTGTGATAAGACAAGGCATCTTAGCCTTAACTACGTGATATCTGTCCTCGTACTGACGCTTAACGACTACAGAATCTCCCTCAACCTTGATATCCTCTGCGTATGAGATTACAGGAAGTCCAAGATGAACTGCGATCTGTGGTCCAACCTGTGCTGTATCTCCATCGATAGCCTGACGGCCTGTGATGATTAAATCATAATCGAGATTTCTTAATGCACCTGCAATTGTAGTAGATGTAGCCCATGTATCAGCTCCACCAAGTACTCTGTCTGTTACTAAAACTGCATCATCAGCGCCCATAGCCATTGCCTCACGAAGGATTGCATCAGCCTTTGGAAGTCCCATTGTAAGGACTGTAACCTTTGCGCCTGTCTCGTCTTTGATTCTAAGTGCTGCCTCAAGACCAGCCTTGTCATCTGGATTCATGATTGCAAGCATTGAAGCTCTATCAAGTGTTCCGTCAGGATTGAATTTTACTCCACCCTTTGTATCAGGAACCTGTTTAATACATACTACGATATTCATGTATTTGTTCTCCTTTATTTATTCTAAGTAGCTCTACAGTTATGATAGCTCTCTTAACTATCTGAGTAATGAGCCTGAAATAACCATACGCTGAACCTCTGAAGTTCCCTCGTAGATCTCTGTAATCTTAGCATCACGCATCATACGCTCTACATCGTACTCACGGATATATCCGTATCCACCGAATAACTGAACGCACTCTGTTGTAACAGCCATAGCTGTCTCTGCTGCGAATAATTTAGCCTTTGCTGCATCTACTGAGTAAGAAACCTTAGGGTTCTTAGCAAACTCTGCCTTCTTCATAGCTGCTGCGTATACAAGATACTTAGCTGCATCGATACGTGTAGCCATATCTGCAAGCTTGAACTGTGTATTCTGCTGCTGTGCGATTGAACGGCCGAACTGCTTTCTTTCCTTTGTGTACTCGATAGTTCTCTCTAATGCGCCCTCTGCAATACCAAGTGCCTGAGCAGCGATTCCGATACGTCCACCATCAAGTGTATGCATAGCGATTGGGAAACCTCTTCCCTCTTTTCCAAGTAATGCATCCTTTGGAATACGTGCATCCTCGAAGATAAGCTCGTATGTAGATGATCCGCGGATACCCATCTTCTTCTCTTTTGTTCCGAATGAGAATCCAGGTGTTCCCTTGTCTACGATGAATGCAGAGAAGTTCTTCTTCTTGCGTCCACGCTTGTCCTCTGTGATGCTTGTAATAGCGATGATGATGTAAACATCAGCAACCTTACCGTTTGTGATGAAGCACTTAGATCCGTTAAGAACCCACTCGTCTCCGTCTAAAACGGCCTTTGTCTGACATCCCTGTGCATCTGTACCAGCGCCCGGCTCAGTAAGACCGAAAGCACCGATCTTCTTGCCTGAAGCAAGGTCAGGAACATATTTTTTCTTCTGCTCCTCTGTACCGAATGTCATAATAGGATCGATACAAAGTGATGTATGAGCAGATACAATAACGCCTGTTGTACCACAAACCTTTGATAATTCTTCTACACACATAACGTATGTAAGTGGATCACAGCCCTGTCCGCCGTACTCCTTTGGTACAGGAATGCCCATGAATCCATATTTTCCCATCTTAGCAACTGTCTCTGCTGGGAATACCTCTGTCTCGTCAGTCTCCTGTGCAAGAGGTTTAACTTCTGTCTCTGCGAACTGTTTGAAAAGGTCGCGAGCCATCTCATGTTTCTGATCTAAAGTGAAATCCATGATTTATTCTCCTTGAAATTTATATTTTGTTTTAATCTCATTTACATTGCGTCTACAGGTGTCTTTGTGCGGTCTGCGTTGTAAACGTAGAATCCCTTGCCGCTCTTGCATCCAAGGTTTCCGCCTCTTACCATCTTGCGAATGAGTGGGCATGCACGATACTTGCTGTCACCTGTCTCATTGTAAAGAACGTCCATGATTGCAAGGCAGATATCAAGTCCGATGAAATCTCCAAGCTCTAATGGTCCCATTGGATGGTTAGCACCAAGCTTCATAGCTGCATCGATTCCGGCGATATCTGAAACGCCCTCCATCTTGATGAAAGCAGCCTCGTTGATCATTGGGATAAGGATACGGTTTACTACGAAACCAGCAGCCTCGTTAACCTGTACAGGTGTCTTGCCAATCTCCTCTGCAATCTTCTTGATTGCATCAACTGTCTCAACAGGTGTGTTAACACCTGCGATAACCTCTACTAACTTCATACGGTCAGCAGGGTTAAAGAAGTGCATACCGATTAATGGACGTGTAAGTCCGTTTCCAATCTCTGTGATTGAAAGTGATGATGTATTTGAAGCGAAAATACACTCTGGCTTAGCAATCTTGTCTAACTCAGCGAATGTAGTTTTCTTAACCTGCATATCCTCGAAAGCAGCCTCAACGATGAGGTCACAATCCTTGCAGAGATCTTCTTTTAAACCAGGAGTGATGCTTGCAAGAATGCCGTCAACCTTCTCCTGTGTCATTTTCTCTTTTGCTACAAGTCTTGCATATCCTTTTGCAATCTTGTCTTTTCCGCCTTCAGCCCACTCCTGCTTAATATCGCAGAGTGCTACCTCGTATCCATCTACCTGTGCGAATGCTTTTGCGATTCCCTGGCCCATTGTACCAGCACCGATAATTCCAACCTTCATTTTAATTCCTCCTAAAATATATTATGACGCAAAAGCTTTAAGTGCTAAGCCTCTGCAGCATAACTTAATCATATATATATAAACTGATGTGAATAAACTAATTCACACTACAAGGGGATGCACCTGCATCCCCTCATATATCTATTGGCAAAGAAAATTAGTACTTCTCAACGATAGTAGAACATCCCATTCCACCACCGATACAAAGTGTTGCAAGACCTCTGTTAGATCCTCTCTTCTGCATCTCATGTAATAATGTAACAAGGATACGGCAGCCTGAAGCTCCTACAGGATGTCCGAGTGCGATAGCACCACCGTTTACATTTACCTTGCTCATATCGAAACCAAGATCTCTTGCTACAGCGATTGACTGTGCAGCAAATGCCTCGTTTGCCTCGATAAGATCGAAATCATCAATTGTAAGACCTGTCTTTGCAAGAACCTTCTTTGTAGAAGCTACCGGTCCAACACCCATGATCTCAGGCTCAACTCCGCCAAGTGCTCCTGCTACCCATGTAGCTAATGGCTTAACACCGAGCTCCTTAGCTTTCTCTTCGCTCATTACAACTACTGCTGCAGCACCATCATTGATTCCTGATGCGTTACCAGCTGTAACAAGTCCGCCCTCTTTACCTGAGCAGCAACGAAGCTTAGAAAGAGTCTCTACTGTTGTTCCGGCACGAGGTCCCTCGTCCTTTTTGAACTCAACGATTTCTTTCTTAACCTTAACAGGTACAGGAACGATCTCATCATCGAACTTGCCTGCTGCGATAGCTGCCTCGCACTTCTGCTGTGAGTTTGCTGAGAACTCATCAAGCTCTTCACGAGTGATGCCGTATTTATCACATACATTCTCAGCTGTGATCATCATATGATAGTGGTTGAATGCATCTGTAAGAGCATCGTTAACCATTGTATCGATGATTGTTGCATTGTTCATTCTGTATCCGAAACGTGCCTTTGTCATAGCGTAAGGAGCCATTGACATGTTCTCCATACCACCGGCAACAACGATATCAGCCTCACCGGCCTTGATCATTGTAGCAGCGTCGTTTACGCACTTAAGACCTGATCCACAAACAACATTGATTGTGATAGCTGGAACCTCGATTGGAAGTCCTGCCTTGATAGAAGCCTGACGAGCTACGTTCTGTCCCTGAGCTGCCTGGATAACACAACCCATCTTAACCTCGTCAACCATCTCAGGAGCAACACCTGCACGGTTTAAAGCCTCCTTAATTACGATTGCACCTAAATCTGCGGCTGGAGTATTGCTTAATGCTCCGCCCATTTTGCCGATTGCTGTACGGCAAGCACTTGCGATTACAACTTTCTTTGCCATTATATTATCTCCTTTAAATTGTATTGCACATCCGTGCTGTTAATTTTTTAACAAAGTTATTATACTACAAATTTATGTAAAAATCAATTGCTTTTGTTAATAATTTGTCAAATTTCTATTAAACTTTGCATATTTTTCACGCGTATTACTTATACTATTCCGTCAGATTAACAAAAACCGATTCTATTATAACCTGCGGCATGCATACAGGCATAACACATCATATTTTTGATTTTATAAAAAATCCCCGGGCAGCATATCCGCTATACTGTCCGGGGATAAAATATATTCTATATACTTTTAAAGATTCTTAACTGTTGCAATGTCAACCGGTGTCTTCTTGTCAGAAGCAGTCTCTAATGCATGTGCAAGTGCATTGGCTGTATCCATGGCTGTGATACAGTAAACACCTGTCTCGATTGCATTTCTTCTGATAAGGAAGCCGTCTCTTGTCTTGTCTCCGTTACCCTGTGTAGGTGTATCGATTACAAGGTCTATCTTGTGTCCAAGGATAAGATCCATCACGTTTGGAGACTCCTGTGATATCTTGTTTACGCGAAGAGCATTTACTCCGTGCTCCTGTAAGTACTTTGCAGTACTTCTTGTGGCATAAATCTTGTATCCAAGCTTCTCAAAACGCTTTGCAACGCCTACTGCCTCAGGCTTGTCGGCATCCTTTACAGTCATAATCATCTGCTTGTACTTAGGGAGCTCGACTCCCGCACCCTCAAATGCCTTGTAAAGCGCACCATTGAAGGTCTTGTCTATTCCAAGACACTCTCCTGTTGACTTCATCTCAGGTCCGAGTGAAATCTCAGCACCACGCAGCTTCTCAAATGAGAATACCGGCATCTTGATTGCAATGTAATCGGCTGTCGGAGCAAGTCCAGGTGTGTAGCCCATGCCCTTTATTGTCTCGCCCATGATGATTCTTGCTGCGAGATCTACGATTGGAATACCTGTAACCTTGCTGATGTATGGCACTGTTCTTGAAGAACGTGGGTTTACCTCGATAACATAGATGTTGTCGTCCATATCGATAAACTGGATATTAATCATACCAACAACATGGAGTGCCTGTGCAAGTCTCTTTGTATACTCAACCAGAGTCTCTTTTGCTTTTTCTGAGATAGTATGTGCAGGGTAAACTGAGATAGAGTCTCCTGAGTGTACTCCTGTACGCTCGATGTGCTCCATGATACCCGGAATCAGGATATCTGTACCGTCACAGATTGCATCAACCTCAATTTCCTTACCCATAAGGTACTTATCTACAAGGATTGGATGATCCTGTGTGATTGTGTTGATGATGCCGATAAACTCTTCGATTTCATCATCATTCCATGCAATCTTCATGCCCTGTCCACCAAGCACGTATGAAGGACGGACAAGTACAGGGTAACCGATCTCGTTTGCTACCTTCTTTGCCTCCTCAGCTGTAAATACTGTACCACCTGCTGCTCTTGGGATACCTGTCTTCTGAAGAATCTCGTCGAAGAGCTCTCTGTCCTCGGCTGCGTCTACATCCTCAGCCTTTGTTCCAAGTATCTTGACACCCATCTTCATAAGTGCCTCTGTAAGCTTGATGGCGGTCTGTCCACCGAACTGTACAACAGCTCCGTCAGGCTTTTCAATATTAACGATGCTCTCAACATCCTCTGCTGTGAGCGGCTCAAAATAGAGCTTGTCAGCAATATCAAAGTCAGTTGAAACGGTCTCAGGGTTGTTGTTTACGATGATTGTCTCCCAGCCTTCCTTGGCAAACGCCCATGTACAGTGAACTGAACAGTAATCAAACTCAACACCCTGTCCGATACGGATAGGTCCTGAACCAAGTACAAGCACCTTTTTCTGTGGATTTGTCTCTGCCGCCTCATTCTCGCTGCCGAATACTGAGTAGTAGTATGGTGTCTCTGCTTCAAACTCTGCGGCACAGGTATCAACCATCTTGTAGGCTGCCACAATGCCGTTGTCGTAACGCATCTTCTTGATATCAGCCTCATCAATATCTGTAAGCTGTGAGATAACATTGTCAGGGAACTCAATACGCTTTGCCTCTTTTAACAGGTCAACTGTAAGCTCCTCTGTCTTTAAACGGTTCTCCATCTCAACAAGTATTGCGATTTTATCGATAAACCAAAGATCTATCTTAGTAATCTCGTGAATATGCTCGTATTTAACTCCACGGCGGAGCGCCTCTGCGATAACCCAGATACGTCTGTCATCAACAACTGCAAGCTGTTTCTCAAGCTCATCATCTGTAAGACCTGTAAAGTCATAAGACATAAGTGAATCAACATGCTGCTCGAGAGATCTGATAGCCTTCATAAGGGCACCCTCGAAGTTGTTGCAGATACTCATTACCTCTCCGGTAGCCTTCATCTGAGTGGTAAGTGTACGCTTTGCTGTGAGGAACTTGTCGAACGGAAGTCTTGGAATCTTGACTACACAGTAATCAAGCATTGGCTCAAAGCTTGCGTATGTCTTCTGTGTGATAGCGTTCTTGATCTCATCTAGGTGATAGCCGAGTGCAATCTTGGCTGTAACCTTGGCGATAGGATATCCTGTAGCCTTTGATGCGAGTGCTGATGAACGTGAAACTCGTGGGTTTACCTCGATAACACAGTACTCGAATGAGTCAGGATTGAGGGCATACTGTACGTTACAGCCTCCTGTAATCTGAAGCTCGTTGATGATATTGAGCGCTGATGTACGAAGCATCTGATACTCTTTATCTCCAAGTGTCTGCGAAGGTGCTACTACGATTGAATCTCCTGTATGCACACCGACCGGGTCAATATTTTCCATGTTACATACTGTGATGCAGTTGCCGTTGGCATCACGCATTACCTCGTACTCGATTTCCTTCCATCCTGCGATACATCTCTCTACAAGAACCTCTCCGACACGTGACAGACGAAGTCCATTTGAAAGTATGTCTATAAGCTCCTGCTCATCGTGAGCAATTCCACCGCCGGAGCCGCCGAGTGTAAATGCAGGACGAAGAACTACAGGGTAACCAATCTTGTTGGTAAATGCAATACCGTCCTCGATATTCTTTACAACCTGTGAAGCCGCGATTGGCTCACCGATTTTCTCCATGGTATCCTTGAAGGCCTGACGGTCCTCAGCCTTGAAGATGGTCTCTGCTGTTGTTCCGATAAGCCTTACTCCCTGCTCATCAAGGAAGCCGCACTCAGCGAGCTCCATGCCGAGATTGAGTCCTGCCTGTCCACCGAGTGTAGGAAGGATGCTGTCAGGCTTTTCTTTTATTATAATCTCTTTTAATGACTCAAGAGTAAGTGGCTCGATATATACCTGATCCGCAATCTGCTTATCAGTCATGATAGTTGCAGGGTTTGAGTTTACCAGACATACCTCAACGCCCTCCTCTTTTAAGGAACGGCAGGCCTGTGTTCCTGCATAGTCAAACTCTGCGGCCTGTCCGATTACGATTGGACCGGAACCGATAACTAATACTTTTTTAATATCATTATTTCTTGGCATTACTGGTTACCTCCCATCATGTTAATAAAGCGGTCAAAAAGATATGCTGAATCCTGTGGTCCAGGGCATGCCTCCGGATGGAACTGAACTGTGAAGATATTCTTGTTCACATACTTAAGTCCCTCATTAGTGCCGTCGTTGACATTTATAAATGCAGGCTCAGCCACATTAGGGTCAAGCTTATCTGTGTCAACCACATATCCATGGTTCTGGGAAGAAATATAAACACGGCCTGTTGCAAGATCCTTAACCGGATGGTTTCCACCTCTGTGTCCGTACTTCATCTTGTGTGTATCTGCGCCTGTTGCAAGTGCCATGAGCTGATGTCCGAGGCAGATTGCAAAAATCGGCACATTGCTGTCATAAAGCTTCTTTATTTCCTTTATAATATCTACACACTCCTTTGGATCTCCAGGTCCGTTTGAGAGCATGATTCCGTCAGGATTGTCACCAAGTATCTCTTCAGCGGTTGTGTGTGCAGGGTAAATTGTAACTTCACAGCCTCTTTCATTGAGTGATTTGGCGATGTTGTTTTTGGCACCGAAATCCATGAGGGCAACCCTCTTTCCTTGGCCCTTTAAAACCTTTTTCTCAGTGCATGTGACCTTGTCAACCACATTGCCTGTAGTATATGCCTTGAGCTTTGGAATAATCTCATCGAGATTGTAATTCTCATTTGTGGTAATCATTCCGTTCATAGTACCCTTTTCCCTGAGAATCTTTGTAAGCGCACGTGTATCAATGCCGGCCACTCCCGGAATATCGTTTTTCTCGAGGAAATCCTGTATCGTACCCTCGCAGCGGAAATTACTTGGCATACGCGACAGCTCTCTTACTATATATCCATCCGGCCATGGTCTTTCCGACTCCATATCCGGTGTGATTCCATAATTTCCGATAAGTGGATAAGTCATTACAACAGCCTGTCCTGCATAGGAAGGATCTGTAAGTACCTCCAGATATCCTGTCATTGATGTGTTAAATACTATCTCACTAATGACTTCCCTTGTTGAACCAATGCTGGTTCCGGTAAATACATTACCATCTTCAAGAATTAAAAATGCTTTCATCTTTACCCTGCCCTTTCGTGTTATACTTTGTAACCATAAGCTTCTTAGCTGCAACTAACCTTACGTCTGCGCAAAAAAAAAGAGGGCGTCTCTTTTTTCTTATAAAGTGTAGTTGCATAGTATATCTGCTTAAATTGTAAAAAGTGTATCATAATACAGCCGATTTTTCAACTGTTTTTTGTTACATAAATATGCATATTTATGTATACAATATTAGTTACTGTTCACACCAAAGTATGACCGGCAACTATTGTAGCCCATTAAAACTGCATCTGAGCGTTACGGAGTAAGCCCCGCGCATACCGCATATATCAGTCCTGAAAAAAATACAAGGCATGTAAAGCCAACTGAAATTGCAATAAAAGTCTTATCAGCTATATGTCGCGGTGTATACTCCACCTGATATATGCTTTTTGCTGTCATAGGAACGTACATATCGCCTTGTCCATTGCAAAAGCCTCCCTGATATGCACTCTTAAAGCCCACACGACTGAAGTAGTCTGCCGTGTATGCCGGCATTGCATTTACAGACACCTGCATGAGCTTAAGCTGCATGCGCGCATATATCCTGACTCTCTCCAGAAGCTTTTTGCCAATTCCACGTCTTAAATACTGCGGATGCACATACAGCATGGTGATATGCCCCTCGTTTGTCATGCCGCACACTCCGCACAGCACATTGCTATCAAACGCACCGAATACTACAAGAACACCGGTCCTTTCCTCGTCCGTCAGCCTGTCTGCATCCATATATTCATCAAAATATCGATGACAGTCCTGTGTCCGAAAGCAGCCTCTGATTGCGATATTGTATATACTTACCGCAAAGGCACATGCCCCTTTTATCTCTTCATTTGTAAGTTTTCTTATTTTCATCAGATAGTCTCCTCCACTATTCTGTCTCTAAGCCCGCTATAGCGTCTCTGCTGTGAGTTGTTTTGTATCATCTCGTAAAATGTCTGTTCGTCACCCACTATGGTAACACATTTCTTTGCTCTTGTAACCGCCGTATAGAGCAAATTTCTGTTCATAAGCATTCTCGGGCCGCTCAAAAGAGGTATAACGACCGCCGGGTACTCACTTCCCTGCGACTTGTGTATAGTAACCGCGTATGCAAGTTCAAGCTCCTCCAAAAGCTTAAACGGATACTCCACCTTTCTGCCCTCGTCAAAGGATATGGTCATGGTCTCGGCAAAATCGTTGATTTCCTCAATGATACCTGTATCTCCATTGAAGATTCCCATGCCCTTATCCACACAAAGTCCGAATTTTGTCCTAATTTCCCACTCTATCTGATAGTTGTTCTTTATCTGCATCACCTTGTCGCCCTCGCGGAAAATCGTGCCCCTGTATTCTTTTTCGCGCTTGCTCTTGTCTGCCGGATTCATATACGCCTGCAATATACCGTTTAGACGTTCCACTCCAAGGAGTCCCTTTCTCATAGGCGTAAGCACCTGTATATCATACTCTGTAGCATTTACAAACTTAGGAAGCTTCTGCTTTATCAGCTGTAATGTAACATTTATTATCTTGTCGGCATCATATCTCTTTAGAAAAAAGAAATCCATGCTCTTATTATCTAACGATACCTCTTCTCCATTATTTATCTTGTGGGCGTTTACTATAATATCGCTCGTGCTCGCCTGACGAAAAATCTTTGTAAGCTTTACCGTGTGGAATGCACCTGAATCAATAATATCCTTTAGCACGCTGCCCGGTCCCACGCTCGGAAGCTGGTTCACATCTCCTACAAGTATGAGTCTCGTACCTGCCACAACCGCCTTTAGCAATGAGTACATGAGTGATATATCAACCATCGACATCTCATCTATGATGATTACATCCGTCTCGAGCGGATTCCTTTCATTTCTCTCAAAGCCAGCTGTGCTTCCTGTGTCCATGCCGCCGTTTAACTCAAGCATACGGTGGATTGTGCGTGCCTCGTAGCCTGTCGTCTCACTCATGCGTTTTGCCGCCCGGCCTGTCGGTGCAGCCAGAAAAATATCCATGCCCTCCAGCTCAAAATACTTGATAATAGTATTGATAGTGGTGGTTTTTCCTGTTCCGGGTCCTCCGGTAATGACTAAAAGGCCATTTCTGACTGCTTCCTTCACCGCCTCAGCCTGGTGCTCATCGAGCTCCATCTCTGTCTTTTTCTCTATATTTCTGATTGCAGCCTCTATCTCGATATCCGGCACATCATACGTCACATCAAGCTGCTTTAGCATGGCTGCCGTGTTTGCCTCCATATAATAAAAGGTGTTAGCATAAATCTGGGTTATATCATCCTTTAACTGCATGACAATCTTCCTGTCCATGGCCAGATTCATGTAATGTGCCTCAACCTGCGAGCTTTCCACTCCGAGCAGATATACAGCACGCCTCGTAAGCTCCTCCATCGGCAGATATGTATGTCCGTCCAT
>ENA-OUQM01000297-OUQM01000297.1-human-gut-metagenome-genome-assembly--contig:-NODE-297-length-35971-cov-6.294019_pt1 | contig 35971 bp, 19 predicted proteins | sample MGYA00237949_ERZ548830 | MGnify/ENA primary metagenome ERZ548830 (study PRJEB26490, sample SAMN05194706) | human gut metagenome | biome: terrestrial biome; feature: human-associated habitat; material...
GCACAGGACGTGCTGTGTGCGGGTGTGCCAAACAGAAATTGACAAATTCAACAACTGGAAACTTTCTTAATTTGATATAACAGTAATTCATAAAATCCCTCCTCTTTGTTATCCTGCAGGCCGATATATGACCGTAATTTCCAATTTCTTCCATATTCATCATTTTATCACAAAAATAATAAACATAAACATTAAATCACAGGAATCACCTCCATTTAAAAATTTATAATCTTATATATAGTGTGATTAAAGTTATTTTGAAAATGGCTTTCTGGACAGCGTATTTTTTACGTGATTTTCCATTCTATAAATAGAGACAGATGGAAATCTGTAACGGGAAATAGTAAAGAAAGGAGTAAAAGGCATAGATCCCGTATTTTTCTGATATGCTTTATAAGTAAGATAAATGGATACAAAATTTTTACGCAGGCTTTTTGTGGCATCTGCATTTGGAATTCTTGCAGGTGTACAATGCATACCGGTATCAGCCAGTTCGGGTTCTTTAAGTATCAGTCAGAGTGTTGACAAAATTTCTGGGAAAAGTCAGGATCAGGAATATGTTTTTGATTTCGTTTCCGATGGAAAGACCAGTTATAGTGATGGTACAAAACTGAAAATTCATATTGCAAAGGGATATACACCGTCTTCCTTTTCTGTTGGAGACTGGAGCAATTACGAGGGCAGTTTAAAATACACAGTCTATGGAATCAATGACAATGATGTTCTCGCAGAGGCGGATGTATCTGAAAATGATGTGATCGATTTGAGCGGATATACAAATATCAGCGGGATTGATGTAATGGCAGAGGAATCTGTATCTGAAGATACAAATATTTCGGATACATCCATTTCTGGAACTTTGAATGCAGAAGAAACGGGCCGTTCATATAAGATAAATGCGGCTTACCTGAAAGCAGATGGAAATGGGGGATATGAACCGATTTCAGAAGCTGAAAAAGAGACTGACTGCTCCTATTATCAGTTCTCAAAACCGGTATTAACAGCTAATCCAACAACTGCAGGACAGCTAGACGCAGTGAATGCCGTACTGTCAGGAATAAGCGGAGAAGGTAATTTGGGAATACAGTCATTTACGATTAAAATGAACATTCCATCCAGAATGATCACTGACCGGATCTCTCTCCCGCAATTTGAGAATGCATCCATGACGCTGTATGTAGATGGAACAGAGCGCAAGATCAACGAGGACGATTCCTACAATGTCAACAGTAAAGTCACATCCATAGAGGTGGCGGTCTCTGTGAATGGTGAGATTAAACAAACAAGGGATATGACCGTTGAAATGCGTAATACCTCTGCAATAGCAGGTGATGAAAAAATCAGTGCTTCTATAAGCGGCAGGCTGGAAGATAATACATCAGTGACTGCTGTGCCGGATAGCGCATCATTTCACTGTAACGGCTCTACTGTTGTACCAGATCCAGACCCGGATCCAGAACCAGATCCTGGAACAGATCCAATCGTTAAACCAGATCCGAAACCGTCTAATCCTAGCACAAAGCCATCCACGGTCATTCCGGGCAACAAAACGGATAGCACAAAGGATAATAATACACAGTCGGGAAAAACAGAAACAAATAAGATTGTCGATTTTAGCGGTCTTAATCTGGTCAGCACAAAAGCAGACGGTACAGAACCGATCATGGCATCTGTGATGCAGTCAGATTCTCTTAGAACGGATGCTCTGCGAGCTTCGACCGGCGACCGGGTACAGTCCACAAAGGTCTATGATTTCACTGATAAAGGTTCAGCGACTGATTCAGAGACAGAAGAATTTTCCGCAACGGCTACTATAGATGATAAAGACAATAAGCCGGCAGACAGTATCAAAAAATCATCTAAGGAAAAAGCAGAAGAGAAGGTAAAGAACACGCTTTCTACGAATCACTTCTTACAGATCATGCTATTGATCTTAGCAATCCTGCTCATCATGGGCGCTGTGATTTACTTTATCTTCCGAGAAAATGGAAAGGATCATTGTGAAGAGGTTTCAGAACCTATTGTCAATGACGGACTTCCAAGTGAATATAAGAACTTATCAGATGCAGAGATCTTAAAAGATGAAGGAGAGATTGAGACAGAACCTGATAAAAAAAATCAGGAATCCGATACGGGACCAAGTAAGGAATCGTAATTTATTACAAAATAGAAAATGTAACTAATTAATCACGGGGTTAACACACATGAAGAGAACGGGTATTTGTTTTGGACTCGTTCTCTTTTTTTGTATTAATATATATAAAGGACAATTCCCGGTCAGTTTCCAGGATTGTCCTTCTTGCTGCAAGGTGCGCATGTCAGTTCATGTTTTTCGGCGCAACACCCATTGCCATTGCTTATTTATTTAACGTATTCATGATCATTGCCAGGTTTTCAGGATCCATGTTATCTAACGCCTCCTGCGTCATAACATGCGCGACAATCAAGAATGTAAAAAAGAATGTTGGAAGATGGCGTTCCTTTGCCGAACCTTCGATTCTTTTTAAGTATTTTGCAAGGATCCGCCTGGAAATTTTGACTTCCGCACGGTTCAATTTTATAGATTTTCCATTTATCTTATATGTCATGCTGCACTACCTCCTTTTGTTTCTTCTAAATCAGTCAGAAAACGCCCAAAGTGATAATAAAGTGAGTTTCTTTCTGCATCAGGAAGCGAATGATGCAGGTAATCAATAGGGTATTCATAGAATTCACAGCAGGGGGCATACAGTTTACACTCTTTTAAGAATGCAACTGCCTGAAGCCGGTCTGAAAAATATTCATACAATTCCTGAATGTTTTTAAATACAAGATCGCGGTTGATCGCATATTGCAGACAGATATTTGCATTTAAAAGTCCATTCGCTTCAGAAAAGAAATTCTTTGGGAACTTCATTACGATTCCCTGTCTGACCTTTTCATATACTCTAAGTACCAGCTGTTTTTGATTGATGTGAATGGTGTCCGGATACATCATCCATGCAAGATAAAAAAGGTCAGTCCGTTTATCAAGCTCTGGTGGAAACTCAATTCTGTTTAACGGCTTCCTGAGATGCAGGATGTTCATAAGTTCTGGGGTTGTATAATCTCTTACCATTTCCGGAGTCCATCCAAGGATGTCCTCAAAAGCAAAGCGGAAAACACTGCAGGCGCTTTTCTGCAGAGTTGCTTTTCCCATGTAGGAGGCTGTGAAATCCTTTCGTTTTTTTAACAAGATTTCCTCATATTCCATGAGAAGTCCAATATTTTCTAGTCGTGATTCTCGCATACTTGATGCTCCTTTCAAAAACGTATCTAGTAATAGTATGGAAAATTTTTACAGGATTCCCACTATATTTTTTTTTATTTTTCATCAAAAAACTCATACTAAAAGAAAAAGGAGGTTTTTTCATGAAATATAAACAGATTACAGCTTTGTTAGTATGTGCCAGCCTGATGTTTCCGTCAGTCCATGCTTTTGCCGCTGAAGAACTCGGAGCAATTTCTGCGGAGACCGGTATGACAACAGACGGCTCTGCCTTGGAAAGCGGCAATACAACTGAAGCTGAAAATCAGACAAGTACTGGAAGTTTGTTAAACGCGGATTTTGACGGGATTTTTTCAGATATGTCAAACTCTTTGTTGAATGGACAGTCCCTGACCTTATCTGATGCAATCCAGAATAATTCTGATCTAAAGCTTTCTACAGACAGCAAGTTCGATATGTCAGATATGAACTTGATCTCCAGTACAGCAGTAGATATGGGGCTTGTAAATATGCAGTATCAGAACCTGTCTGCAAGTCTTTCGGATTCTTTTAATGGAATGGATTTAAGTGGAAAATCACAGAATTGTATGTCTTTATTTGACAATACATATGGAGGGATTGCAGAGCAGCTGTCATTAAGTGAACCACAGCTCCCGAAAGGATTTACGGTATCGAACATGATCGATTCTGCAAGCAGAGCAGTTAACTCCATGTATTCTTCCGCATCAAATTCAGGATCTTTTTCATCTGTTAAAGGTTCGGTCAGTGTTGGAAAAATATTTTCCGCAGCAAACGCCGGACTCAGCATGCCGTCACTGGCATCAGATGCAGAATTGAAAAGCACGATCGCGGGACTTGACAGTGCGAATTATTCCAAAGCATATAGTTCATATCTGACTTCAAAAATGGATGTAAAGTCACATACAAAAAATGCAAGCCAGTTATCAGACCAGACAAATCAGAACTTTCTGAATATTGTAGATATGTCCGATGCTTGTATGAACTTAGATGGTTCAATTAATAGAGACAATTTAAAATCATCTATACATAATGTTGATAAGATGTTTACAGATGTTACAAATGCCAAATACGATAATATAATAACAAAAGGCAAGTATCATATTGGAAATTTCTTCAATGGGATAGCGGATAAACTGGGGATAAAAGGACACGATATTGATGCTTATACAGGAGCTACGCAGCGGCTGGATGAACTTGCGAAAGAAAGCCAACAAACAAAAAGTAAAAATTCCAAGGGTAAGAAATCCTCTGGGAAAGGCAGTTCTTCCAAGAAAACGATCGAGAATGTGTTTGGAAATTAAACAAAAAATAGGGCTGATTTTACAGCCTTATTTTTTTGTCCAAAAGTGATACAGAAAGTATGTTTTTTACCATTCTAATAATAAAGATACTAGAAAGTAGAAAGCGAGGAGTTTTTAATGGAAATTATCTGTACCTATGATGAATATGACCGTTTTGAAGAGGTATTTCATCAGATGGATTATCAGGCTGGCGAATATGTCCCTGATACAGTCGAATTGGAGGAGGAAATTCTTCCAAACCTGAAAAAATATATTACCTTCCTGATGTGGATCGATACAACCGGGGTTCAGACTGAAGGGAACCGATACGTTCGTAAGCTTATTCATAAGATTCTTTTGGGAAACATTACTCTGGTTGATGAACTTCCAGAAAGATGCCAGGAAGCGAAGAAAGGAAAAAAATCATGATCACAATTTATGCAGAAAAACCGGATGTTGGAACAAAAATTGCTGCAGCCCTGGATGGTATCACGTTAGACTCCGGAAAGAAAGTTACGTTTGAAGAACTTGGAAATTATGAAAAGCAGATCAAAGCGCTTAGAAGCAAACAAGGATACTTAAGGATCCGATACCAAGGGAAGGATGCGGTCGTTACCTGGGGGTATGGACATATGTGCGGGTTGAAACAGGCACAGGATTATAATGAATCTTACAAGGACTGGAGAAATCTGCCGCTTCCATATATTCCGGAAAACTATGAACTGAAACTTTCGAAAGGCGTAGAAAAACAGTTTGAAGTTGTTCGGAAATGCTTTAAAAATTCAGAACTTCTGATCTGTGCGACAGATAATGACCGGGAAGGAGACCTGATCTTTGATTACATTTATCGGTACATGAACTGTCATACTCCGTTCAAACGTGCAATTTTTAATAAACAGGCAAAGGAAGAATATCAGAAGGCGTTTTCTCCGGAGTGTCTGGTCTCCAGTGATAGCCGGATGCCCGTGATGGAAGCAGGAAGGGCTAGGAGCGCTGGGGATTTTGTGGTAGGAGCAGGACCTACAGTCGCCATGACATTAAAAAACGGCGGACAGGATGTATTAAGTGTTGGAAGAGTACAGACTGCTACTCTGAACATGATCGTACAGAGAGAATTGGAAATTCGGAATTTCGTGCCAAAGGACTATTATATCGTAAAAGGACTGTTCCAGAAAGACGGGGACCCGTTATCATATGTCGGTGTCCATGCATCTAAAAAGTTCGACAAGAAAAGCGATGCAGAAGAGCTGATCCGGAAACTTTCTGCTACAGACCGTATCGGCGTTGTCACGAAATGTAAAACAAAAGAATCAAAAAAAGGAAAGCCATATCTATACAGTTTGGATACACTTCAGATGGATGCGAACAAAGCATATGGCTTTTCCCTGGACCGTACACTGGAATTGGCACAGAGCCTTTACGAAAACGGCTATACAACTTACCCAAGGACAGATGCCGTCCATCTGACCAATGACATGGTACCGGAAATGACAGAAGTTTTGGAAATGCTTTTCTCGCTTCCGGAATACTCCTCATTTGCTGTGCCGATTCATTTAAGTGCATCAGACAAACATTATTTTGATTCCTCAAAAGTTGAGAGCCATTATGCCATTGTCCCGACAACGAAGCGTTCGGCAGGGCTTTCCGGTGATGAGGAAAAATTATACCGTCTGATTGCTCTGGTCACGATCTGCATGGTCTATCCGGATGCGGTTATGGCAAAGACGGAGCTGGATACGGAAGTTCACGGCGAATTATTCCATACTACCGGAACTGCAATTGCATCACCAGGATTTTATAAAGTGTTGGGGCTTCCAAAGGAAAAACTTCTTCCTAAAATGAAAGAAGGAGATCATGTAACGTCAAAGTTCGCAATTGATGCCAAACAGACAGAACCTCCTAAGCGGTATACGGCGGCTACACTTTTAAATGCGATGCTGAACTGTGGAAAGACTATGGAGGATGAAGAGTTGAAAAAACTCATGGCTAATGGTCCTGGAGGTAAGCCAAGGGGTCTCGGAAGACCGTCTTCCAGGGCATCTATCGTTGCAACACTCGAGAATCGTGGATATACCACGCTCAAAGGAAAATCCATTTGTCCGACTGACCGTGGAATTACTATGATCCAGGCTTTCCCGGTAGAAGAGTTAAAATCTGCAGTCATGACTGCCAGATGGGAAAAGCGTTTGGACGATATTGAAAAAGGCACGGATACTTATCAGTCTTTTATGCATGATCTGGAAGGATCTGTTGTAACGTGGACAAATGAAATTCTTGAAAGTGATTTAAAAATCGCCGGTGCAGCAGAACAGTACATCTGTCCGGTATGTGGGAAACCTGTCCGGGAATTCAACTGGGGATATGCCTGCCAGGGAAATCAAGATAAGTCCTGTAATTTTAAACTTGGGAAATCAATCTCCGGAAAGAAAATCCCTGAAAGTCAGATCAAGAAGTTATTTAAGACTGGAAAAACAGATGTGATCCATGGATTCAAGAGTAAGTCAGGAGCGAGTTTTTCAGCAGCACTGGCAGTAGATCAGGAATTTAAGGGGCTGGTTTTTACTTTTGAAGAACCCAAAGAGACAGATCTTCTTTGTCCGTTATGTGGAAGCTTGCTTCAGACCTCATCTTGGGGATACAGCTGCAGCGCTTACAAAACGACCGGATGCAGATTCTCTATTGGAACTGTAGCAAAGAAAAAGTTATCAGAGGCTCAAGTCAAAGCTTTATTATCCGGGGAGCATGTCATGGTCAAAGGTATGACTTCCAAATCCGGAAATAAATTTAATGCAGAGCTTTATCTTGGTCAGGCTGGGGATGATAAAGGAAAGGTGCTTTTCGATTTTTCCAAAAGCAAAACGATAAAGCGTTAACGATAGGGAAGAAAAACAAATTATGATTAACAGAAACTATTGTTGGAATATCAGTTTCAGTGATTCATTAAAAGTAGATAAAATGGATTTCTATTAGGATGACAATCGTAAATTTGACATTTTCTTGAATTTGTATATAATATATACTAACAATAAGCTTAACTTTTTAACGACAGTGCGTTGTTCCCGGCCCGTCCGTAGCCGGGGGACAGTTTGGGGCTGACGAGAAATTTACGGAAAACATATCAGAGTATTTGAATTAGGAATCCTCTCAGTTGAGAGGATTCTTTTTGTATGTGATTTATCCTGTTGAAGGCATTGGAGTTTTTCGTGTTCCGAGAAATGGAGATGCCTGAAACCCCAATTCCCCCGCTATTCTCCGGGGTGTTTTGGCTCTTTCCGGGGTTTTTTGGAAAACCCCGCTTATTTAGGAATAATATAGGTATTATATCGAAATTACCCCGTATTTGGACGAATTACCTATGGATTTGGACCAAATTACCTATTGAGCTAGGTTTTTTCTGTCTTAAACACCTATTTAAGCTATAAAATGGTATTAAAATGATGGGGTCAGTTTTGGGGGTATTTTGGGATGGCATTTGTATTGCAAAATCATCCAAAACTTTCCCAAACCATCTCAAAATGGAACAGGATACAAAATATTTGTCTATTTCTAATATTTGCTCCCTCCTAATCAGCAGGTCATAATAATGTCTTATTTCTGAGTTCAAAATCAGGACTTAATATATGTCTATCCCATCCCCCAGCTTTCCTCCTCCCACCTCTATACGCAAATCCCATTTTGTATTTCTTGTGAAGTTAAGGAATAAAAACTCCCTCAATGGTATTTTAAAGGAATTGCCAGGGAAAGCAGAAGAATTAAGGATCAATCCCCTGACTATTCTAAAATTTTCCAATATAGTGACCCAAATGGGTCAGAATAGTGAAATAACAGGTCAATATAGTGACGGAAACTAAATAAAAACGTCGGTATAATGACCCGAACTGAGGGTAAGACATAGAATATAGCCCAATCCCCCTGTCATTCCCAATAAACCTGTGGTATAGCATTCAATATAGTGACCCAGTACGAGATTAATTATGGAATAGCTTTGGGAATGTAAGAGAAACATTATAGTACCAAATAAGTTTTTCAGAATAGTGACCCACAATCACCAGACCAGTCCTCAATCATTTCCCTGTCTGGTAAGAGGAAATAGGGAGAAATGAGGGATGAGGTAACAGGACCTGCTCTTATTAAATATCCACTGGCAAATTGTCTTGGCCCTGAGAAGAAAGAAAAGTGGATAGTACAGGGAATGGAACGGGAATTTCAATATAATGACCCATTTATAACCTGTATAATAATCAAATCTTCTTGTTCATTCTCAATGATTCCTTATCACAATCCTATATCTTCCTAAATCATCCAATACATCTCCACGGCAAATACAACTTATCACTTAGGATTCTTAGTTTATATAGCCGATAAGTTTTATGACAAAGGCAAGGGGATGATAAGGGATGTTGAGGCATGGGAAAATATTTAAAATAATTTGAAAAAATTAAAACCAAAATAGAAAAAAGCACGACTGAATATATAAGAAAGCAAAATTCGTTGTCCAGAAGTTTTTAGAAAAATAGATTTTTACCACTCTATTAGTGAAAACAAAAGTTGGAATACAACGGAATAGGAATTCATTGGTAAAGGAGAAAAACTTATGAAAGAAAGAATGAAAAAATTAAAAGAATTAGTAACAAAGAGCAAAAAGAATCTGGTAATCACAATCGGATGTACATTGCTAGTAATCTGCATGGTGGGAGGAGGCATCATCTATGCAACTCAGCCAGCAGAGCAGAGCGTGGCCGCTGAAAATGTACAGAAAGATGAAGACGATTTTACAAAGACTGACATCTCAGATGTCGTGGCAGGAATCGAAGATCATTATATCCTGCAGGACGCAAAGAACATTGATTACAGCCACGGAGTCACATATGATAAAGATATCGTAAAAGATGTCAAAGTAGAATCCGGGAAGGTAGACCTGTCAAAGCCTGGAGACTATAAAGTGACATATACCGTGAAGGCTGACAAAAAAGCCCTGGAAGAGTATCTGGCAGAAAAAGCAGAAGCTGTAAATACCGCTGGAGAGAACACTGCATCTGATACGACAGACGATGCAGCGCAGACAGAAACGGCAATTGATGATACAGCGGCAGCCAAAACGGATAATAATGTTTCCGAGAAAAAAGAAGAAGCAAATAAAGACTCTTCTTCTGCATCTGAAAAAGAGGAACAGAAAGAAACTTCCAATGATCAGAAGGTAGAATCTGATAAAAAACAGGATGCTGTAAAAGAAGATCAGAAATCTGACAAAACACAGGAATCGGCAAAAAAGGAAGAATCCAAACAGGAGACAGGCAAAAATGATAATGACAAGAAGAACAAGACTGATTTTGAAAAATCCGAGGTAAAAGAAGACCAGAAGTCAGATGCAAAAACTGATACTCAGAAGCCGGAAGAGAAAAAAGATACATCATCTTCCGATAAAAAAGACGAGACTGTTGATATTAAAGTAGATACGACCATCACTGTTGTTGATAAAGATAAAGCAGATGAACTTGCAAACAAAGGCGAGGTCGTATGGAAAGATAATAATGAGACTGTTCCAAAAACGGACGGGACTGCCGTAGAAGAAAAAGTGGAAACTCCACCAAGTACAGAAGAAAAGCCTGCAGAGACTACAGGAACTGCAGATACAAAGCAGCCGGAGAAAGAAACTCCAAAGCAGGATGCAAAACCAGCGGCTTCAGCAAACCAGGGAACGCAGGAATCCAAGCCTTCAAAACAGACACATACGCATAATTACAATATCCCGATCACAAAAACCGTTCATCATGCTGCGACTGGACACAACGAGCCGGTATACAAGACAGTAACGGACTATCAGGATCAGCCAGTGTATGAATATAAAGTAGTATGTGGGTGCGGTGAAGTATTTGATAATACACAACAATGGGATCAGCATTCCATTGATGGCTGTATTTATGGCTATTCCGTAAAAAAAGTGAAGGTTGGCACTCAGCGAGTAGAAGTCGGAAGCCATCAAGAACAGACCGATACCCGCTGGGTCCAGGATTCTGCCGCATGGGATGAAACTGTAACAACCGGTTATAAATGCAGCTGTGGCGCAACAAAATAGTAAATAACGTAAAAAAGAAATCCCTGCAGAGATGTGGGGATTTTTCTAGTCCCCGATTTTCCATACTAATACCAAATCAAATTTTCTAATACAGCAATACCAAGGTCATCCCAATGCAGTCACCCCGATTGTAATTGCAGCGTGTATGGAAAAAGAAAAAATATTCACAATAGCAAAATATAGTGTATATAGCATTAGGCAGTATCCCCCGGGAGCTGCCTTTTTTGTACCATTGCAATGACCAAGCCCTGTTTTTCCAAAATCATCCCTTTTCCGAAATCTCTTAAAGTGCTATGATTCTAATATAGCGACCCACAAGAGAAAAAAGTTCAAGTTAGCCCAAGATTAGCCAAAGCAGATTCCATTAGAAAATAATCAGAACAAAAATTCAAAAAAAAGTAAAAATATAAAACCAAACAGAATAGAACTGCGACTATATATACAAAGAACATTAAAATACGATAGGAGGAGAATAAATGTATTGTAAGTATTGTGGAAAAGAAATGGAAGACGGAGCAAGATTCTGCCCGTCATGTGGAAACGAAACAGGCGTTGGACAACCACAGACGGAATCCGAGGTAAACGATAAGGATCAAAAGGAGCAGGTAATGCCAGAACAGCAGTCCGGAACTAACACCCAAGCAGAGCCAAAACCGAACGAGGGAAAACAAAAACATAAAAAGCACCTGATACCGGTCATCATTGCAATTGCAGCTGTGATCGCACTGGCTGTGGCAGCAGTGTTTTTCGTGAAGGCTAAAGTAGTTTCGCCAAAATTGGAAGGTACAGCAGATGTGGAAGGACTGAAGATCAAAGCTGAATACAAGGGGGATGATGTCATGCTCACATACCAGAATGATTCCCAGTATTCCTATTGCATCGGATTTTCTTCCAGCGCACTCGTTGAGCTGAAGGACAAGGATGGAAATATCTGCAACAGTTCACAGAAAGCTGTGAAGATCGATCCGGGTGAAGAGTCGAATGTTACAGTCAGCTTCCACGATGTAGAAATCAGACCGACGATTGTTGTTCTGCATGATCTTTTCCAGTTAGATAATTGGGGGCTTCCAGATGGCAGATGTAATATCGTCGTACAGTTCGGACATCAGCTGAGTTATGACCTGGAAGATGAGGAAGACCAGGATTCTGACAGAGATGATGACTGGGAACAGGAATGGGAAGATTTCTGGGGATATGACGGTTCTGAAGATTCACAAAATCAGGAAACAGCCCCGGACCAATCAGGAAATAGCAGTGAACAAGATATCCAGAAATGGCAGGAAGAACAGCAGCGACAGAACGAGGAATGGTTCGAGGAACAGCAGAGACAGCAGGATGAATGGCTGAGACAGCAGCAGGAACAAATGTATCAGTAAAGAATGAGGAGGAGAAAATATGTATTGTACAAAATGCGGGAAAGAGCTGGCAAACGACGCAAGGTTCTGCACCTATTGCGGCGCAAAAGTGCAACAGGAAGAATATCCTGGAAATAACAAAGGTTTTAATGGTGGATATGAGGAGAAGAAAAGGGCTGTACAGGAATCGTTTGGGTTCGAAAGAAGCAGTCAATGGATCATGGCACTGCTTCAGTTTGGAAAAATATTTCTGTTAATATTTGTTTTTGGTGGTGGAATTTTGGGCCTGGAATTCCTTTCCACCTTGGAACTTTTTGGAATTGTTTTTTCAGCGTTTTATTTCTTCATAGCTGTAACCATGGAAAGTGTGTGCTGCGAGGCTCTGAACGAATTAAAAAGAGAATATAATTTCCACGGACAGGTCGTAGTGAATGCTAGTGATTCTACAAATACCTTTATAAATGCGATCACAGAAGGATTTAGCAGAATCTTGTCTGCACTTGCAATGAAAATGGAACATAAGAAATCCGTTAAAACAATGTCTGATGAGGAATGGCTGGAATATTACATGGAACTTAAATCATCGTTTTCCCACACTGATCATGCGAGACATTTTGAAGATTATACGAAAAGAAGTGATACGAACTGGCAGATGCAGCAACAGCAATTCCAGCGGCAGGCACAGGAGTTCCAGCAGCAACAATGCCAGCAGCAGGAAGAGATGAATCGACAGATGCAGGAATTCCAGCGACAACAGGAAATGGATCAACAGATGCAGCAACAGCAATTTCAGCAACAGATCATGAGTCAGCAAATGCAAGATCAAGCACTCCAACAACAATTATTGGATCAGCAACAGCAGATGCAGCAGATGAATGACAACATGCTCCATTAATTTCCATATTTTGAAAGGAGAGACTTCCAAAACGGGAGCCTCTTTTTTTTTGTACAAAAATCCCTAATTCTTTCCCAATCTGACCCCGGTATCTTTTTAACGCCAAGGGTAATTGTAAAAGAAATTCTTGCGTATGATGGTTGTTCACTATAATGACCCAAACAATTCCAGTATAGCGACCCATATCAACATCCAGTACTTCGTCCAGGCACAGTTCCGTCACAAATCTTCACGCGATTTTCCATACTAAAGATAGGAAACAGTGAACGGAAGCCGCCACTTTCATTTGCAGTTTCCCATAGCAATATCAATAAAGATTCATAGAAAGGAAAGACGCGATGAAGAACAAAGTAAAAAAAGTACTTCAAAAAGCATCAGCCATTGCATTGGTACTGGGGATGAGCCTGTCGCCGTGTATTACCGGTTTCGGGAAAGTCTTTGCAGCTGAACCGGACACGAATGGCGATGCGGATGTCACTTATGATGTGACAATTGAGGATTCTGAACATGGAAAGGTTCAGTTTGCGGATTCTGCTTTGAAAAAACTGTCATTCAAGGAAGAGGATGAAGTGACGATCAAGACTTATCCAGATTCCGGATATGATTTAGAAAAATTATCGCTTTATAGTGATGACGGAACAGAAATCTGCAGCGGGACAGAAGGGGATGAATTCTCATTCGAAATGCCGGCTGCAGACCTGACGGTCAAGGCATCTTTTGTTAAAGATTCTAATGACAGCAGTTCAAAAGAACAGATCAAATATAAAAATGATGGAACAGCTGTACAGAAAGACCTTGACGGGATCGACAAAAATCTGCAGAAGTATATCGGAAAAGGACGCAGACTTGCAGAAAACTGGGAAAGCATGTCACAGGGAATAGCCACAATTTCTACAAATCAAAATGACACAGTGACGATCAATCCCCATGACAAGACCCAGTATAGTTCCTGGGTAACACACCATTTTGATGTTGTGAACCAGGATGGCTCTACGGACTTGGGATTCTGTGTACAGCCAAACAAAGGTACTCCATCCGGTCAGTTTCAGGCTCAGGTATTAAATAATGATGTCATTAAATATATCCTGATGCTTTATGCCGGGGATCCGAGCGGATTCGTCTTAGGAAGCCATCCTGAGAATTATGCCGTATGTCATGCAATCCTCAGCTACGTTTATACCGGTTCCACAAAAGGATTAAACGCTGGAGATAAAGCCGCGATCATAGATTTTGTGGAAGTCGATCTGATTCCTGGCGCACAGCAGGCTGCCAAAGACCATGCAACGATTTACGGACGGAAATGGGATGATTATACAGCTTATGTAGCAATCAATGATAAACAGGATATCGTTTGGCTAAGTGGAAATCCGAAAGGAGATCTTGACCTTGTCAAATCTTCAGCAAATAAGGATATCACAAACGGAAACGATTGTTATTCCCTCGAAGGTGCTGTTTACGGTGTATACGATAAGAACGGAACTGAAGTGTCCCGAATTACAACAGATGCGAACGGAAATGCGAAAGCAGAAAAACTTGCTGCCGGAAATTACACGATCAAAGAGATCCAGGCTCCAAAGGGCTATGAAAAAGATGATACGGTATATTCCTGCACTGTCCCTTCCGGAGGCACGGTACAGGTAAAAGTAGCGGATAATCCGGGGAATGACCCGGCTGCCATCGAGATCAGCAAGATCGACCAGGAGACAGGCAGCTTAAGTACTCAGGGTGCTGCATCTTTGGAAGGCGCCCAGTTCACACTCACTCATTATGGTAAATACTATACGGAGGAGCAGATCAAGTCCGGTGAAGCGGATAAAGACGCGGAAGAAAACGGGGTAGCGAAAAGGACTTGGGTGATTCAAACAAAAGAAAAAACAACTTCTTCTGGAGAAAAAAGATATCATACAGCATTATTGAAGGAATATAAAGTTTCTGGTGATGACTTTTATTATTCAGGTGGTCATGAAACACTTCCTCTTGGAACCCTTGTAGTAGAGGAAACAAAAGCTCCAAATGGTTACAACATGGATGGAGCATATCTGACAGCTGCAGGCTCTACAGATAAGGTCGAAGGGAAATATGTCGCACAGATCACAAAAGAAGGTAATATCGTTAAGCTGAACGGTGGAAATGAATACAGCGTATCTGACCGTGTCATCCGCGGCGATATCAGCTTCACCAAAATGGATGAAGAGGAACAGTCCAGAATGGCAGGAATCCCATTTAAGATCACATCCAATACCACGGGAGAATCCCATACAGTCGTAACGGATGAGAATGGATATTTCTCTTCTGCCTCAAGCTTTAATAAGCATAGCAAAGATACGAATGGCGGAAAGGCTGACAGCGGACTGTGGTTCGGTCTTAATGCAGATGGTGAGAATGTAAAAGTCAACGATGAATACGGCGCATTCCCATACGACACCTATACCATCGAGGAACAGAGATGCGATGCAAATAAGGATAAAGCATTGTATAAGGGAACCTTTACCGTATCCCGCGATAATTACCAGATCGACCTTGGTACGATCGATAACCCAGATCTGACAATCTCTACGACTGTTAAAGATGAGGAGACGAACAGTCATTATGCACAGGCATGTGACGATGTGACTCTGATTGATACAGTATCTTATACAGGACTTAAGAAGAATAAGGAATACACATTATCCGGAGTCCTGGTAGATAAGGAGACAGGTGAACCTGTTCTGGACCAGAACGGAAACCAGGTCACAGCAACGACTAAGTTCAAACCAAAGACAGCCGAGGGAACAGCAGAAGTAGAATTTGCTTTTGATGCGACCGGATTTGACGGAAAGACTTTGGTGGTATATGAAGAACTGACTCTGAACGGTGAAAAACTGGCAGAGCATAAGGACCTCAATGACGAGGGTCAGACGATCTACTTCCCAGGCGTTGGAACAACAGCACTGGATAAGGATACAAACGACCATATCAGTAAAGCAGATAAAGAGATCACGATCGTTGATACTGTCCGCTATACAAATTTAAGAGTCGGAAAGAAATACACCGTAAAGGGCATCCTGATGAATCAGGAGACCGGTAAGAAAGTCCTGGATGCCGACGGACAGGAAGTTACAGCAAGCTCTTCCTTTACGGCAGAAACAAAGGACGGAACGGTTGACATTACTTTCAAATTCGATGGAAGCAAACTGGCTGGTAAGACAGTCGTTGCATTTGAAAATGTTTATTACAAAGATAAACTGTACGCATCCCATGCTGACTTAAGTGATGAGTCACAGACCGTACGGATTCCTAAGATCGGAACGAAAGCAGCGGATGTCAAGACCGGAACAGATCTATCTTTCGCTGAGAAGGATATCACGATCACAGATCAGGTTTCCTATGAAAATCTGCTCATCGGCAAGACTTATACCGTAAAAGGAACTTTGATGGATCAGGAGACAGGAAAGGCTCTTGAAATCGACGGAAAGAAGATCACAGCTGAAAAGACGTTCGTAGCGGAACAGGCCTCCGGATCCGTAGATTTAAGTTTTACATTCGATGGAAGCAAACTGGCAGGTAAGACAACAGTCGTATTTGAAGACCTGACTTATAACAATGTATCTGTTGCAGTCCATAAAGACCTGAAGGACGAGGGACAGACGGTGCATATTCCAAAGATCGGAACAACTGCAGTCAGCGATACAACAGGCATCAATGTCAATAAGGCAGAAAAAGAAGTCAGCCTGACAGATACGGTCAAATTTGAGAACCTGGTCAAAGGCCGCGAATACACGGTAACTGGAAAACTGATGAACCAGGCAACCGGCGAACCGCTCTTAGTGGATGGAAAAGAAGTCACAGCAGAGAAGAGCTTTACTCCGGATAAGGAGAGCGGAAGCGTTGATATCACATTTAAGTTCAATGCAGATGCATTGGCCGGACAGAGCGTAGTCGCATTCGAGACCATGACTTATGAAGACCATGTCATCGCCGTGCATACCGATATCAATGATGGCGGACAGACTGTCCACTTCCCTGAAATCAAGACCACAGCCCTCGACAATACCTCGAAAGACCATGTCGGATTTGCCGGCAAGGAGATGACGGTCATTGATACAGTAAAATATACGAATCTTGTAAAAGGAAAAGAGTATACCGTCAAGGGTGTCCTGATGGATAAAGAAACTGGAAAAGTCGTCTTAGATAAAGGCGGAAACCAGGTCACAGCAGAAAAAACATTTACAGCAGAAAAAGCAAATGGAAGCGTAGATCTTGTATTCACCTTTGACAGCAGCCTGCTGGCAGGAAAGACAGTCGTTGCATTCGAGGATGTTTATTATAAAGGTATTTCTGTCGGAACACATGCAGATATCAATGATGAAGAGCAGTCTGTTCATCTTCCAAAGATCAAGACAACAGCCGTTGACGGAGAGAACGGAACCAAGAACAGCATGGCCGATTCCACAGTCATCATTAAGGATACGGTATCTTTTGAAAACTTGATCCCTGGTAAAGAATATACCATGAAGGGCGTACTGAAAGATCAGGCGACTGGAAAAACAGTCAAAGCAAAAGTCGGTACAGATACAAGCGAAGGCTTTATCATTCCTGACGGAGCAGAGACCGTGAACTTTGAAAAAGGTTCTTATGCTTATGTCGCAGAAGGAAATGACACCGTAAAACCTGGTCTGTACGAGAAGACAGATGCAGGATATGTCCTTTCCGGAACAACAGAAGATGCTATTGAACTGGACGACAGTTTGATTACATGGAGCAGAGACTTCACAGAAGCAGCTGAGGGATATATTCAGGATGGCAAAGTCGTGATCCGTCCTGCAGCAAAATATACATTCTCTGAAAAAGAGGAGGATGTGACTGCAGAAGCTGTATTTACTCCGGAAGAGTCAAATGGAACAGTAGAACTGACCTTTGTATTTGACGGCAGTGAAATGGCTGGAAAGACCTTTGTAGTCTTTGAAGATGCTTACTACAATGATGTAAAAGTCGCAACACACTCTGATATTGAGGACAAAGATCAGACAGTATATGTGCCGGAGATCCATACAACTGCCAGAGATGCGGGATCTGGAACACAGAATGCACTGGCATCCAAAACTGTCAAGATCGTTGATACTGTTGACTATAAGAATCTAATTATCGGTAAAGAGTACACCGTAAGCGGAAAACTCTATGATAAAGCAACTGAAAAACCATTGCTCGTAGATGGCAAGGAAGTGACTGGGAAAACTACATTCACTGCAGAAAAATCTGAGGGAAGTGTAGAAGTCGTATTTGAATTCGATGGTTCTGCATTAAAGAACCAGACGATCGTAGCATTCGAAGACCTTTACATTGATGGCAAACAGGTGGCAACACATTCTGATATCAACGATAAGGACCAGAGCATTTATTTCCCTGAGATCCATACAACTGCAACAGACAAAGCAGACGGTGATCATCAGGTAACTGCAGCAGGTAAAGTAACGATTACGGATGCTGTCCGGTATGAGAACCTGCTTCCTGGTGCAAAATACAAAGTCGTTGGTACTTTGATGGATAAGGAAACAGGAAAGGCTGTCCTTATAAATGGCAATGAGGTCAAAGCGGAAGCTGAATTCACTGCAGAAAAAGAAAGCGGAACGGTCAATGTGGACTTTACGTTTGATGCTTCCAAACTTGGTGGCAAGTCTGTAGTCGTATTTGAAAAACTTTATACTGCTGAGGGCAAAGAAATTGCAAATCATGAGGACATCAATGACGAAGGTCAGACCGTCAAGCTTGTAAACCCTCCAAAACCGGCAAAGGGCAAAGTACAGACAGGGGATAACTTCCGTATGTACGGACTGTTCGCAGGTGCTGCAGCACTCCTTGTGATCGGCAGTGTATGTGTCTTTAAAAAGGACAAAAAGAAAGATAAAAACGACGGACAGGACCAGTAAAAGACTGTGAATATCCGTTAAGGAACGGTATGGGGATAGGCAATATCCCCGTCCGTTCACAATTAAATGCGTGATTTTCCATACTATATATGAAAGGGAAAACACCACAGACGCCGGCGGCAGATCTAGAAGGGAACATCTGCCGGACATACCGCCGAAACGAACCCAGATGCCGGAAATAAAAAATAAGATTCCCCCCCGGCAGTCCGTCCCGATATCCGGCCGGATAGTGGAAAAGAAAGGAAAAGAGAAGATATGAAAGAAAGAGTGGTAAAACTTGCAACAATGGGGCTGTCAGCAGCCATGGTAATGGGGACTGCAGTACCTGTACTTGCAGCAAACAATGAGATCACAGATACAAGAACATTCACGATCTCAGCAAAAACAGACGATACACATTCCTATGATGTTTATCAGATCTTAAAAGGTGATTTAGCTGGTACGAAAGCAGACGGAAGTGATTCCGGAAATAAATTGTCCAATATCAAAGCTGGTCAGAACTACAAAGGAAACACAGACGAAGCATCTGTAAATGCTGCTGTAAAAGATATCGTGGATACAGCAAAAACATCCACTACAGACAGCCAGAAGCTTGCAGCGATCGAGAAATATGTAGACCTTGGAAGCGCACCGATCAAATCCGTAACAAAGGATTCACCGGCAACAGTCGCACCTGGTTACTACCTCATCAAAGATAAAGCAGCAGGATCTGTTGGAGATTACGATGCATACACACTTTACATCGTAAAGGTAGCAGGAAATACAACAATTGAAAGAAAAGTAGCAGTCCCGACTGTAGAAAAGAAAGTCAAAGAGACAAACGATACAACAGGAGCAGTATCCGATTGGCAGGGACATGGTGATTACGACATCGGAGATGTGATCCCATTCCAGTTAACAGGTACAATTGCAGCAAACTATGATGAGTACCAGACTTACAAATATTCTTTCAACGATACACTCAGCGCAGGTCTTACAAGATGTGCAAAAGACGGCGTAAAAGTATCCATCGACGGAACAGATGTTACAAGCAAGTTTACAATCTCAGATGTTGCAAACGGCAAGTTCACAGTCAGCTGTGACGACTTGAAAGCTTTGACAAATGAAGATGGATCCAAGCTTGTAAATAAAGATTCCAAGGTTGTAGTAGAGTACACAGCTACATTAAACACAACTGCAAATGGAACAGTCCTTGGTTCTGCAGGAAACCCGAATACAGTCACACTGACATTCTCAAACAACCCGAATACAGACCAGGAAGGCAGCACATCCGAGACACCGGAAAAAGAAGTCAAAGTATACAGCTACCAGTTGATCGTAAACAAAACAGACAAGGATAAGAAAGCCCTCGAAGGTGCCGGATTTACCCTTTACAAGAAAGATTCCAAAGGAACCTTTAATAAAGTCGGTGACGAAGTCAAAGGTGCTGCAGGAAAAGACGGAAAGAAGAACCTGTTCAAGTGGGAAGGACTGGATGCAGGTACATACAAGCTCTCCGAGACAACTACACCGAACGGATATAATACGATCAAGGATATTACATTCGATGTTGATTCATCCTTTACAGGTGATGAGCTTACAGGCCTTGTAGCTGCAAATGTAGCAGACAAAGACCAGGCAATGGGAACAAGCGCACTGACAGGAAGTGTAACTGCCGGATCTCTGACAGGCGATGTAGTCAATATCGGTGGTACTGTACTTCCGACTACAGGATCTACAGGACTCATCGTTCTCGTAGGCGGAGCTGCTCTTGTACTTGGTGCAAGCGGAATCGTAAGAATGAGAAAGAAAGAAGAAGCATAAAAGCTTTATGACATGAACCTTTAAACGGGGGAGGGATATCCTCTCCCGTTTTTCCATATCAGCAGGAATATAACAAGGACGAAAAGAAATGCGTAACAAAAAGAAAAAGAAGAAAACTCAGTCCATCCGCACATTGATCATATCCGATATCCTTTTACTACTCTGCGTATGCATGCTTGGTTATCCTATTTTCTCCGATCTGTGGAATGCACAGCATACCAGTCAAATGTTTGGGTCATATCAGGATAGCGTAAAGGATATGGACAAGCAGGACTATGAAACACTTTTACAGGATGCCATTGATTATAACAATACCCTGCCGTCTCAAGGCGATTCCCGGTTTGCGATGACAGATGAAGAAAGATCAGTATACCAAAGTAAATTAAAACTCCCAGGGACAGATGTCATGGCCTATATTACCTGCGATAAGATCGGGGTCAAGAATATGCCAATCTACCACGGGACAGGAGACGCGGTCCTACAGTCCGGAGTCGGACACTATGAAGGATCATCCCTGCCGGTCGGCGGAGAGAGCACGCATTGTGTATTATCCGGGCATACCGGAATGGCAGGACTAAAAATGTTCTCAGAACTTACCAAGCTGGAAAAAGGAGATACATTCCAGATCAAAGTCCTCGATAAGACCCTGACTTACCAGGTCGATCTGATCAATCAAGTGTATCCGGATGACATTTCAAAACTTGGGATCGAAGAAGGAAAAGATTACTGTACACTCATTACCTGTATCCCGGTAGGGCTGAACTCCCAGAGACTATTAGTCCGAGGGATAAGGATTCCAACCCCGGATAAGAAACAGATCAAAAAAGCACAGCAACAGAAGCCGATATGGGAACGTATCTGGGAATGGCTCATGGCAAGGTTCGCGGTATATGAGCTTGTGATGGCATTGGGAGCAATACTGATCCTGCTTATCTATATCATCCCGGATATTAAAAGGATCCGGAAACGTATCAGAGAAAGGAAAAATTTATGAGATATGAGATCAAAGGTGAAACACTTCCGGTCGTGATCTGTAATCTGGAGAACGGGGAACGAATGATCACAGAAGGCGGTGGGATGTCCTGGATGTCCCCGAACATGAAAATGGAAACAACAACGAACGGCGGAGTCGGAAAAGCAATCGGACGGATGTTCTCAGGCGAAAAGATGTTTCAGAATATCTATACAGCCCAGGGCGGTCCCGGAATGATCGCATTCGCTTCCAGCTTTCCAGGATCGATCAAAGCGTTCCGCATTAGTCCGGGACAGGAAATGATCTTTCAGAAAAGCGCATTCCTTGCCGGCGAAGCAGGTGTAAATCTCTCTGTTTTCTTTAATAAGAAGATTGGAGCAGGACTGTTCGGCGGGGAAGGCTTCATTATGCAGAGACTGACAGGGAACGGGACTGCATTTGCAGAGTTCGACGGACATGTCGTGGAATATGAGCTGCAGCCGGGACAGCAGATCGTGGTCGATACCGGACACTTGGCAGCAATGACTGGAAGCTGCAGAATGGAGATCGTCAGTGTGCCGGGAGTCAAGAATATGCTGTTCGGTGGCGAAGGATTCTTCAATACAGTCATTACCGGTCCGGGAAGAGTCTGGCTGCAGACCATGCCGATCAGTAATGTGGCAGGAGCCTTAAGGCCGTATCTGCCATCATCATCAAGTTAAAAAAGGAATGTGGAGGAAAAAACATGGAAAATAATAATAACGGGCTTCCGGAATACCGGGTAGGAAATGGTTCAGCATCTGGTCCGGAAGCAGCACACACAAGAGAAGATATTCCGAATATGGAACAGAACGGATATGCTTACGGGCAGCAGGCACAGAATGGTGGAAATTACCAGCAGGCCGGCGGATATCAGCAGGAACACTCCCATACGGTACCGCCATACATGCCTCAGAATAACCAGTATGGGAACGATACCTCAGTCCTGGGAATCGGACAATGGGTCGTGACACTGATCATGGGAATGATCCCATGTGTCGGTATCATCCTGTACATTGTCTGGGGATTTAGTTCTACAGGAAATGAGAACCGGAAGAACTTCTGCAGGGCACAGCTCCTGATCATTGCAGTGTTATTTGTTCTTTATATCCTGGTTGCAGTGATCCTTGGATTTTCTGCATTTAGTGCAAGAACTATTTATTTCTAAAAAGGAGGGAAAATATCTTGAAAATCAGAAAAGGTATCAATTTTATCGGCGCCTTACTTCTCATGGCTGCCACAAGCATTTTTCCAGCGACCAGCGTAATGGCAGCCTCATCCAGTTATGACGTTACCTTTAAATGTGCGACTACGGACCAGAAAGTGACCTTTGAAAATGAAGGGTTCAAAGCATACCATGTCGTAGATGAGACCGGAACAGCCGTGAATGGCTTTGCGGAAGTAGCAGATACCGGAGACGAAGCGGAATATGCCCTGGCATTAAAGGCGTATGTGAACTCCCATCCGGGGATCGAACCGGTGAAACGGTTCACGACCAATGCCGCAGGCGAAGGAAAAGCTTCCTTCACGGACGGCACCTACCTGATCCTTGGTGATACGATGAAGATCGACGGTTACACCTATGATCCGGTTCCATTCGTATTGAAGATCAGTTCAAAAATGGAATCTTCCCTGACAAGTTATGTTAAGTACGATACGACAGAGCCGAAACCGACTCCGGGAAAAACAACGGAGCCGAAAAAGGGAAAGACAACAAAGACAAAAACGGTAAAGACCGGGGATACTGCCCGGATGAATATGTACCTGATGCTTGCAGGTGTATCTGTTCTGGTCATTGGAATGGCAGTTGCAGAAAGGAAAAGAAAGAGTGAAGAGTAATGTCGAAAACAGAGTAAAACGGATCCTTGGCATATCCTTGGCAGTGATACTTATGACCGGCAATCTCATTCCATCTTATGCAACTGTGGCTGCTGCAGACCATACAGACACTGCAACGGTAAAGACAGAAAGTGTAAATACCCTGTCTTATGATAATCAGGATGATCCGGATAAAAAAGAAGAAGACCAGAATCTGAAAGTCACAATTTCACAAGAAAAAGACTTTGAAGCCGGTCAGACCGCTTTTATTTCTGAGATCAAAAATGAAAAGAAACTGGAAGAATATAAAAACTCTCTGAATTCCGATGTGTTACAGTCAGAAAAAACAGAGATTGAAAAAATTAAACTGGCTGCAGAGATTGCAGTCAGGGATAAAGATGGAAAAGATGCAGAGTTAAAGGAAAAAGCAAAAGTCCGGATCGACCTTAATGATGCCGATTCTTTTAACGGATATGCCCTTTTCCATTATAAAAAGGATCAGACATGGGAAAAACTGGACTTTGCGATCCAAAAAACAGAAGAGAAATCTTATCTGGAATTTGAGACAGACTCCTTCAGCCCATATCTGTTCGTAAAAGTAAAAGACACGCAGGCTCAGAAAGAACCAGCCAAACAAGCGGAACAGGTAAATAAACAGGCAGGAAATCAGGCAGAAGCGGATGCTCAGGCAGCACCGGCAGAAAATACCAATACAGTTCCTGCAGAAAATGGTGCAGCAACTTCCGATGTATATATCCGAAGCCTCTCTACATCCTTATTCCGCGGGGCAAAGAAGAATGAAAAAGGGGTCTATGTCTGGTCTGCTCAGAATGATAAAAAGGGACATGCTTTTTCTTACCGGATCCGGTACTCGGTCTCCGGCGTTGGGGAGGCGCCGGCAGGCACGATCCAGCTGACAGTCCCAAAACATACCCTGTCAGACCGGAACGGGAACTGGGCCGATACCTATGAAATGTCCATCCCTTCAAGAGCAGATGTGGAAGCTGCTGAGGCAGGAACGGGAGAAGAGATCGATACCGATATTGATTATGCTTACTATGAAGACGGAGATAATATCGTGATCTATAACTTCCGTGAAGTCCCGGCTGGAGATAACGGATATATCGAAATGTCCTACAATACATCAGACACAACATTTGCTTATGTAGACAGCAAGGAACAGACTCCATTTACCTGTGTCATGACGGTAAGGAATAGTGAGGGGACTGATACAAAGAGCGCAGACCCGATCATCACCGCGATCGATACCACAGCTGAGATCAAATCTACCTATAAGAATTATCCGACCAAGTACAAGACCTGGGACAGTTCCTGGGGTACAGAGGTCATGCCAAAGGACCCGGAAAAATACCAGTACCTGATCTGGCGTATTGATTCTACCATGAATGCAACACAGCCATATGATCTTTCACTGGAAGACGTGGTAAAAGGGAACCATGACGGAATGGAAGTCTTAGGATTCCGTTTTTCCGGACAGAGCAGTTTCCAGAGATCAGGGGAGATCAAGGACCAAAGAGGAACGGAAAAGAGATATGACTATGTCTTAACTTCCATCCCTTTGGAACCTTATAAATCCTATGATTACTGGAAAGCAGAGAATAAGATCACGGCAACGGTGACACCGATTGACAGGATCGACCCTGTAACAGAAAAGAAATCTTCAAACGTCTGGACCTGGACAAAGCCGGAGTTTACGATCCCGACCGGACACTTTAACCTGTACAAACGTGCAGACGGGGCATACCGGGCTTTGGGAAGTAATATTTACAGCGGGACCACCCATCTGGCAGACAGCCTTGGTATGAATGCTGGGGAGTATTCAAGATATGATCTGGAAGAATTTTCCGGACACGATAACACGGAAATTACCAAGACAGAGCTGGATGGACTGGATTACGCTTCCTGGTTAGTCGGATACCCGTATCCATGGACTTATGATCCGGATATCAACGATCCGATGGATCCGGACTCTTATGGAAAGAAACCGGTGACTTATGAACTGATCGATGAGGGTGTCTATCTCAACAATGACGCCGGGGGCGAGGATGAGGAAAAGACCGGGAATCTGACTTCTGAGGATTTCGCGATACGGGAACTGAACTTCACGACTTATATGCAGGATGCCGAGTTCGATGAAGATGAGCAGAAGTTCCAATCCATTCCGGTCACGCTGATGGACGGTGATGTCCTGACATTCTATGGTAAATTTGCCGGCAGTGACGAATGGACACAGTTCGCAACTTATAACCTGAAAACAAAGGAAAAGAATGTTGACAATAATTATGTCGCAGCAATGACAAGTTCTAAGCTGACTATGACTGATCAGGCAGACATGACTGCTTACAAGATCACAACGTCCAATACACATTACTTTTCTGAAATCTTTACAAGACCTGTGATCACCCTGAAAAATTCCAAGACCGTCATGGATTTTGTAAAAGATAAAAAATCAGTTGGAATCAAGAACCATAATGAAGGATATTTCTATCAGTATGATGGAAAAGAGATCCTGCAGTTAAATGAATCTGACACGGATTATGCAAGGGTAGCAAAAAGGGATTCTTCCATTACGAAGAAGGCAGTAGCGGCTTCCAATAATACCAGAAAGAAATCTTACAGCCTGACATGGAAAGTAGAACAGAAAGAAACGATCATGTATGGCAGCGACGGGGTCACGGATTATCTTCCTCAGAACGGTGGAGTCTTTTATGACCTGCTTCCAAAAGGGTCGGCTGTTGATCAGGATTCTGTATCTGTTACAACCGGAGACAACGACTTCCTCTCAGACAGTGCATTTGATGTATCTGTACAGGAGAACTATAACGATACCGGACGCACCATGCTGAAAGTCAAGATCAAGACAGCCGGAGATCACTATACAGTCTTCTATGATACGACACACTCCTGGGAAAGCATCAAGGATTATGGAACGGCCGTGTACAATCCGGTCGCATACGAGACAGGCAATGACTCGATCACGGCAGGATTCCCGGACAATGGCGGGGCAAAGAAATCGAACGGTTCTGCGAATCCGGAAGCGATCAAAGAATCCGGCTTAATGTCCGGGCTGGATCCGGATGTACCTGATGCGTGCGATTCCGGAGCAAAGAAATTCATTTATGCAGAAGATAACTACGACATCTCTGCACTGACTGCTGCTTCTTCCGGACTGACCAAGAAAGTTAAAACAGAAAATGAGGACCAGTATTCATACAGCACAGAGACGCAGATCAATGGAAATTATTCCTACCGTATTCGTTTCCAGAACTCTTTCGGATCACTGGCCAAAGACATGATCCTGTTCGATTCTCTGGAAAACTACGATCCGGATACTATGCTGACAGAAGGAAAGCAGAGCGAATGGCATGGAACACTGACAGGTGTTGATGTGAACCAGCTGAAAGAACTGGGGATCGCACCAGTGGTCTATGTAAGCGAGACTGCTGCACTGGATATTGAGGCGCACCATGACCTCGCAGATGCTTCCATCTGGACAAGGCTTACAGGTGATACAGATCTGTCCAAGGTAAAAGCTGTTGCAATCGACTGCAGAAAGATGACAGACGGAACAGATTTCGTACTGGATGAAGGAGATTCCATCAGTGCGTATCTGTACATGAAAGCCCCGGCAAGCGTTCCGGAGGGAAGTACGGGATACACCTACAATAACATCTATATTTCAGACACGATCTTCAATAAAGATGATCCGGAGAGCGGTGAGAACTTTCTGATCCATCAGGATTACACAAAGTTAAAGCTCCTTGTAGTCGGCAGTTTTGACCTCGAAAAGGTCAGTACGGAATCATCAAATGTAAAAGTTGCCGGAATCAAGTACCGTCTGATCGGAACGAGCCGTTACGGAATGGAAGTCGATGACATTAAAACGACCGATTCTGATGGAAAGATCAGTTTTAAAAAGATTGAGATGGGAACGTATATCCTGCAGGAATATGAATCTACCAAAGACTGGATTCTGGATCCGACCGAGCATACAGTCGTCATCGACAACACCGGAAAGGTCACGATTGATGGAAAAGAGTATACAGACGGAGTTTATCAGGTCTCAGACCATCCAAGGGTACATGGGGATCTTGCTTTCTACAAGAGAGGCTTATCCGAAGACAAGGAAAGCGTCAACAAGACAAAGTTCCAGTTATCCGGACGTTCTGACTACGGTACTGACGTTCTGTTATATGCCGAATCTGACAACAGCGGCAAAGTGAAGTTCGAAGACATAGAACTTGGAAAGTATACTTTGACCGAAGTTACAGCCAACAAGAACTATGTACAGTCTGATATTCAGTGGTCTGTCACCTGTGATGAGAGTGGGAACGTATCCATTACCGGGGGGATAAAAGACGGTAAAGCCCTGGACCTTACCAATACAGAATGGTACGAACTGGGAACGAATGGGAATGCGTCCATCTTCAACGAGCAGAGATATTGGGATTTTTCCATTGTAAAAGTTGATGCAGAGAACAAGACCAAAGGTCTTCAGGGAGCAGAATTTTCCTTAAGAGGAACCTCAGACCTTGGTACGGAAGTGGACCAGAAGGGAACTTCTGATGCAAAGGGACAGGTACAATTCACGAAACTGGAAAAAGGTACTTATGTATTACAGGAAACAAAGGCCCCGTCCAATGTAAGATCAGATGGAACTGCCGGCGGGAACTTAAATTACATTGCAGATGCGAACAAGTATCTGGTCCAGATCGATTACCACGGAACCGTGACGATCAGCGGGCTGGAAGTACAGGACGACACCGGTTATTTCATGGTAAAAAATGAACGTGCGTTAGACGGCAAGATCACGATTACAAAGGTATGGGACGATGACCTTACAAATGAGGAACGTCCGATTCCGAAGATTCACATCACGAACAAAGATCTTTCCCAACAGGCTCTGATCATCAAAGGAACTGCAGGTACAGAATACACCTTGAAAAATTCGGCAGGCGAGACCGTAGAGATCTGGACAGCCTCAAGCGAGCTGAATGGTTACTATACCATCACAGGACTTGGTAAAGGTACTTACACGGTAAATGGACAGGAATTTACTTACAATGGAACATACCAGTCAGTAGATATGATTTCCTAATATTACACATGGTCCCCAAAATCATAAGAAAAGGATGCCTCTGGGTGTCCTTTTTTTTAAGCTCATGCCACTCCCAACGCAGAAGATGCTTATCAAAACTAGGTCAGTATAGTGACCTCATTGTTTGCGTTCATTAAAACTGGGTCAGTATAATGACCCAAAATTGATCTAAACGGGTCAGTATAGTGACGTGATATAAGAAAATGGATGTATACTGGGTCACTATATTGAAATAAAAAGGCAAAAAAAAGACAGCCCCAAACAGGACCGTCTTTTTCCTCTGCTTATTTCTCGCACAAGATACCTTTCGCCTGAGCAATTTCTTCATCGGTTACTTTGAGCATTCGTTTTGCGTCCGCTTCAGATCCTCCGTTGGAAAGAAAATCTGCAAGCATGCGGATTCTTCCTTGAGCTTTGCCTTTTGTAATACCTTTATCTTCGAGTTTCTGAGCAACATCACACATGGTAATTCTCCTTCCTTTTTTCTGTTTCATCACAAGTTTCGGACCAATTTTACGGTATCTATCATCATTACTGAATAAACTCAATAAATCAAGCACTTCCTGTACGTGAATGATCTCATCTGGATCCCAGACAAATTCATCATCTTTGATTCGGCGCTGTTTAAAGAACTTTGCAACAGATTTAAAATCACTGGTAAATGCTTCAATAGTCGCATCATCTAGGAATGCCACATCGAAAACAATGATCTTGTAATCTGCAACGAACGGCTTTAATTCCTCTGGAATATTTAAGATTTCGTGCAGAGATCGTTCCTTACACCAGCGGTGATCTGAAAAGTTCAGAACAACTGTGATCACAGGTCTCAATTCTTTGAGTGGAACTTTCTGATTCAACTGTTCATGATAAGATGCTGAATCGTAATTCATGATACGGATCGGCATTGCTTTTTCTATTTTTGACTGATTCTCCAGTCCGATAGAAGCAATGTGAAAGCGCTGTCCATTTAAGAGTTCTTTCAATGTATCCCTGCGCTGTTCATTCCATTCCTTTGCGTCTGCTTTATAAATGGATTCTGTCGGTCCATTTCTTATGCATTCCGGCTTCAGATATTTCTTGTGGAATAACAGTATATTCAGAATATCACAGAATACATCCGCGTAGTCCTCAAGCTTTTTGGTTGCCATGTCTTTCTCAGCCATGCATCCTTGTCCCTCCTTTCTTAAGTAAGTAACATTCATAAATAAGAAAGGAGCATAAGTAATGCGCCTGGCTATAACAATATTATATCCAGACGACTATGTATTTGCAATCTCCAATTCTTCTTTACTCATGTTCTATCTATAGAATGATGAATCTGCTCAGAAATAAAAATTGCATTATCGATTGCTGTCTAGTTTCGTCGCATCATCCTGAACACCCGATTACTCATACTAATAGTAGAACTATTTTAAGAAAGGAGAGAGAGACTTTGAAAAAGAAGAAGTTACTTGCCAGAGTCACAGCATTGACCCTGGCAGCAATTTTAATGGTCCCGTCGTCCATTGGAACGACCGTGCTTGCATCCCCGGATAATACCGAGGCATCAGCCGAAGCATCGGGACCGGATGGAGCTTCAGACAAAGCAGAAGGAACTGTTCAGGAATCTGCATCTTCTGATAAAAGTGCGGATGGCGGACAGACGCCTGAGTCACAGGATAAAAAATCTGATACAGAGCAATCCAGTGAACAGTCTGGACAATCTGATGAGAAAAAATCAGATACCAAGGATACAAAAGAACCTGCTAAGACAGAATCTTATAAAGTATCCATTGAAGATCCGGAAAATGGATTGATCGCATTTCCAGTTTCAGAAGATGAAGTTGTAAAAGCAGATATGGAAAATCCGCAAAAAGCTTTGGAAGAGGCTCTGAAACAGGAGCAGAAGAAAAGCAAGAAATTCGAGGAGGGCAGCGAAGTCCAAGTCAGCATCGCACCGGATTCCGGATATTACCTGGTCAGCGCAGAACTGCTGGATAAAGAAGGCAAGAAAATACAGGATCTGGAAGTCAGCGAGGAAGGGACCGCTGCTTTTACAATGCCAGAAAGTGAAGCAAAGATCACAGCTTCTTTTGAAGCTTACACGGATGAACAGCTTGACCAGATGGATGAGGAAGGTTCTGCCGCTTTTGAAGAGGAGCTTACAGATGAAGAGATCGCACAGATAGAAGCGAACAGTGGAGGCAGTGCAAATGAAGCTGCGGTATGCAGTGATGACTCAGATGCATCCGCACAGTCTGCAAGGAGCGCGGGCAGCAAATCTATTTATCTGAATGTGCCTGGATCATCAGTCCGGTACGGTTCTTATACGACCAGATACTATACGACCAATGAAAACCAATATGCATATTGTATGAATCCGGTCTGGAAGACACCAAAGGCAGGCTGGTATACAGGATACCTGATCGACAATGATGTCGTGAGAAAAGCATTTTACTATGCATACGGAGGTCCTGGATACAGTTCTTTTGTGAACAGCTATGGCTGGATCTGGGATGGGTCCCAGCAGTATGAATATGCTTATACGCATATCATGCTTTCGTATATGTATGCATTATATGTACTGCATGATACAGGAAGAGCGAACAACGCATTCCATGGTGTTTCCAGTTCTGTAAAGAACCATATCAAAAATAAAGCGACCCAGATCACATGGATGGCCTCTGCACCGGCAGGATATGGCTGTTATTATTTTGATACCAGTTATATAAACGGAAACAGACGGGCACAGCCAATGGCGTTCCAGGTCATGAATGCGTCCACGGTACAGTTCCGGAAGTCATCGTCCAATTCTGCGATCACAAATGGCAACAGCTGTTATTCCCTGGCGGGCGCGCAGTATTCCATTTACAGTGATGCAGGCTGTACGAACCGTGTCGCAACACTAAGTACGGATGGAAACGGAAATACCGGTACTGCAACGTTAGATACAGGGACTTATTATTACAAAGAGACACAGGCTCCGGAAGGATATGAACTAAATCAGTCCGTCGGGTCTTTTTATCTGGGAAACTGTGATACAAAAGTTGTGAGCGTATCTGATGAACCAGTGAACGACCCGTCAGCAATACAGATCACAAAGAAGGATAAAGTTACCGGAGATACTGCAGAGGGCGGTACGTCCATGGCCGGGGCGCAGTTTACGGTCAGTTACTATGCAGGCTTTTATGATCAGGATACGCTTCCATCAAAAGCGACCAGGACATGGGTGGTCGAGACAAAAGAAAAGACTTCGAAAAATGGAAAAGTCTATGTAGCTGGATTAACAGACAGCTATAAGGTGGGCGGTGATTCCTTTTACTATGCAGGAACGATCCCTACGATCCCTCGCGGTACCATTACGATCCAGGAAACGAAAGCCCCGGAAGGATACAGGAATGACCTGGAGATGACAGATGCACAGGGAAATTCCAGTAAGAACGGGGTCTACCTTGCACAGATCAGGAATGAGGGAGACCTTACAAAGCTCATGGGAAACCAGACTTTCGAGGGGAAGGACTCTTATGCAAGAAGTGATATCAAACTCCTCAAAGTCAATAGTGTCAATGACAACCCGATCGCAAACGTTCCATTCAAGATCACGAACACAAGAACAGGCGAGAGTCATACAGTCTACACAGATGAGAACGGTATCTTTGATTCTTCAAAAATGGTGAATACAAAAGACACGAATTCAGACCAGGCAGGCGCCGGGGTATGGTTCGGGGATATGGATCTGCTCTCTGACGATCAGGGCGCATTTGAATACGGAGATTACATGATCGAAGAGGTATCCAGTGCGGCAAATAAGGGAATGATCATGTACACAGGTTCCTTCGCAGTCAATGGAAACAGTGCCGTAGTCGTAGATCTTGGCAAGATCGTGAATACCAGTATTGAAGTCAGCACTACTTCTTATGGCAGTGAATCAGAAACGAACCGGATCCAGTTCGATCATAAAGCGCCATATTATGATATGGGTGTTTATAAGGGAGAATATGCAACCGTCCTCTGTGACGATATCAATGTCAAAGGACTGACTTCCGGCTATATCGTCAGCAAACTGGTCGATAAGGAGACAGGTGAATTTGTCAAAGATGAGAACGGCAGTGACCTTCAGGCAACAGGCAAACTGATCGAGTATAACGATACTGCTGCAGGATATACAGCGACCGGCAGCATTACCATGCCGGTCAAAGATGTGTCGAACATGTTGGGAAAAGACTATGTGTTCTTTACCTATATTTATGAACTGAAATCTGACGGAACTCCGAACTATGACAACCTGTTAGTATCACACACGGACATGAATGATCCGCAGGAAACAGTCAGTTTCCAGAACATCACAACAGAACTTACTGATTCCTCTACTGGATTACATGACCTGCAGACCAATGGCAAGGCAGTTACGCTGAAGGACAAGATCGATCTGCACAATTTCCCTTCCTATGATGAGATCAATTTCTACTATATCAAGTATGAAGGAACTTTAATGGATGCGTCCGGGAATCCGGTCACAGACAACAGCGGAAATCAGATCAAGTCTGAGATCGCATGCCATCAGGTCACAAAAGAGGAACTGGAAAATGGTACAGCACTGACCTACAGCTTATCCTCAGATGTCATGAAAAAATATGCAGGACAGAAACTAACTTCCTATGTACAGGTCTATTTCTCCTACACAGACCCTTCTGTCTATGAGAATTATATTGAATGGGCCGCTGAAAAAGATTTGTCGAACGAAGATCAGACAGTCAGCATCCCGGTGATCACAAACACTTATGTCTCTTCAGACAATGTTGCTTATACAGACAAAGGCATATCTGACGAAGTAGACATGATCGGGCTGATCCCTGGAAATGTATATACCATCGAAGGAAAGATCGTAGACAAGACAACCGGTAAAGTCATTTCCAGTACCAGGGAATGTACCTATGGTAAAGATGAATATGACATCACCAAAGTAGAACCGAGCAAAGACAGCAACTATGAACTGGTTAAAGCTGCTCCTTATACGATCTATCATTTAAAGAATGCCGTATCCTATGAAGGCAGCAAGGCAGAAGGATATTACCGTTTAAGTGATGACGGTTCGAAATATGTATTATGTACAGAAAGCGGCCAGGTCTTGAACGAGGAAGGTATTAATAAGGACAAGTTCGAACAGGAGATCTTATATCCGGGACGCACGTTCAAAGAGGTCAGTGAGCTGACAGCGACCACGACATTTACAGCTGGAGCTGAGACGGCAAACAAACTGGTAAACTTCAATCTTGATCCGGAATCACTGGCAGGCAGGAGTTATGTCATTACAGAAGACTTATACTTCTCGCACAAAGGTTCCCTTTCAGACGCTGAAATTGATCCTGCAGGAACAACTGTCTATGCAGTACTTTACGACGACGGAACGCTTGATTTCCAGAAACGGAAAGACACCTATGCGAGTAAGGTCGTGACGGAGATCTACCGGTTCGAAGAAAGTGACGTATTCGGAAGTATGGAGGAAACGCCTTGGTATTTGAACCGCAATAAGGTCAAGACAGTCAGCTTCCGAGACAAGGTAAGCCCGCAGTCAACAGCATATTGGTTTGCAGATTTTGAATACATGACACAGGCTAATTTAGATAAACTGAATACTTCCAATACAACAAATATGGAGGGGATGTTCTACTATTGCAAAGGATTAAAGACTCTTGATTTAAGTAAATTAGATACAAGTAATGTGAATAACATGTCGCGCCTTTTTAAAGGCTGTCTTAATATCACAAATTTGGACGTATCAAATTTTGACACTTCTAACGTGGAAAACATGAGCGAAATGTTCTGTATGTTCATTTACGAAGATGATGGTACATGGTCATTTGCGGCAGTAACATCAATAAAAGGATTAGATAAACTGAATACTTCAAAAGTTACTAATATGTATAGAATGTTCATGGGATGTTCTAATTTATCTAATATTGATGTTTCTCATTTTGATATGAGTTCTGTAGAAAATATATCCGGAATGTTCCGTGCTTGCTATGCAATTAGATCATTAAGTATTGAAAAGTGGAATGTATCTAATTGTAAAGACATGTCATATGTATTCGATAGCTGTGTAGGATTAGCAACAATTAATATAAATAATTGGGATGTCTCAAGCTGCGAAAATATGCAAAACATGTTTTTTAACACACCTGCAACCAGTTATGACTTATCTAATTGGGATATATCTAAAGTGAAAAACATGAGACAAATGTTTGCAGCCGCTGTTAATTGCAAATCCATCACATTTAATACGAATGCAAAATTAGAAAATATTGAAGATATGGCATCAACTTTTGAGAATTGTCAATCATTAATCACTTTAAAATTACCTGATTTAGAAAATACAGTTCATTTAAAAAATACATGTAAAACGTTTTATGAATGTTTTTCACTTGGAAATATTGATATTAGTCGTTTGAACACGTCAAATGTTATAGATATGAGCTATATGTTTGCTGATTGTTCTAGCTTTACCAGTTTGAATGTAAGTAACTTTGACACATCAAATGTTACAAATATGCAAGGTATGTTTTATTACTGCAGTGCTATTAAAACTCTTGATTTGAGTAACTTTGATACATCAAAAGTTACGAACATGCAATCCATGTTTGACGGATGCAAAAACCTTACAAGTGTAAATGTAAGTAATTTTGATACTTCAAAAGTTACCAGTTTTGGAAATTTGTTCTGTGATTGCGGTTCAATTACGATGTTAGATTTATCTAGCTTTGATACTTCAAATGTAAAAATTATGCAAGGAATGTTTGCTAGATGCTATTATTTAAAAACCATCTATGTTTCTGAATTATGGTCAACCAAATCAGTCACAGATAATGGAAGATATATGTTTGATAACTGCAATAATCTGAGAGGACAATCCGGAAACGCATATAACGGGGCAACTTCCAATATGAGTACAGCAAATTACCAGTCCGGATATTTTACTTACAAAGCAGCCCCGAAAAGAACGGCTGCAAGTGCAGCATCCCTCGACATTCCAGATGACACCATCCCATTATCATCCCTGTCCCTCACCTCGTCAGACACTTCTGATACCGAAGAGACCAAGGGAACCAATGAAAAACAGGAAAAAGGTTCTGTCCTTAATAAGGTAATGGATTTGCTCGGACTGCAGTCTGAGACAGGGGAGACACAGGCAGTTGCATATGTGGAGACACCGAATACTCCGGCACTTCTGTATCAGCATGATGACCTGAATGATGTAAATGAGACATTCTATGTGCCGGAAATCGAGAGTACAAGCCTGGTCAATACTGAGGGAGAACACTTCTATGCCCCGGCCTCCGGCACAACATTGACCGATCATGTGACTATGAAAGGCTTAAAATCTGGCATGACTTATGTGCTGACGGGACAGCTGATGGATAAAGATACACAGGAGCCTGTCTCTTATACACATCTCCGAGCCCACGAGACTAAGGCGAATCTCG
>ENA-OUQM01000300-OUQM01000300.1-human-gut-metagenome-genome-assembly--contig:-NODE-300-length-35758-cov-12.965213_pt1 | contig 35758 bp, 26 predicted proteins | sample MGYA00237949_ERZ548830 | MGnify/ENA primary metagenome ERZ548830 (study PRJEB26490, sample SAMN05194706) | human gut metagenome | biome: terrestrial biome; feature: human-associated habitat; material...
AGCTGTAAGAGAGGAAGGGTACGAAAAAGATGAGATATTTGACCATTGCACTGACCAAAGGACGTCTGGCGTATCAGACACTGGAGTTACTGGAAAGAGTCGGCATCACCTGCGATGAAATGAAAAACAAGGATACGAGAAAGCTGATCTTTACCGATGAGGAGCATAAGCTCCGATTCTTCCTCGCAAAAGGACCGGATGTGCCGACATACGTTGAGTACGGCGCAGCAGACATCGGAATTGTCGGAAAAGATACGATTCTGGAAGAGGGAAGACGCCTCTATGAGGTATTGGATCTTGGCTACGGGAAATGCCGTATGTGTGTCTGCGGACCGGAGTCTGCAAGAGAACTGCTGCAGCACAACCAGCAGATCCGTGTGGCGACGAAATATCCGAATGTTGCAAAGGATTACTTTTACAACCGTAAACATCAGACGGTTGAGATTATCAAATTGAACGGATCTATTGAGCTGGCTCCGATTGTCGGACTGTCGGAAGTTATTGTGGATATCGTAGAAACCGGAAGTACCTTAAGAGAAAACGGACTGACGGTTCTGGAAGAGGTCTGCCCTCTGTCTGCGCGCATGGTAGTCAATCAGGTGAGTATGCGGATGGAAAATGAAAGAATTACCAAATTGATTCAGGATCTGAAAGGAGCACTGGCATGAGAATTGTAAAATTAACAAAAGAGACAACGGAAAATATTCTGGAAAATATGCTGAAACGGAGCCCGACACAGTATGGAACGTATGAGGCTTCCGTACAGGAGATCATTGAGAACGTTAAAACGAGAAAAGATGCGGCTGTTTTTGAGTATACGGAAAAATTTGATCACGCGGTACTTTCTGCGTCTACTGTGGAAGTGACGCAAAAAGAGATCGACGAGGCGTACAATATTGTTGATCCGGAGCTGATCGGTGTTATCCGCAGATCCATGAAAAATATTCGCGCGTTCCATGAAAAACAAAAACAGAACAGCTGGTTCACCTCTACTGAGAACGGAACGATGCTTGGCCAGAAGCTGACAGCGCTCAATCGTGTCGGTGTATATGTTCCGGGTGGAAAAGCAGCGTATCCTTCCTCTGTTCTGATGAATATTCTTCCGGCAAAAGTCGCAGGAGTCAGAGAAATCTGCATGACCACGCCATGTGGAAAAGACGGAAAAGTCAACCCGGTTGTCCTGGCAGCTGCAAAAGAGGCCGGTGCAGACCGCGTTTTCAAGGTTGGTGGTGCACAGGCGATTGCAGCCCTCGCCTATGGGACAGAAAGTATTCCGAAAGTAGATAAAATTGTTGGACCTGGGAACATCTACGTTGCCCTTGCTAAAAAAGCAGTATATGGAAATGTCAGCATTGATTCCATCGCAGGGCCAAGCGAGATCCTTGTTCTTGCCGACGAGACGGCCAATCCGCGTTTTGTAGCAGCGGATCTTTTAAGCCAGGCGGAACACGATGAACTTGCAAGCGCCATCCTGATTACCACATCGGAGAAACTGGCCAAGAAGGTCAGTGAGGAAGTAGATGGCTTTTTAAAAGTTCTTTCCAGAAGTGAAATCATCTCTAAATCACTGGAAAATTTCGGCTATATCCTTGTGGCTGATTCCCATCAGGAGGCTATCGACACAGTAGATGCGATTGCACCGGAGCATCTTGAAATCGTGACAAAAAATCCATTCGAGGATATGATGAAGGTACATAATGCCGGAGCCATTTTCCTTGGCGAAAACTCGAGCGAACCGCTGGGTGACTACTTTGCAGGACCGAACCATATTCTTCCGACCAACGGAACCGCAAAATTTTTCTCCCCGCTGTCTGTGGATGATTTTGTCAAGAAATCCAGCATCATCTATTATTCCAGAGAAGCCCTTTCTGAAATCCATGAGGATATTGAGAACTTCGCAAAATCAGAGAGCCTGACAGCACATGCCAATTCGATTGCGGTCCGTTTTGAGGGGGAAAAGTAAGTGGAAAAAAGAACAGCCAGTGTAGAACGAGTAACAAAAGAAACAAAGATCCGTATGACTTTAAACCTGGATGGAACAGGAAAGAGTGATATTCACACCGGTATCGGCTTTTTTGATCATATGCTGGATGGATTTGCGCGGCACGGCCTTTTCGATCTGACGGTGCACGTGGATGGCGACCTGGATGTAGACGGTCATCATACGATTGAGGATACCGGTATTGTGCTTGGAATAGCAATCCGCGAAGCAGCCGGCGATAAAAAGGGCATCCGCCGCTATGGGGACCGCATTCTTCCGATGGATGAGACCCTGGTACTTTCCGCTGTGGATCTCTGCGGCAGACCGTACCTTTCCTTTCAGGCAGATTTTTCGAGAGAAAAGGTAGGAGAAATGGAAACCGAGATGGTAAAGGAATTCTTTTATGCCATTTCCTATGCGGCGCAGATGAATCTGCACATTAAGGTACTCGACGGCGGAAATAACCATCACATCATTGAGGCGATGTTCAAGGCATTTGCGAAAGCACTCGATGAAGCAACCTCCTTCGATCTGAGAATTACCGGTGTACTTTCCACCAAAGGCAGCCTGTAAAGAAAAAGAGGAGGATAAAACGAATGAAAAAACAGGATCATGCATGGAAATGCGAATTTACCTGGGCAGATTTCAAGACAAACAGCGATGGAATGGTTCCTGTTGTCGTGCAGGATTTTGAAAACAATGAAGTGCTGATGCTTGCTTACATGAATGAGGAAGCCTTTGAAACAACGCTTAAACTCGGAAAAATGACGTACTGGAGCAGAAGCCGCAAGGAGCTGTGGACAAAAGGACTGACTTCCGGTCATGTGCAGTATGTGAAGCAGCTTCTGATCGACTGTGACAACGATACAATTCTCGCAAAAGTAGAACAGGTTGGTGCAGCATGCCATACCGGAAACCGCACCTGCTTTTACCGGACTTTGGCAGAAAAAAAATAATATAATGCAGTGTATAAAAAGAGTGCCTGCCTTACAGAATAGAATCTGAAAAGGCAGGCACTTTTGGGCCCAAAAGGACAAATCCGTCTGTATCGGAAGTCTGAAATTACAGAAGAAGGTATTTCAGGACAAACAGAACGGCAAGAATGTACATGATTACGCTGATCTTTTTCTCTTTTGCTTTTCCGCTCAGGAGCTGAATGGCAACATAGGAGATAACGCCCATAGCAATACCTTCCGAAATGCTGTAGAAGAACGGCATTGCTCCGATGCAGATGTAGCACGGAATGGCCTCGGAAAGATCATTGAAATCAATGTTGACAACGTTGGTCAGCATGTAGAATCCTACCACGATCAGTGCCGGAGCTGTTGCAAAGGACGGAATGGCAAGAAAGATCGGGGAAAGGAACAGGGCAAGACCAAAAAGAATTGCAGTAGTGCAGGCGGTAAGACCGGTACGGCCACCTTCGGACACACCGGAAGCGCTTTCTACAAACGTTGTCGTAGTAGAGGTACCAAGAACAGCACCTGCACAGGTAGCAACCGCATCTGCCATCAGTGCGCCTTTGATACGTGGAAGTTTTCCGTTCGTATCGAGCATGTTTGCTTTGGAAGATACACCGATCAGAGTACCGATGGTATCAAACATATCGACAAACAGGAACGCGAACATGACAACAAAGAACTCGCCCGTTTTCAGAATGGAGAAATCCAGTTTACCGAAAATCGGGGCAAGACTTGGGATGGAAAGTCCGCTGGAAAAATCCGGGAACAGGCTGTAGAAGCCATTTGCCGGGTTCGGAACGTAGAGACCGCATGCCTGACAGATCATGCCAAGAATCCAGGTTGCTAAAATCCCCCAGAGAATATTTCCCTTTACATTGCGTACCACAAGAACAGCGGTAAGGATAACCCCGATCACGGCGAGCAGAACTGTAATTCCGACATCGTTGAAGGTACCTGCGACATAATCTGTTCCGTTTAAAGTAGCAGCAGACTGCAGATTGGCATTGTAGGAAGACAGGGAATAAAGGCCTGCCACGGTTGAAGAGTTCGGCAGTACAATTTTTGCATTCTGAAGACCGATAAATGCAATGAACAGACCGATACCTACGCTGACAGCAGATTTCAGACTCATCGGGATGGAGTTGAAGATTGCTTCCCGTACGTTAGTCAGAGAAAGTACAATAAAAATGATACCTTCTGCAAAAACAGCGGTCAGAGCTGCCTGCCAGCTGTATCCCATGCCAAGAACAACTGTATAGGCAAAATAGGCGTTGAGTCCCATGCCGGGTGCCAGAGCAAATGGATAATTGGCAAAGAGTGCCATCAGCAGAGTGCCAAGGAAGGCAGCCAGAGCCGTTGCTGTAAAAACAGCACCGTGATCCATTCCGGTTGCGGAAAGGATGTTTGGGTTAACGGCGAGGATGTACGCCATCGTCATGAACGTGGTAATACCGGCGATGATCTCGGTTTTGACCGTCGTTCCATGTTCCTGCAGCTTAAATGTGTTTTCCATCAGCTTGCTAAACTTTTCCATAATTTTCTCTCCTTTGGTTTTTGTAGGTGGAAATATCACCTCATAATATGGAAACATCCTAAATGTTACAATATTATCAAAGAGAATGCAAGGAAGAATCTGAAAATTTCCTGTCGAATTTTTGAATTTTTCTATAGACAAATATCATAATTTCTTTTATGATAAAAAAGGTGTCCTGTAAAATCTATGTTAAGGAAATGTAAAATATCAAGATCAAAATGGGAAAACAACCTCGACGGGAATTTTAGAAGAGACATCAGAAAAAGACAAGGAAGAAAAAGAATATGAGTGTGATAGTGTCTTTGATGGGCGGCCTGGGCTTCTTCTTATACGGAATGAAGCTGATGAGTGAAGGACTGCAGAAGGTTGCCGGATCCAAAATGAGAAGCATTCTGGAGGTATTTACGAAGAATCGTGTGATCGGTCTTCTGGTTGGTATTTTCTTTACCGCCCTTATCCAGTCCTCCAATGCCACAACGGTTATGGTGGTCAGCTTCGTAAACTCCGGTCTGATGAAACTGGCACAGGCTCCAGGTATTATCCTTGGAGCAAACATTGGTACGACAGTAACAGGACAGCTGATTGCGTTTGATCTTGCGGACATCGCGCCGGTTTTTGTCATCATCGGCGTTTTGATGGTGATGTTTGTGAAAAACAATCTGACCATCAGCCGTCTCGGTGAAGTTATTTTAGGATTTGGTATTTTGTTTATGGGTATTTCCGGTATTTCCGGTGCCTTAAATGAAGCGAAAGAAATCCCGGCAGTTGTCAATGCGCTTGGTTCCCTGACCAACCCGTTTCTCGCATTTTTAGTCGGATGGATTGCCACTGCTGTTTTGCAGAGTAACTCCGCAACGGTCGGAATTATCATGCTTCTTGCAAGAGAGGGACTGATGGGTCTTCCGATCTGCCTTTTCATGATGCTTGGATGCAACATTGGATGTACCATGTCTGCAATTCTTGCAAGCTTTGGATGTAAAAAGGATGCAAAGCGTGCAGCATGCGTCCACCTGCTGTTTAATATCTCCGGAACGATTGTCTGCTCCGTTATTTTCCTGCTTTTCGGAAAACAGGTAGTTGACTTCTTTATGAGTATTTCCGGAAACGAAGCGGGGCGTATGATTGCAAATGCAAACTCAATCATCAAAGTATGTCAGGTAATCCTGATGCTGCCGTTTACACCTCTTCTGGTAAAAGCAACGTATTTTATCATCCGCGGAAATGATGAGGAGGAGAAAAAGTTCGAGCTTGCTTACATCAGCTCCAAGCATGCGATGTCTCCGACAACTGCAGTTTTGCAGGCTGTCCGTGAGATGGAGCGTATGGCACAGATGGCAGAAACCAATCTGATCCGTGCCATGAACACACTGGTGACCCGCGATCAGAAAGAAATTGACGAAGTTTACCGTGTGGAAGAAAATATCAATTTTCTGAATAAGGAAATTACAAATTATCTGGTTCATCTCAATCAGGCGTCCCTGCCGACCGCAGATGTCATGCGCATCGGTGCGCTGTTCCATGTGGTTAATGATATCGAGCGAATTGGTGATCATGCTGAGAATGTGGCAGATGCCGCAGTTCAGATGACTGATGACAACGTTAGCTTCAGCAAGCAGGGCGAGCTGGATCTTTCGGAAATGCTGGATATGGTATTGAAGATTCTCGATGAATCGATCGAAATGTTCGCAAAAAATGATCTGCACCATTTGCAGGAAATTATAGATATCGAGAATTCCATTGATCAGGAAGAGCGGGATCTGCAGGAGAAACATGTGGAGCGTCTGACCCGCAATGAATGTACGCCGGAAGCCGGCATGATCTTCTCTGATCTTGTATCCGGACTGGAGCGTGTCGCTGACCATGCTACCAATATTGCATTCTCCATTCTGGATGAAGATCCGGAAGAAAAAGCAGCGCGTGAAGCGGTTGCAGGAACGGAATCATAAAAAAAGGAGGATCCCGAAACGTGTTATGTTTTCGGGATCCCCTTTTTTTGCGGAATGCGGTTGTTTCAGTTTCGGATTTCATGCAGGTGATCTGTCAGATTCCGGGCGTAGTGGAAGCCATGGTATTTCCAGCGTCCTCAGAACGGGACGGATTGGCGTTCTGCTGGGAATCGCTCTGTGAATTCTCAGCAGAAGCGGTATTTGTTCCAAGTGTCAGGGAGAAAGTTTTTGTCTCATAGGAACCGTTATCCGGAACCTGAGCCTCTACTTCTACGGTTTCGCCTGCGGAATAGTATGACAGCAACGATTTCAGCTCGTTTGTGGAAGTGACAGAGTGACCGTCAAAGCTGGTCAGGACATAGCCGGATTTGAGACCGGCCTTTTCGGCAGCACCGCCGGAAGTTACCTCGGAGATATAGATGCCGGCCGGCATGCTGTAGGCCTGCTGGATCTGACTGCTGACATCAAGACATTTGATGCCAAGCGTACCCTGATTTTCAGATGAAACCTTTGTTCTGGTCTGTTCATTCATCAGATTTTCAATGATATCTGAAACACGGGAAACCGGGATGGCATAGCCCATGCCCTCAACCTCAGTGGAGGCAAGCTTTGCGGAATTGATACCGATGACTTCTCCATTCATATTTAAAAGAGCACCGCCACTGTTGCCGGGGTTGATGGCGGCATCGGTCTGCAGGTAAGTTTTTCCGGTTGTGTCATTGGAAGCAGAATCAGATGCAGTTCCATCGGTACCTCCATCGGAAGAAGAATTGCCATCGATCACACGGTTTGCTGCGCTGATGATGCCGGTAGTAACGGACTGGCCATAGCCGAGTGCATTGCCGATGGCAACAACCTGTTCGCCAACATGAACGGAATCGGAATCGCCCATAGTAGCGATGGCAATGCTGTTCATCGTATCATCCGGAATTTCAGAGAGCGGAACGGCGATCACAGCAAGGTCGTTGTCGGAATCGGTACCTTTTATGTTTGCTTCACAGACTTGGTTGTTAACGAAGCTGACGGAAAGAGTATCTGCGCCGTCAACAACGTGGTTGTTCGTCACAATCAAAAGCTCAGTGTCATTCTTTCCGATAATGATACCGGAACCGCAGCTTGTCGTTTCCTCCGTTTGTGGGGTCTGCGCGCCGTACCCAAACATACTGAAATAGTTCTGTACTTCCTGTACGGATTTGTTTGTGATGGAGACGATGGATGGCATTGCATTTTTTGCAATTGTGGAAACATCCAAGGTTCCGGTGGAGGCGGAACCGGACGATGTGGCTGCAGCCTTTAAAAGACTGCTGTTAGAAGTCGTCTGTGTCGTTGTAGTGGAAGCAGCAGTTCTGCTTCCGGCAAAATAGTTGACTGCCTGGAATGTGCCTCCTGCGACACTGCCGAAGAGAACGGCGCTTAATGCAATAGTTCCCACTTTCTTGGCCAGATTTGCGGTTTTTCGATTCTTAGAAAAAGATGCTTTTTTGCTGAAACTGTTTTCTTCTGGCGTGCTGTTTTCTTTCTTGTCTTCTGTTTCATTCCTGTTGAAGCTATTTCTGTAATCCATCATGATATATCTTTCCTTTCTGGTTTGGTATCTTAAACTTATAGCAGCCCCGGAACATAATGCCAACGATTTAACATTGCTTTTTTGCACGATATCCGGGCTTTGCGATAGCTTCGGAACTGGTTTCTGAAGATCGCTGCTGTTGTGTTTCTTTGTTTCTATGCTTTGCAGTATAATGGGAATCTGTGATGGAAATGTTGTAAAAATGTGAAAAAAATAAGTCCGGTTCTTTTTTGCAAAAAGTACGGCAGGGAGAGAAAAAACGTGATAAAATAAAAAAGATTTTTCAAACATGATCTATAGCAATCCCAGAAAATGATGCAAAAAAATTCAGCATTGCAGAACGTGAATTACTGCGTTTTTTCCGGTTTTGCTATAAAAGGACAGAAAGAGAACAAACGGGAAAAGAATAAAAAACAGGAAATGAGGAAGGAAAAAGATGCAGACAGGAATTACACAGAAAAAATATCTGGAGCTGTCCCCTCCAAGTGAAGAGGATGCCAGATCCAGCCAGATGCGGATTTTAGATGCATTAAAGGAAGAGGGCATCACAGCAAAACTTTCTTTACGGGTACTGCAGAAGCTTTATCCGGTCTGCGATGAGGCGGATTATTGCATCACTGTATCGCTGGCTTATGACGGAACGATCTGGCAGGCAGTTGATCTTGAGGCCGGGGATACACGGGAAACACATTACGGTTATGCGGCCGATCTTGGCAGTACAACGGTAGTTATCCGCCTTGTGAATTGCAGAGATGGACGCATACTGGCAGAAGAGAGCGAATACAACCGCCAGACTGCCTATGGAACGGACATTCTGACGAGAATCTTTGCCTGTAAGGATAAACCGGATGTCCTTCGGGATCTTCGTGCATGTACGGTGGAAACGTTTGCGTTGCTCTTTGAGAAAATCCGGATTAAGACAGGCATTGCGCCATCAGATGTTCTTTCTATGGTCGTTTCCGGCAATACGACGATGATTCATTTCCTTCTCGGTATGGATCCGTTCTGTGTTTTTTCTTCACCATATGCGGTACGTGCTGACCGCGTCGGATTCCTTTTGGCCGGTGAGATGGGATTTCCGATGAAAGGCTGTGTTTACTGCGTACCGGGAAAGTCAAATTACCTGGGCGGAGATATCTTAAGTGGCATGATTGCAACAGAGCTTTACAAAAAAGAAGCGATCAGTGTCTTTTTCGATATCGGAACAAACGGTGAACTCGTTGTCGGAAACCGTGATTTTCTCCTCTGCGGAGCAGGTGCTGCGGGACCGGCACTCGAAGGCGGTGTCGTCAAAACCGGCATGCGTGCGTCAGATGGCGCTGTTGATGCCATAACAATAGAAGACGGTGTAATCCACGCTCATGTGATCGGAGAAGGGAAGGCAAAAGGTATCTGCGGTTCCGGCATCATAGATCTGATTGCTGAACTGTTTTTAAATGGATGGATTGATCTTTTCGGTACGCTGCAGCCCGAACAGTCAGGAAACATCCGAGAAGACCGGGAGTATGGAGAATGGTGCGTTGAATACGAGGAAGGATTGTATTTTTATCAGAGTGATATTGCTGAGTTTCTGCGCACAAAATCGGCTGCCTATACCATGGTTGAATACGTGTTAAGTGAATCCGGCATTTCCATGAATGAAATTGACCGGTTTTACGCAGCAGGTGCGTTTGGAAAGCACGTATCAAAAGAATCGGCTATTACCATCGGAATGTATCCGGATATGGACAGGGATCGTCTTATCTGCGTTGGAAACACATCTCTGGACGGGGCGGAAAAGATTCTGCTGGATCGAACCTGTATTGAAGATCTTGACCGGATTCTTGAGGAGATGGTGTATATTCAGTTTGGACAGGTTTCAGACTTTATTTCCATGATGGCAGCCGCACAGGCAATCCCTCACACGGACCTGGAACGGTTTCCGAGTGTACAGAAAAAACTGGAAGAAAGAAGACAGAAGACACACAAAAGTATAAAATAGTCATAGTATAAAAGAAGATTCCGAAAAAGAGCGGCAATTGCTTGACCGCGGTCGAATCATGTCATATACTGATGGATGATAATGAGAATCAATAAGGAGATGACATGATATGACACTGAAAGATCTGCCGATCGCAAAAACGGCAACGGTCCGTGCGGTAGGCGGCGAAGGAGCATTGCGACAGCATTTTCTGGATATGGGACTCATTCCGGGAGCAGAAGTTACCATGGTCAAATATGCCCCGATGGGAGATCCCGTGGAAGTGCGGATTCACAGCTATGAGCTTACCCTTCGTCTCGCAGATGCAGACCAGATAGAAATCGATGAAATCCGGGAGAGCGTAAAAGAAAAGGAGCATTCCGGTACCAAAACCATTCCGCATCCGGGTCTTGGAGAAGGCGGAAAATACCATAATAAGGCAGACGAACATCCATTGCCGGAGAGTGAAATTCTGACCTTTGCCCTGGCAGGAAACCAGAACTGCGGTAAGACAACCCTGTTTAACCAGTTGACAGGATCCAACCAGCATGTCGGAAACTTTCCGGGTGTAACGGTAGACCGTAAAGATGGTGAAATCCGCGGTCAGAAAAATACGTTGGTTACGGATCTACCGGGTATTTATTCGATGTCTCCGTACTCGAGCGAGGAAATCGTTACCCGAAATTTTGTACTGAATGAACATCCGCGCGGCATCATCAACATCGTGGATGCAACGAATATCGAGAGAAACTTGTATTTGACGATGCAGCTTATGGAGCTTGACATTCCGATGGTGCTGGCGCTCAATATGATGGATGAGGTGCGTGAAAACGGTGGCTCCGTGTTGGTTAACCAGATGGAGGAACGTCTCGGCATCCCGGTCATCCCGATTTCTGCCGCAAAAAACGAAGGAATCGAGGAACTGGTCGCCCATGCTGTCCATGTGGCAAAATATCAGGAAAAGCCGGGACGGAAAGACTTTTGCGAGGCAGATGACCACGGTGGAGCTGTCCACCGCGCGCTCCATGCGATTATGCATCTGATCGAGGATCATGCGGTGCGGGCAGATATTCCGGTACGCTTTGCAGCAAGTAAGCTTGCGGAGGGAGATTCCCTGATTTTAGAACAGCTTGCTCTTGATGAAAACGAAAAGGAAATGCTTGAGCATATCGTCTGTCAGATGGAAACTGAGCGCGGACTGGATCGCGCGGCTGCGATTGCAGATATGCGTTTTACTTTTATCGAAAAGGTCTGTCAGGAAACAGTTGTGAAACCAAGAGAGAGCAAAGAGCATGTGCGGAGTGTAAAAATTGACCGTGTACTGACCGGAAAATATACTGCACTTCCCTGCTTTGCAGGAATTATGGCAGCAGTTTTTTTCCTTACCTTCCATGTGATCGGTGCATCACTGCAGAATGTGCTGGAAATTCTGATTGAAAAGCTGACGGATATTGTAGACGGTGCTCTTGTGGCTTGGGGAGTTAATCCTGTCGTTCATTCTCTTGTAATCGATGGCATTTTCAACGGCGTCGGCAGTGTCTTAAGCTTTCTCCCGATTATTGTCACACTGTTTTTCTTCTTATCCATCCTGGAGGACAGCGGTTATATGGCGCGGGTAGCGTTCGTGATGGATAAACTTCTTCGAAAGATCGGTCTTTCCGGACGCAGTATTGTGCCAATGCTGGTTGGGTTTGGATGTACTGTTCCGGGCGTTATGGCAAGTCGTACGCTGCCATCCGAGCGTGACCGGAAAATGACAATTCTTCTGACACCGTTTATGAGCTGTTCGGCGAAGCTTCCGATTTATGCGTTTTTTACTGCGGCATTTTTCCCGAAATACGGTGCGCTTGTCATGGTGCTCTTGTATTTTGGGGGAGTTCTGATGGCAGTTTTGATGGCAATTCTGATGCAGGGAAGCTTGTTTCAGGGTGAGGCTGTTCCGTTTGTTATGGAGCTTCCGAATTATCGGATGCCGGGTGCAAAAAACGTCGGACAGCTTTTATGGGACAAGGCAAAAGACTTCCTGCAGCGGGCGTTCACCGTTATTTTTGTTGCAACGATCGTGATCTGGTTTTTACAGACGTTCGGAACGCATCTAAACGTGGTAGAAGATTCAAAAAACAGTATTCTTGCAGTTGTTTCGGGCTATCTGGCGCCGATTTTTGGACCGCTTGGATTTGGAGACTGGAGAATATCAACGGCACTTTTGACCGGATTTATGGCAAAAGAGAGTGTTGTATCTACACTATCTGTGCTCTTTGGTTCAACTGCGCAGCTGAAAGGCGTTCTGACACCGCTTTCTGCATTAAGCCTTCTGGTGTTCTGCCTTCTGTATACGCCGTGCGTTGCAGCGATTGCTTCTATTAAGCGGGAGCTTGGCATAAAGTGGGCCGCAGGCGTTGTGATTTCCCAATGTGTGATTGCCTGGCTGGCAGCCTTTGTGGTACATGGATTTGCGATACTGCTTGGTATGTAAAGAAATGAAAAAATTAAGATGGATCCAATAGCGGATCGACAGCAAAAAACTCTGCGGGACAAAAATCCGAAATTTTTGTCCCGCAGAGTTTTTTACTTCAGAGGAAACTTCGTTAAATTTTCCGGATAATGTGTTTTGGAAGTCCGGTTTTATGTAGCAGAAAGATCGAGCAGTCCATAAAAAGGTGAGCCAGAAAGGTACTTAAAATTACACCGTTTGACTTCAAAAGAAAGCCGACACGGAAGCCGTACCAGCAGACAAAGCCGGAATAGGCACCCATAATAAGAAGAAGCGGCAAATTTTCTACAAGCCCACGGATGGTTTCAAAAAAGCTTTTGACCGTGAAATCAAAATAGAGAAAACGACCCACTGTCAGCGTCAGAAAATACAGGATTAATCCATCATAGTTTGTGTCTTCGTAGATAAAGCGAATGTACAGAAGAATCAATACAATATAAAATACGGAAATCAGCCGCACGGACGCTTTTTGCTCCGGGTCCAGATGCGTGAGCTTAACAAGAACCACATCGAGCCAGCTTGTCAGAAAGACGGAGAGTACGATAAAAACCAGGAGAACAATATCCTGATATTTTTCCCAGTACATCGAAATCTGCGGCAGCCGCTCATCGATGATATAATAGAGGGAGAGAAACAGGAGAATTGACGTGCCGGAGAAAACCAGTTCGTAGAAGCTTTCGATGATTTGATATTGTTTTCGCTGATGCTTTTTCCGGCGAACTTTTTTTGCTTTTTCTTCCGTCTCTTCTTTCAACTGCCTCTGTATCTGAAATTTAGCGATCAAAAGAACAAGAGCCAGTACTACGATCAGACCGAGCATTGAAACAAGAAGGAAGCTTCCTACATTGGCAGGATCAAAATAGTGAAGAATATAATACCGTTTCAAAAAATCACCTCTTCCAAAGTTTTGTTTTTGATTTTCCTCCACTTTAGTACTAAATCTTCAAAAAGTAAAGTACAAAAATCAGAACAGAAAAAGGACGCTCCGAGATCGTCTCATGATAAAAGTAATTAAAATGGAGAAAATAAAACAGCGGAAATGTGGATTGGGAAAATGAAATCAGTCAAAACCGGTCATAAAATAATGGCAAACCAGAGAAAACGATCAAAAAACTCTAAAACTATGCAAAAACGACAAAAATAGAATATAAAATTCATGAAATATTAATGATTGATTTTGAACAAATATGAAGATATAATAAGCTAAACAAATCAAATACGTTCAAAATAAAGCAGGAGGAAAACATGATTTACACAGTGACATTCAACCCGTCCCTGGACTACATTGTATCGGTGGAAGACTTCAAACTTGGGCTTACCAATCGTACAAGCTCTGAATTGATGCTTCCGGGCGGAAAAGGAATCAACGTATCAACGGTACTTGGAAATCTCGGAATTGAGAGCACGGCACTTGGGTTTCTGGCAGGCTTTACCGGGAAAGAAATTGCAGGACGTCTCGACAGAATGGGAATCCGAAACGGCTGCATCTGGCTGGAGGAAGGATATTCCCGCATCAATGTCAAATTAAAGAGCATTGACGGAACCGAGATCAACGGGCAGGGACCTGAAATTCCGAAGGAAAAGGTGGATGAGCTGATGAGACAGCTTTCCACACTCGGTGCGGGTGATGTTCTTTTCCTGGCAGGCAGCATTCCGTCATCCATGGCAGACGATGCCTACAGGAAAATTATGGAAATGCTTGACGGAAAAGGCGTACGAATCGTTGTGGATGCGACCCGCGATCTGCTGATGAAGGTTCTGCCGTACCATCCGTTTCTCATAAAGCCGAACAATCACGAGCTCGGCGAGATCTTCGGTGTGGAATTAAAGACAAGGGAATCCGTTGTTCCATATGCAAAACAACTGCAGGAACAGGGAGCACAGAACGTTCTGGTTTCCATGGCAGGAGAGGGAGCAGTTCTCGTTGCCGCATCCGGTGGAGTCTTTGAAGCTCCGGCGCCGAAAGGGAAACTTGTAAACGGTGTCGGCGCAGGCGACTCAATGGTAGCCGGATTTATGGCGGGTTATATGGAAAAAGAAGATTACCTGCACGCATTCCATATGGGAATCGCAGCGGGAAGTGCAAGTGCTTTTTCTGAGAACCTTGCAACCCGGGAGGAAATTGCATCTGTTTACAAACAGATTACACGATAAAAAATAAAAGGGAGGATGTTTCATGAGAATCACAGATTTGCTGGATATTCGCAGCATTGCACTGGATGCTACACCGAAAAGCAAACAGGAAACGCTGGATACAGCCGTAGCGTTGATGGTCAAAAGCGGAAAGATTACAGATGAAGATGCGTACCGCAAACAGGTTTATGCAAGAGAGGAAGAAAGTACCACAGGGATCGGCGAGGGAATTGCCATTCCGCATGGAAAATGTGATGCGGTAAATAAGCCGGGCCTTGCAGCCATGGTGATTAAAAACGGCGTTGATTTCGATTCCCTTGATGGAGAACCGGTTACCCTGTTGTTCCTCATCGCAGCACCAAACACGAAAGACAATGTTCACCTCGATGTGCTGAGCAAACTTTCCATGATGCTGATGGACGAGGAGTTTACAAAAAATCTCCGAAATGCCAAAACACCGGAAGAGTTTCTTTCCATCATCGACCGTGCGGATGAGGAAAAAAAGAGCGTGGATGAACGTCTGGCAGAGCCTGCAGAAGCAAAAGAAAACCAGGTGAAAATCCTTGCCGTTACCTCCTGCCCAACGGGAATTGCCCACACCTACATGGCAGCTGAGGGCATTGAAAAGGCTGCCAAAGCAAAAGGATGTTTCGTAAAAATCGAAACACGGGGATCCGGAGGAGCGAAAAACGTGCTGACTCCACAGGAAATCGCAGATGCTGACTGCATTATTGTTGCAGCTGACGCACAGGTTCCGATGGATCGTTTCGATGGAAAAAAAGTGATTCAGCGCCAGGTATCCGATGGTATCAGCAAAGCAAATGAACTGATTGAACTTGCAATGTCAGGAAATGCGCCGGTATATAAAAGCGGAAATGCACAGACTGCCGCATCAAGCACAAATAAAAACAGCGGCGGTATTGGCCACAAGCTTTACACTCAGCTGATGAATGGTGTTTCTCATATGCTTCCGTTCGTCGTAGGCGGCGGTATTCTGATCGCCATCGCATTTCTGATCGACGGACTTCTCGTTGACATGAATGCCCTTGACACCGCAGCAAGAGGAAACTTCGGTACGATTACCCCGGCGGCGGCCATGTTCAAACAGATCGGTGGCGTGGCATTTGGCTTCATGCTTCCGGTTCTTGCAGGTTACATTGCCATGGCAATCGGCGACCGGCCGGCACTTGCTCTTGGTTTTGTCGGTGGTATGATGGCCTCAAGCGGAACCTCCGGTTTCCTTGGAGCGCTCGTTGCCGGCTTCGCAGCAGGTTACATCATCCTTGGCCTTCGTAAAGTGTGCGAAAAGCTTCCGGAGGCACTGGAAAAGATTGCACCGGTTCTGATTTATCCGGTTGCCGGCATTCTCGCGATGGGACTTCTGATGCTCTTTGTTGTAGAACCGGTTATGGGAACAGTAAATACTGCACTGAACAATGGTCTTTCCACGATGGGCGGATCCAGCAAGCTGATCCTTGGAATGATTCTCGGTGGCATGATGGCGATCGATATGGGTGGTCCGTTCAACAAAGCAGCATACGTATTCGGAAGTGCAGCTATTGCAGCCGGAAATTATGATATTATGGCATCGGTTATGATCGGCGGTATGGTTCCGCCTTGCGCACTTGCACTTGCGACGATCCTGTTTAAGGATAAATTCACAAAAGAGGAAAGAGAATCTGGCCCGACCAACTTTATTATGGGACTTGCTTTCATCACCGAGGGTGCAATTCCATTTGCGGCGGCTGACCCGCTCCACGTTCTTCCGTCCTGCATGATCGGTTCCGGTCTTGCAGGTGCACTCTCCATGGCATTTGGCTGTACCTTAATGGCACCGCACGGCGGCATTTTTGTCGTACCGGTTATGGGAAATGCGCTGCTGTATCTGGTGGCACTCGTCATCGGAACGATCGTATCGGCAGTACTGCTTGGGGTTTTAAAGAAAAAAGTTGCGTAAAAGATATGGAAAAAAAACGGAAAATACGGTAAAATAGAAGTACTGAAAATGCTTCGTATCCAGTGTGAAAATTTCTCTCTCGGATGCGGGGATGGAAAATAATAAATTATAGTTGGAGGAAAAAATCATGAAAGAATTTAAGTATGTTGTAACAGATCCGGAAGGAATTCATGCTCGTCCGGCAGGAATGCTTGTAAAGGCAGTTAAGGAATTCTCCTGTGATATTAAAATTGCAAAAGATGGAAAAGCCATGAACTGCAAAGCTATCTTCGGCATCATGGGACTGGCAGTAAAACAGGGCGAAGAAGTGACCCTGACCTTCGATGGAGCAGATGAAGATGCTGCATACGAAGCAATCAGCAGTTTCATGAAAGAAAATTTATAATCAAAAAGCAGTGATACAACAGGAGCGTGTTTGAAAATTTTCTGGTTTTTCTATAGAAAAGTGGTTTTGAAAATTTTTTGAACACGCTCCGCTTGTTTGAATGGAAAAATCAGAGACTGAGAACAAAGGTGGAGATAAACTTATGCAGATTTATCAGGGAAAAAGCGTATTTTCCGGCATTGCCATCGGAAAGATCCGCGTATATAAAAAGAACGAGCGTCAGGTAAAACGTGTAAAAGTGGAAAATCCGGATGCGGAGATGGCACGATTTGAGGAAGCAAAAGCAAAAGGAATCGCACAGCTTGGCGTTTTGTACGAAAAGGCATGCAAAGAGGTCGGAGAGGCAAACGCCGCGATTTTTGAAGTACATCAGATGATGATGGAAGATGATGGTTACAACGAATCTGTGGAGAATATCATCAAGAGTCAAGGTGTTAATGCTGAGTATGCAGTTGCGACGACAGGAGACAATTTTGCACAGATGTTTTCCGCCATGGATGATGATTACATGAGAGAACGTGCTGCCGATGTCAAAGACATTTCCGAGCGTCTGATTTCAATTCTAAATGGAGACGATACGGAGGCCTCTTTAAATGACGAACCGGCGATTATTGTGGCTGATGATCTTGCGCCGTCCGAGACAGTACAGATGGAGAAAGACAAAGTTCTTTCCTTCGTTACAGTACACGGCTCTCTAAATTCCCATACAGCAATCCTTGCAAGAACGATGGCAATACCGGCGCTTGTGGGAACACCGCTTCCTCTGGATGAAAGCGTAGATGGAAAACTTGCCATTGTGGATGGGTCTGACGGAAAGCTCTACGTGGATCCGGACGAGGAAACACTTACCGTAATGCAGAAGCGTCGTGCCGAGGAGGACGAGAAGAAAAAACTTCTGCTCACCTTAAAGGGAAAAGAAAACTGTACACTGGACGGACAGAAAATCTTGTTGTATGCAAACATCGGAAACATCAAAGACCTTGCTGCTGTCATGCAGAACGACGCGGGCGGTATTGGTCTGTTCCGAAGCGAATTTATCTATCTGGAGCAGGATCACTATCCGACTGAGGAAGAACAGTTCCGCATTTACAAGCAGGTAGCAGAGACGATGGCAGGAAAACGTGTCATTATTCGTACGCTCGATATTGGAGCTGACAAACAGTGCGATTATTTCGAGATGGAAAAAGAAGAAAATCCGGCACTTGGCTGTCGTGCAATCCGTATCTGCCTGACAAGACCGGAGATCTTTAAAACCCAGCTTCGCGCGCTGTTCCGGGCAAGCGTTTATGGAAAAATTGCGATTATGTATCCAATGATCACAAGCGTTGGTGAGGTTCGTCAGATCAAAGCGATTGTGGAGGAAGTAAAGGCTTCGCTGTCCGAGCAGGGGATTGAATACGGAAATCCGGAGCAGGGTATCATGATCGAGACACCGGCGGCTGCTCTCATTAGTGATGAACTGGCAAAAGAGGTTGACTTTTTCAGCATTGGAACAAACGATCTCAGCCAGTACACTCTCGCAATTGATCGTCAGAATACAAAACTGGATCCGTTCTTTGATCCGCATCACCCAGCCATTCTGCGCATGATTCAAATGGTTGTGGAAAATGCGCACAAAGCCGGTATTTGGGCCGGTATCTGCGGCGAGCTTGGCGCTGATCAGGAGCTGACAAAAGAGTTTCTTGCCATGGGAGTGGACGAACTCTCCGTTTCTCCGGGAAGCATCCTTCCGCTGCGTAAGATCATTCTGGAAACAAACGTGGCAGAATATAAGGCAGGAAAGAAATGTTAACACAGCAGAGACATGAGATAATTTTGAAACTGTTAAAAGAAAAGGGAAGCATCACCGTGACAGAGGTCAAGGAGCTTCTCGAGACATCGGAGTCTACGGTGCGCCGCGATATCACAGCGCTCGACAAGGAGGGCAAACTGGAAAAGGTATTCGGCGGTGCCGTGGAAGCCGGTCAGAAGGTGACGGCACACGAGTACACCGTTGCGCAGAAAAATGAGCTGAACTGCGACGCCAAACGGAAAATCGCAGAATATGCGGCCTCCCTCATTGAGCCGGACGATTTCATTTTTCTCGACGCGGGAACGACAACAGCGCATATGATCGATTTCATCCGGGCAACCTCCGCCGTATTCGTGACAAATGCCGTTGACCACGCACAGCGGCTGGCATCACGCGGGTTTAAGGTCATTCTGGTAGGCGGCGAGCTCAAAAGCTCCACAGAAGCTGTCGTCGGAAACCAGGCAATCCGCACGATCCAGGAGTATCATTTCACCAAAGGCTTTTTCGGAACAAATGGCGTAACCCGAAGAAGCGGCTGCACAACCCCGGACGTCAACGAGGCCGTCACCAAAAAGACCGCCATGGAACAGTGTCGCCAATGCTACGTCCTCTGCGACGCAAGCAAATTTAACAGCATCAGCTCCGTCACCTTCGCAGACTTCGAAAAACCAATCTTCATCACCGACCGGAAAGTGATCGGATATGAGAAGAGCAAACATATCATCGCGTGTGACGAAGAACAGAAATAAAAGGCCAATATCTTACACACACATAAAGAGAGAAGAGTCCCTGATCTGCAAAGGAATTGTTTGCAGAGTCAGGGACTTTTTCACTTTATTTATCTGCTGTGTGTGAAAAGCGTTTACTGCCGGATATACTCGCTGAAGTCCTGCATCACGCGGTCCATCAGTTCCATGTTCTGGCGGGAGTATTCCAGGGCGCTCTGACCGATCTGGTTAGTCTGATCAATGCCGGCCTGGATATATTCTTCCGTGAAGCGGAAACTGCCAAGTGATGCAATTAATGTGTCGGCGACATTGTCAAACTGGTCGGACGGGGCAATCACGCCGAACAGATCCATGGCACCACGGCTTGGTGTGATGTCAACACCGCCGATTTCATAGGAACCGGCATCGACAATCGATCCCTGGAAAATTCCCTTACAGGGCGCGCCTGTGACGGAAGTGAGGTCAGCTTTCAGCATCGACTCCGAAACGGCATACGGCGACAGAAATGTTGTGACGGGTTGCTCGACGATGTTGGAGAGATTATGGACATCCGCAAAGTTATAGGAAGATCCCATAATCGTGTAGTAGGCCGCTTCATATTCATCGAGCCCGTCAAGGCACGCGGTCAGCGTACCCAGTTCGAGAACAGGAAGGTCACTCAGATAGTCATTTCCGCCGCTCATCGCAAGATATCCGTCCTTTCCTTCCTGACTCTTAAAATACGGTCCAAGCTCTCCGTAAAAGAAAATCTGTGCATCCGGGTTCTGCGGATCATAAGCACGGAAGCAGAAGCCTGCATAGGCGCCGCCGGTCTCGATGGTCCAGCCTTTCGGGAGCTGCATCGTAAAGTTGCCGCCGTCGTAGGATTCCAGCGTATACGTGCCGGAAGACGAGGAAGATGATGGAGCAGGTGCTACAGAGGATGCATCACCGGAAGATGGCTGGGAACCGGAGTCGCTGGAGGAGGATGGTGATGATGGAAGCGTCGCATCCGCAGTATAGGAGTCTGCTGCAAGGCCGCGGATGTTCAGCACCTTCGCAAGACTGCAGTCCACCAGATAAAAGAGTCCGCCCGACTGCTGGGACTGCTGTTTTTTCTGGGAGAGATATTCATCCCATCCCTGAGAATCAAGCTGGATAATCACCCCGCTGTTGTCATCCGTCGTTGCATCAAATGGAAGCGTTGTTGTCTCAATCAGAAAATACTGTCCCGAATTTTCCCACGTCTCGACCGCCACCTGTGCATGGCCCGGTGTAAGGATCAGAAACGGATGCATATTGGCGGACTGCAGGACGCTGGCCATCAGAACGGCCGTCTCAATACAGATTCCGGACTTGCTGTTTAAAACGGCGTCCGGCATCAGCACGCGTTGCGTGGCATCAAACGAGTACGGGCCCATATTGTAGCGAACGCCCATCGCGCTGATGGCACTCTGGATCGCGGCTACCTGATAAAAAGTAACGTATGCTTCCTGCCCCTGTCCGAAACCGTAGCTGTACTGATAGCCGGGAAGTTTCCCATAGTCCCGTCCAAAGTTATTTTCCAGCCAGGAAATTGCATTCCGCCGGACGGCAAGCACGCCGTCTGAATCCGGTGTCATCCAGGCGAGCAGATTATCGTTCTGCACGACACCGAACTCATCGCTGTATGTTTTGTAATCGTAAATGCTGTAGAGCTTGATTGCCTTGCTCTCCTGGGCCAGAACATCGCCGGTTGCACAGTCGGTCACTTTCAGAATCAGCTGCGTTTCCTTTGTCGAGGAGAGATTCGGGAGCTCGCTTAAAATGGGCGGCTTGATCATCAGATACGTCATTTCCGGGAAAAGCGTGACTTTCTGTTCATAAACCTGGGTAAAGCCGGGGATCTCCGCCGTCACCAGAACATCACAGTAGGATTTGTCGGTATACATCAGCAGATTGACGGCAGAATCCGCAGCCGGATACAGGTTCGGGTAAATCTCATCGACCAGCGAATGATAAATAAAAACGATCGAATCCTGCGAAACATAACTGTTTTCCGGAACTTTCTTCTTTTCGCAGGAAGAGAGAATTTCACTTCCAAAAACCTTCAGATTGTTTTCCAGGACATCCGCGCTGTGCACATATTCCCGCACCATCAGATCCGCGATCTGTTTTTCGTATGCATTTCCTTCGATAGTCACGCGGCTGATGATCTGATCGGCAGAGTAGGAGAGAAGGACATCTCCTGCCGCTGCCGACGATACAGACTGCAGATAGCTGGTCAGCATATCAAAAGCACCTACGTAATGCGTCCAGAGCGTGGAAAGATAGGACGGTGTCGGAAGGGCAAGCAGATTTTCCTTGACGCGGACCGTCGTGGAATACAGATCACCAAGGTACTGCTGAAAACTGCTCTGTGCGGGATTTGCTGCTTCCAGAAGTTCGAGGGAAGCATCGTACTGCGCCGTATAGAAAGTCAGAGTTTCCTGCATGGCATTCAGATACAAAAGCATGTCTTCAAAATATTCCTTCTGTTCCTGTTCGATAGCCTTTCCAAAATCGGAGGACGGCGCACCGCTCTTTTCAATCTGCTGCTGCAGTTCCTGCACGGCAGCGACTTTTTCTTCGAGAAGTGTCAGCTTTGTGCGGCACTGTTCCACGTAAGCATCGCTGTCCTTGTTTTCGGAAAAGGTACCGGTTGCCTCGGTCATCTCATTGGAAAAAGAAATCATCTCGTCGATGAGAGACTGCGCTTCTGTGACAGAAGCAGTCACCTGGGTCAGATACGCATCGTCTGCGGCGCTGGCTGTTCCGCCGCATCCAAAGAGTACGGAACAGAGAAAAACCAGGACCAGAAATGTGCCGGTTACTCGAAAAATAGGTATCTGTTTCATCTTTTGTCACCTTCCTTCCAATGTTTTATCCTGTGTCCGAAGATCGTCTGCCCGCCGCCAGAGGGCGGCATCGCCGGACAGTTCGTACTGTGTTCTGTCATGTTCAAAATGATGGCTGTTAAAAGAAAAAGAATACGTTTCCCCGTCTGCGTTCGTAAAGAGAAAAAGATCCGAGTCATCCGAGGAAACAAGAGACGTCTCCCCTGTTACGGTAATTTCTGTAAGTGCATTCAGGAACGCTGCAACCGTTTCGGGATCTTTACAGAGACAGCTTTCTTCTGCTTCCCCGAGATGGCGGTACTCGAGCAGAACAGCATTTTCTTTTTGAAGCAGAAAATCCTGTGTCCGCGCATCGCAGTAAGCGGCAAGATTTCCAGATGCGTTCTGCCCTGGCTGTTGACCCGGTGTCGAATCGCAGGAAATCAACAGACATGCAAGTCCAAGAAAATGCAGAAGAGGAAACAGGATGTTTGGTTTCTCGTTGTTTTTCATGTGCATCCCCTCTCGTCTTTTGTGAAGTTACTTTTATTATACAGGAAATCCCAGGTAGATTCTGCAAAGTTTCCGAATTGTCATGAGCCATAACGGAAATTGCGAATACAAATTGGAAAATACCATTTATAATGAAAAAACAAAAAGAAAATCACAAAGGAGGGAATGAAAAATGGCATATGAAGAAATGAAATGCAGAAAATGCGGAAAACCGATTCAGTTTGCAGAAGGTGCACCCTGGATTCGGTGTGTGTACTGCGGAGCGGAATATACGAGAACTGCGAAAAAAGAAAAAGCAGGAGAAGTGCAGCCGATCGGAAACGGAGGAAATCCGCTGTTTGAAGCGTTTCTTCCGGCGGGCTGGACGTACCGCATCATCGAAGACGGATCGTTTTCCTCCCTTGCCCCGGCCTGCTTAGGAATTGCATTTACCGGACCGGGCGGTGTGCAGATGACGTTCCTGCCGTTTGCATATTACAAAGATGCCGCAGTCCGCGCCAATCCGTTTTCACCGCAGTCGGTGCCAGGCGAGCAGTTTGATGGAATGTCGCTGGTGCGGTACCGGAAACGTGCCGCGCTGCCGCAGTATGCATATGAACGCATCGCCGCGATAACAAAGACAACCCAGCTTCGCGTAGAGCCGATGGACGCTGGGGTTCTGAAGGAAAAGGCAGCCTGGTTTGGAAGGGAAGCTGGACAGAAGCTGCAGGGAGCCGTACACACCGAACAGGGAAAATTCCGCGTGCAGGTATTTGCGGAGGGAAGGAGTTTCCGAGGCTACTTTGCCACGGTTCAGGCCTATCTGGATCCGGGAGAGCGGACCAGGACGGATGCCGGGAGAGACTTTCTCAAAAAAGGAATGGCATTTTTAGGTGCTATGTACGGCATCGGCGGAATGGCATCCTACGACTGGGGCAAAGCGTTCGACGTTCTGCTCCTTACTTCGGAAGGAGACCCGGCGGAATATGAGATGATTTTTGATGAATTTCTGCGGACGATTGCCTACAGCCCGTATTACTATGCCATGCAGGAGGCGGAACTTCGAAGAACCGAGCAAGTTCAGATCAACGGTGCGATGCAGCGGCAGCAGAATGCGATCCGCTCCTCTCAGCAGATTTCCCGCACCCTCTCCGAAACATCGGACATCGTCAATCAGGCGTACTGGGACCGGAGCGAGCGGATGGACCGCGTGTGGGAGAAAAATTCCGAGGCGGTCCGCGGTGTCAATTCCTACACCGATTCCACCGGGCGGCAGTACGAGGCGGATGTTGCGTATGACCACGTCTACCGTCGCGGGGATGATACATTTGCCGGAAGTAAAAACGGGAGTGTCGATCTCGGCCCGGAGTGGGAGGAACTGAAACGAAGATAGAGATCTAATTTTCCACAAGCGGCGGAATAAAGTTTTCAATTGCACTCCGAAGCTTCGGATGATGAATGACAAAGTGAATCGTCGGCGCCGTATTCTTCGAAATCATCGCCCATTTTCCTTCGTGGATTTGAAACTGCAGATTGCGGAAGGTGCAGGAGGACGTTTCGGTAAATGTGTAATTTGCATGGGAAGCCGCATAAGCGCGGGTCTGTGCCAGATGCGCCTGGTATTCTGCAAAGGTGTAGAACAGCTGCTTCGGATAAAACAGGCCGGAGAGGGAAAGACACATTGGGTACTGTGCGAACTCTGCCAAATCGGGAAGAGAAAATTCATCCTCAACCGGACTGGTTTTTAAAATTTCCTCCTGTATCTGGCGCTGGGCGGCGGCATAGGATAAAATGGTGCGCCGGTCAGAAGATGGAATACCGCGGGCGGAAAGAAACGTTTCTAAAAAAGCAGCGTCCATCGTATAGAGGGGGAGTGCGGACAGAATATTCCTGCGGTTTCCGTTCTGGTGGGAATCTGCTACGAGAAAAGCCTGCAAAGCACCCGCCTTATCCGCAAGGTAAATATCCATCAGCGGACTGGCATTCTTTAAGAGTTCTTCGGCCCGCTTCCGGTAATAGGCGACTTCCTCTTTTGATTTTGTCAGGTAATACTTTCCGTCACTGTGAAAACCGCTGATCGCTTCACCGGTCAGCGCCGCCGGGCCGGAGACTTTCAGAAAATGCAGAAATACGCTGTTCTGCACGCCTTTTAAGTAGTACGGCGAAATCTGGCCCGTCATATACATCGGAATCCAGCTTTCCAGTCCGAGCATCATTTCGTCAAACGACCGGTCGAGGTTGTGGATCTGGTGGAGATAAAGGCCTTTTTTCAGCATCATCGCCATGCCGAACATCCACTTTTTTGGAAAGTCAGGGTCTTTTGCCATCTCGCTCATCGGCATATCACTGTACATAATCACGGACTCCATTGAGCGCGACAGAACCGTGGCTTTTAAGAAGTCAAGCTCACTTTCCATCATGTCATGGATGCCGAAGTACGATTTCGAGGTCGGGAGGTGGAACGGCATGGCGGGCGGGAGCTTCAGTTCATCGAAATGGATTGCTTTGATATATTCATTCAGATCGAAGGCATCAAGCTTCGAAAGAAAATGTGAGACGCTGTCTTCCCGTTTTCCTTTTGCTTCCAGCAGATACGTCTGAAGCTTCTGAAAACGGACGGAAGGATCGGCAAGGGATTCGGCCGTGCAGCCAAATAGCTCAGCAAGGACAGCTTTTTCTGAGGCGGAATCCATTTCTTTGGCGATATACCCCGCAATTACAGCAGCAAATTTTTCCGGCTCTGCAATCTGGCGGGAGCCGCTGCGGAAACGGAAAATGGTGGAGGTATCGTAGTTCGTGTACTGGCATAGCCGGGAGATGTTGATGTTCAGCAGTGAGATCAACGTATTGAAATTATACCGGAGCTGCTCACGGTCAACAGTGACAAGATCCTCGCAGGAGAGGAAGCTCTCCCGTACTGCATCGGCTGTAAGCGTGGAATTTCCCTTTTGTTCCGAGATCCTGGCAATGGAAGAACAGAGCTGGGAAAAGGCGGAAGAGCGCATATCCGGAACGCGTTCTCCAGAGCGGTAGCGGCTGAGCGTAGCCGCGGACAGACCGGAAAGCTCACTTAATTCTTTCGCCGTGCAGGGAAGCATCTGGATGTATTCGTTTAATTTTTCATGAAAGTTCATTACACACCTCGTTTCTTCTGAAAGACAGGTAATTTCTGTGACTTTATTATACAGGGAAATGATGGAAATGGACAGCAGTTTCCGCTTTGGAACATGCCATTTTGGAAATTTGAAGAGGGAGGTTTCCTTGACATTCTTTTTCCAGATACGTATAATAAGAAAAAAGCAAAAAGGCTGCCCTTTCGGCGGCTTTTTGTATGACAGATGGTTAGCAAAAACTAACCTGTATCATAAAAATGGGAGGGAAAAAGAATCATGCTTTTGATTTCCCACCGAAACAGCACCCTGACCGGCTGCGACCGGATTCTGCATCTAGAACCGGCAAAAAGATAAGCAGTTTTAATATGTCAGGTTTCATTCCACATTTTTAAAAAATCCCGAAGCTCCGATGGAAGGCGCCCCTTGCGCCAGGCGAGCAGGACTTCCGTTGTAAGGTCTGCGTCCGTGATGGCGCAGGCCTTTAATTGATGAGAAAGTGACAGCATGGAGGCGGGCAGAAGAGCAATGCCAAGTCCCTTTTCCGCCATTGCCATTGCCGTGCGGGCATCTTCGCAGGTCAGATAGATATCGCAGAACAGCCCCGCCTGTTCGAAAGCGGAGAGCATGTATTTCCGGTAGCGGTTGGAAAGAATCAGCGGCTGTTCGGCAAGCTCTGTAAGAGAAAGCGTATCGTGTCCCGCAAAAAGTGGGTGATCCGGAAGGGCCATGGCAGTGATGCTCTCTTTTAAAAGCGTTCTTGTCTCGCAGCCGTTTAAAACGATCGGTGTGCGCAGCGTGGTAAGATCGATAATATGATTTTCCAGCTGATCCTTGAGGGTAAAAGTGGAGCCTTCATGCACGTCAAAGTGAACCTGAGGATGCTGCTTTGAAAACCGGAGAAGGTAGTCGGAAAGAAGGGACACGGTGGAGGGCGTCATTCCGATATGCAGAGTTGCCGCCTGACCGGATTTTATGACTTCGCGTTTCGTAAGATCTGTGAGCATCAGAAGCGTTCCGGCCTGCTCATACAGCGTTTTTCCGGCCTCGGTCAGTGTGATTTTTTTTGTACCGCGCACAAGAAGCGGCACCTGAAGTTCCTCCTCTAACATTTTGAGCTGATAGCTTAACGGCGGCTGCGTCATATGCAGCATGCGCGCTGCTCCGCTGATGGTTCCGGCATCCACAATGGAGCGGAAATATTCGAGCTGTCGAAGTTCCATGGAAATCCTCCTTTTGCAGATATGGTAGGGTGCTGTGGGCAAAAGAGCAAAATCTTCTTGCAAGCGGGTTTGCACCGGCCTTCTGGCTTCTTGAGCCTGGCATCATGGTATACAAATATTGTTTAATACCAAAATAAAAACAATAATTTACATATAGTATATCCCATGCTATACTAAAAAGCAAGTGAAGAAGAAGGGAATGAGGGAACAAATGAAACGAATTGATTTCGAACATGGAACCGTAACCGGAAACATTTTAGGAGCGGCACTTCCGATGCTGGTTGCCCAGATTTTAAGCCTTTTGTACAACATCGTAGACCGCGTTTACATCGCGCGGATCCCAGATGTGGGAACGGCGGCGCTCGGCGCGGTCGGCCTGTGCTTCCCGCTGATCGTTATCATCACGGCATTCAGCAACCTGTTCGGAAGCGGCGGCGCTCCGCTGTTTTCGATCGAGCGCGGAAAAAACAATCCGCAGAAGGCAGAAACGATCATGAATACATCTTATTCCATGGTCTGCGCCTGTGCCGTTGTCCTTATGGTCATCGGCTTTCTGTTTGCCCGTCCGCTGCTGACGCTGTTCGGCGCATCGGCAGATGCGATGGTCTACGCGTATCCTTATATGATGATTTACCTGATCGGAACACTGCCGTCCATGGTTGCGACCGGCATGAACCCGTTTATCAATGCGCAGGGTTATTCAACGGTCGGCATGTTCTCCGTTACGATCGGAGCCGTCGCAAATCTGCTGCTTGACCCGCTGTTTATCTTTGTACTTGGCTTTGGCGTACAGGGTGCCGCGATTGCCACCGTCATTTCCCAGACGCTCTCCGCCGTCTTTGTTCTGTACTTCCTGACCCGGAAAGCGGAGCTGAAAGTACGGTTTGTGCGGAAAAATGAAATTTCCGAGTGCACAGGCTATGCGAAAAATATCGTAAGCCTCGGTACTGCCGGTTTTATCATGCAGCTCACCAACAGCCTTGTCACCATCTGCTGCAACAATGTGCTTTCCGTGACCGGCGGTGATATTTACATATCTGTTATGACGATTGTATCGAGTGTCCGCCAGCTCGTCGAGACCCCGATCTACGCTATGAATGAGGGAACCTCCCCGATCTTAAGCTATAACTACGGCGCTCGCCGCCCGGCCCGCGTGCGAAAGGCCATGTGCGTCATGAGTGTGATGATTCTTGGCTACACGGCAGTGATGTGGAGCGTTATTATTTTGATTCCGCATGTGCTGATCGGCATTTTCAGCTCGGACGCTGTGCTGATCCAGGATGCGGTACCGGCACTGAAACAGTACTTTGCAGCGTTTATTTTTATGGACTGTCAGTACATCGGTCAGACGGTATTCAAGTCGCTGAATAAAAAGAAACAGGCAATCTTTTTTTCTCTGCTCCGTAAAGTTGTGATTGTCGTGCCGCTCACCTATCTGATGCCGTACGCATTCCATATGGGAACTGACGGTGTCTTCCTCGCAGAGCCGGTATCCAATGTAATCGGAGGAGGTTTGTGCTTCGTGACCATGCTTCTCACGGTTCTGCCGGAGCTGAAGCGGATGGAAAAACAGAATACGGCAGGATATAAAAAATAGAATCTGCAGACCCCATGGAGACCCAAACTCTGTGGGGTTTCTTTTGATTGTTCTTTGCAAAGGAAAGTCCTTTTTTGCATACCATAAAATAAGAATACGCCGGAGCTTTGCGATGAACGAGCAGAAAATTCTGACAGGAAAAGGAATTACCGTGGCGGTGCTGGATACAGGGATTTTTCCGCATATTGATTTTGATAACCGGATTGCGGCGTTCCGGGATCTGGTGTACGGGCGGGAGACGCCTTACGATGATAATGGGCATGGGACGCATGTCTGCGGAATCCTCGGCGGAAGCGGAAGAGCATCCGGCGGGAAGTACCGGGGTACGGCACCGGAATGCAGATTTGTGGTAGCAAAAATTCTCGACCGCAGGGGAAACGGCAGAAAGCAGGATATCCTTGCGGCGATTGACTGGGTGTGCAAAGAGCGAATAAGACTTAATATCCGCATTTTAAATATTTCAGTGGGAACAACAGAGCAGGAAAAAACGGTGGATGATCTGCTCGTGCAGGCGGTGGAGCGCGCCTGGGATGACGGGATCACTGTTGTGACAGCGGCCGGAAATCTGGGACCCGCTCCGGGCAGTATTACGGCGCCGGGGAGCAGCAGAAAAGTGATCACCGTGGGAGCGGGCGATCTGCTGGAGCCAAGAAGAGGAATCTCCGGATGCGGCCCGACACGGGACTGCGTCTGCAAACCGGATCTTGTCGCGCCTGGAAAACGTCTCATTTCCTGCGCGCCTGGAAGAAGCAGGAAGGAATATGTGGTGAAGAGCGGCACCTCGATGGCGGCGCCGCGGGTGTCCGGAGCCGTGGCTTTGGCACTTGAACGGGTTCCGGATCTTACCAATGTCCAGGCAAAAATGCTGCTCTGCGAATCGGCAAGAGATCTTGGCCTTCCGCGCAACCGTCAGGGGCATGGAATGCTTCAGACAGACCGTTTTCTTTCACTCCTGTGAGACGATGCGTGGCAATGCAACAGAAGAAAAATGAAGGAAAATATCGATCATCCTGCAAAAATTGAGCGAAATGATAGGAAAATACCAAAAAAGCAGGCGAATTTTGACTTGACAAGCCATTTGATACTTTATACAATAAACGGGAATAGAAAAAGGAGGCCTACTATGGAAAAAATTCAGATGACCACTCCTCTGGTAGAGATGGATGGAGATGAGATGACCAGAATTCTCTGGAAAATGATCAAAGATGAGCTGCTTCTCCCGTTTATTGATCTGAAAACGGAATATTACGATCTTGGACTGGAACACAGAAACGAAACGAACGATCAGGTAACCGTAGATTCCGCAAACGCTACCAAGAAATACGGTGTAGCAGTCAAATGTGCCACCATTACGCCGAATGCAGCGCGTATGACAGAGTACAATCTGAAAGAAATGTGGAAGAGCCCGAACGGAACCATTCGTGCCATGCTCGACGGAACTGTTTTCCGTACCCCGATTGTCGTAAAGGGTATTGAGCCGTGTGTGCGCAACTGGAAAAAGCCGATTACGATTGCCCGTCATGCATACGGCGATGTATATAAAAACGCAGAAATCCGGATTCCGGGACCGGGAAAAGCAGAGCTGGTTTATACCGCAGAGGATGGCACCGAGACAAGAGAACTGATTCACAACTTCACCGGCGCTGGTGTCATTCAGGGTATGCACAATCTGGATAATTCCATAGAAAGCTTTGCGAGAAGCTGTTTCGAATACGCGCTGTCCACGAAACAGGATCTGTGGTTTGCAAGCAAGGATACGATTTCCAAAAAGTATGATCATCGATTTAAGGATATTTTCCAGGATATTTTCGATGCAGAGTATAAAGGGAAATTCGAAGAGGCAGGCATTACCTACTTCTACACCCTGATCGACGATGCTGTTGCCCGTATCATGAAAGCAGAGGGTGGCTTTATCTGGGCATGCAAAAACTACGATGGTGATGTTATGAGTGATATGGTGTCCTCCGCATTCGGTTCCCTTGCGATGATGACTTCGGTTCTCGTATCTCCGCATGGGTATTACGAGTACGAAGCTGCGCACGGAACCGTACAGCGCCACTATTACCGTTATTTAAAAGGTGAGGAGACATCCACCAACTCTGTAGCCACCATCTTTGCATGGACCGGCGCGCTCAGAAAACGCGGAGAAATGGATGGAAATGCAGAACTTTCCGCGTTTGCAGACCGTCTGGAAAAAGCAACGATCGCAACGATCGAGAGCGGAAAGATGACAAAAGACCTTGCGCTGATCACCACCATGGAAAATCCGACCGTATTAAACAGCCGTGATTTCATCCTGGCCATCCGCGAGGAGCTGGAGAAATAATCAAACGAAGCAGAAAAAGAAAGCCGATCCGGCATTCCCACAAAAAGGGATGTACCGGACCGGCTTTTTCTGTTTTGAATTTTTCCGGGGAAAACCAGGCCTACTCGGCAAGCTCTTCCCAGTTTTCATACAGCTCTTCGAGTTCCGCGGCAATCTCTGCTTTCTCTTTGCTTAATTTCACACACTCTGCCACATTCGTTGCGACTTCCGGTTTCGACATTTCCTCATCAATTTCCGAATCGCGTGTCTCAAGCTCTTCAATTCGTTTCTCCGTCTTTTTCAGCTCGTTCTCTTTCTTGCGGAGACGTGCCTGTTCTTCTTTCTGCGCTTTCCAGTCCAGTTTTGTGGAGGAGGCTTCGGAAGGAGCCGCTGTTTCTTCCGGAGCGGCATCGGCAGCAGGAGCATAGATGCGGGTCAGCTCTTCTTTTTTCTCCAGATAGTAATCGTAATTTCCGATATAGTTGACGAGTGTCTGTCCCGTCAGCTCCAGAATCCGGGTTGCGGTCTGGTTAATAAAATAACGATCGTGGGAGACATACAGCACCGTTCCGGTGTAGTCCTTCAGTGCATTTTCCAGAATCTCTTTAGAGACGATATCAAGGTGGTTGGTCGGCTCGTCGAGGATCAGGAAGTTGGCATTGGAGAGCATCAGCTTGGCAAGGGAAATTCGTCCGCGCTCACCGCCGCTCAGCGTGTGGATCGGCTGGAAAACATCGTCGTTTGTAAACAGGAAGGCGGCCAGCACATTTCGGATTTCGGTGTTTGTCAGATACGGATACGCGTCGGAAATTTCCTGGAAAATGGTCTTTTCCATGTGGAGCACCTGATGCTCCTGATCGTAGTAACCGATCTGTACACGGCTTCCAAGTGTAAAAGAGCCGGAATCCGGACGGATCACTTCGTTTAAAATTTTTAAGATGGTTGTTTTTCCGGTTCCATTGTTTCCGATGATGGCCACACGCTCGCCGCGCTTGATTTCGAAATTCAGATCCTGGAAAAGCGTCTGTCCCGGGAAGGCTTTGGAGAGATGCTCGACGGTCAGCACATCGGTTCCGCTGGTGATGCGCGGCTCCAGACGGATCCGCATATCGGAGCGTACTTCCGTCGGTTTTTCGAGAACATCCATTTTGTCCAGCATCTTTTCACGGCTCTCGGCGCGCTTGATGGATTTTTCCCGGTTGAAGGATTTCAGCTTTGCGATGACCTCCTCCTGATGATGGATTTCCTGCTGCTGGTTGACCCAGGCATGGTAAGCGGCCTCGCGGAGCATTGCTTTTTTCTGACTGTATGCAGTGTAATTTCCCTCAAAGGTGGTCACTTTTTTATTGTCTACTTCAACGACCTTTGTAACGACACGGTCAAGGAAATACCGGTCATGTGAGACAATAAGAACGGCTCCGCTGTAATTTAAAAGGTAGGTTTCGAGCCAGGAAATGGAGTCCATGTCGAGATGGTTGGTTGGCTCATCGAGCAGGATAATATCCGGTTTGGTAAGCAGCAGCTTTCCAAGTGCCACACGGGTTTTCTGACCGCCGGAAAGAGAATCGACCTGCTTTTCAAAATCGCTTTCTGCAAAGCCAAGACCCTTCAGGACGCCGACGACCTCGCTGCGGTACGCGTATCCATTTTCAAGTTCAAACGTGTGAGAGAGCCGGGTATAGGTGGCAAGAAGCTCGTCAAGCTCTGCGCCGGATTTTGCTTTCATTTCGCCTTCCATCTGACGCAAACGCTTTTCCATATCGATCAGGCTCTGCTTTGCGGTCAGAACTTCCTGATAGATGGTGAGATGTCCGGTCAGATCCTGATGCTGAGCAAGATAACCAATGGTTTTTCCTTTGGAAAGGATAACCTCTCCGTCATCGGCTTTCATTTCGCCGATGATCATTTTCAGCAGTGTCGATTTTCCGGCTCCGTTGATACCGACCAGCGCTGCTTTTTCCCGTTCTTCTATGTGAAACGATGCATTTTTAATGATTTCCGTTGTCCCGAATGCTTTCGAGATATTCTGACATGCAAGAATCATGTGGTTCCTCCAGATAAAAGATTTCTGTATTTTGCGTAAAATACCACCTTTATTATAGAGAGTAAAACACAAAATTTCAAGAAATCTTTGACAATTTTCTATCAACCATATATAATAAATACATATGCAGGTATAAATAAGGAGGAACTTATCTTGGAAGAAAAAGGAATCTCGCGGGCAGTTATCAAAAGGCTTCCTAGATATTATCGTTACCTGGGCGAATTGCTGGAAGACGGGGTAGAACGGATCTCTTCCGGTGAGCTGAGTGAGCGGATGAAGGTGACAGCTTCCCAGATTCGCCAGGATTTAAACAATTTCGGTGGTTTCGGGCAGCAGGGTTATGGCTATAACGTACGTTATCTGTACAGTGAGATCGGTAAAATTTTGGGCTTAGACAGAGTGCACAATATGATTATCGTCGGAGCCGGAAATCTGGGACAGGCGCTTGCAAATTACGCGGCCTTTGAAAGAAGCGGATTCAAAACGGTCGGTATTTTTGATGTCAACCCGGTATTGAAGGGAATCTCTGTACGTGGAATTGAAATTCGCATGGCGGACGAGCTTCCGGAATTTATCAAGGAACATAATGTGGAAATTGCCGCCCTGACTCTGCCGAAAGCCAAGGCAGTGGAGATGGCAGAGGTGCTTGTGGAAAACGGCGTGAAAGCAATTTGGAATTTTGCACACACCGATCTGAATTTAAAACTTCCCAAGGATGTCATCGTTGAGAATGTCCATCTTTCAGAAAGTCTGATGCGTCTCTCTTACAATCTGACCAGATACGAGGCGGAGCATCCAAAAAACAGTTAAGAGAAAAACAAAAAAGTCTTCGGGGAACCGGAGACTTTTCTCACGTTACAGGAATCTTCGTTGAAGTTTCATGTGAGAAAAGAGCCCTCCGGGAAGGATCACACTGTGGCGGGGAATTATGGCACCGGAGCGACCCGCCGCAGGCGGAGCGTACATATTTGAAAAAGGAGGAAAAGGATGAGACGGATTCTTACAGCTGCACAGATGAAAGCAGCAGATGAAAATACCATACAGAAGATGGAAATCCCATCTCTTGTTTTGATGGAACGCGCAGCGCTTGCCTGTGTCGATGAGCTTTTAAACGGAACATGGGATACGAAAAGAGTTCTGGCTGTTTGTGGTCCCGGAAACAACGGCGGTGACGGAGCAGCCGTGGCCCGTATTTTAAAAACGAAGGGCGTAGATGCAGAACTGTTCTGCATTGGAAATTCAGAAAAATACAGGGAAGGAATGCGGGTACAGAAGAAAATTGCAGAAAATTATGGAGTGCGAGAGGTTAAGAATCCTGTCTTTTCGGAATATACTGTTATCATAGATGCCATCTTTGGAATTGGTGTATCCCGCCCGCTGGCAGGAGAATATCGCGTCGCAGTTGAAAACATTTCATCAAGCGGCGTCCCTGTTCTTGCCGTGGACATTCCTTCGGGGATCCATACGGATACCGGAGAAGTCCTTGACGCAGCTGTGAAGGCCAGAACCACGGTGACATTTGCCTGTGCAAAACCGGGACTTCTTCTGGATCCGGGAAGACAGTATGCAGGAGAGGTACTTGTCCGTGATATCGGAATCGGTGTTGAAGCAGGAAAAGAGGAAGAGCCCTGGTACGGTGCGGTGGAAAAAGAAGATCTGGAACATTTTTTGTATCGCACGCCGATGGGAAATAAGGGAACCTTCGGAAAAGTGCTGGTACTTGCCGGATCCGGTGAAATGTGCGGAGCCGCAGTTCTTAGTGCCAGGGCAGCCCTCGCAGCCGGTGCGGGCATGGTGAAAGTTGTGACAGAAGTCAGAAATCGAACTCCGCTTTTTTGCGCGCTGCCGGAAGCTATGGCGGATTTTTGGGAAGAAGAGCAGCCACTGCCGGAAGAAAAACTCAAACAGGATTTTGAATGGGCGGATGCTATTGTGGCAGGACCGGGTCTTTCCAAAGGGAAAAAGGCAAAAGAATTGCTTCGGTTTACTGCAGAGCATGCAGAAGTTCCACTGATTCTGGATGCGGACGCACTGAATCTGATCGCAGAAAATCCGGAAATCTTAAAAAACTGCAGAGCGGAAAAAGTGATGACACCTCATGTCGGAGAGCTTTCGCGGCTTTTACACAGATCTGTTTCGGAATGCAAACGAAATCCGACAGAGAGCGCCAAAGAGGCGGCAAGACAATATCATGCCTGTTGTGTGCGGAAGGATTCTGTGACGGTGACAGCAGAAGAGGGACGGGGACAGTATTACATAAATACAAGCGGCAGCAGCGCACTTGCTACAGCCGGAAGCGGCGATGTGCTTGCGGGAATCACAGGAGCGTATGCGGCGAAACGCCGCTGTGAAAAAGAAAACGTTTTCAGCCTTGCCCAAATAGCGGCACTCGCCGTTTATGCACACGGAAAAGCCGGGGAGATTGCAGAAGCGAAAAGCAATGCTTCTTATGTAACGGCATCGGAAATTATAAAAGGATTAAAAAAGATCTGAAAAATCGGGTCGGAACCACGGCTTTTCAAAAGAACCCCCGGCGAGCTTTTCCAATCGGATATTCGCAATGGAAGCAGGGGACTTACTTGATTCGGTTAAAGTGCCGGATGAAATTTGTGAATACCTCCGGAAAAACTGGAAATATTAAATACCAGAAGGCAAAACAGGAAAGAATCGGAGAGTGAGCACAAGTGGTAATCAAACGTGGCGATGTATATTAT